>Ga0102934_1003408_pt1 | contig 10834 bp, 7 predicted proteins | sample SalPonR2_A_D1_MG_FD_78175 | JGI IMG/M metagenome (GOLD analysis project Ga0102934, IMG submission 78175) | Salt pond soil microbial communities from South San Francisco under conditions of wetland restoration - Salt Pond MetaG R2_A_D1_MG | ecosystem: Environmental > Aquatic > Marine > Intertidal...
AATAATACTGATTATATGTATGAGTCCCGCTTTACTTTTAATGGTAAAACATCTGAAGGTGAGCTGCTGGGACGCGGTTATTACCTGGTTGTGCCGCGCATTAAAAATAAAAACATATTTGAATCAAAGCGGAAAATTTATATAGATTATTAGTTAAGTTTAAGCACTGAAAAACCGCTGCAGACGCTGAAAATCCCTGGTACTGAAGTAGGGAAGGGCTGCAACTTCATTCAGTTCAGCTTTTTTAATACTATCTATAGTTTTAAAACGGTTGAGCAGCAGCTGCCGTTTAGCCGGACCTATCCCTTTGATCTGATTAAGTATGCTTTTTAGAGCTGTTTTATCCCTTTTGTTAATATGTCTGGAATTGGTAAAACGGTGGGTTTCATCTCTGATCTGGATCAAATATTTAAGGGCGGGGGAATCAGGAGCAAAATCCAGCGGTTTATCTTTTTTCGGAACAAAAATTTGCTCTTTTTTTTTAGCTATTGCTATTACAGGCTGACCTTTAATATTAAGCCTGTCCAGGGCAGAACCTGCTGCTGTAAGCTGTCCTTTGCCGCCGTCAATCAGAATAAGATCCGGTAACTTTTTTTTCTCGGAGATTAACCGCTGGTAACGCCGCAGAACAGCTTCTTTTACAGCTTTATAATCATCAGGTTTATTAGTAACTGTTTTAATATTAAAAACACGGTAGTTTTTTTTATCTTTTTCAGCGTTAACATATCTAACCATGCCGGCCACAACAGCACTCAAACCGGTATTGGCAATATCAAAAGCTTCAATAACCCTGGGGATCCTTTTGAGCTTAAGTTTGTTACGCAGCTCAATTAGCCGGCGGCCGTATTTTTGGTTATTTTGTAACTGGAAAAAAGAGATGCGGGCATTGCTGCCGGCCAGTTCAAGCAGTCTTTTTTTTTCACCTTTTACCGGAAAAGTTATTTTGGTTTTAAGCGGTTTGCTGTTATGATTTTGTCCGCTGAAAATATCATTTATAATAGCTGCTGTGCTTTGAGTATTTATATACAGGAAAGGCAGATAAACCTCTTTTACCGGTACCGGTAATTTTTTATAATATTGGATCAGATATTCATTAATAGCGTCACTTAAAAAAGTGATATGCGCAGGATTGTTTCTGTGAAAAAGTTTATTAGTAAAATGATTGGTTATTTTATTAATAAGTTTTCCATTCCGGAAAAGCAGATGGGCGATAATTAATGTTTCTTCAGATATAAAATAGTTTATAACATCAAAATTTTTATTATTAAAACAGGATACATACTGTCTTTCGGCGAGAGTTTTAAGTGCTTGAATTTTATCACGCGTCCTGATAGCTTTTTCAAACATCTTTTCCCGGGCATAATATTTCATCTCCTTTTCCAGTTCTTTTATTACCGTATCAGTATTGCCTTTAAGCAGGGAACAGATCTCATCTATTGTTTGTTTGTATTTTGTTTTGCTTATTTTACCTGTACAAACACCAGGGCACTGGCCCATATGGTAGTATAAACATGGCTTATCATTTTTGCTGAACCTGTTTTTTTTACATTTTTTATACGCGTAGTATTGTTTTATTACTTCCATTTGTTTATGCAGCAGGGAGACATCAGTATAAGGTCCGAAATAAATACCTTTTTTATTATAAACTCTGGTTTTTATAATGCGGGGATAATCTTCCCGGCAGGTTATTTTAAGGTAGGGAAAAGTTTTATTGTCTTTCAGATCAAGATTATAGAAAGGTTTGTATCTTTTGATAAGATTATTTTCCAGTATAAGTGCTTCTTTTTCCGAGCCGGTTATTATAAACTCAATATCCGCTATCGCCGGCAGCATGTTTTTAATCATCAAGCGGTTGTCCTGTTTGTTGAAATAACTGCTGATCCGTTTTTTCAGATTTTTGGCTTTACCGATATATAGAATTTTTTTATTTTTATCCAGCATTTTATATATGCCGGCGCTCTCAGGCATAAGGGAAAGTTTTTTTTGTAAATTATCCTGGTGGTTTAAAGCTGACATGACAGCAAAATGTTACATTTGCGGTGTCAGAACTATCTTTAATATATTAATCAGTAATAACATAATAAAAGAACCCATTGTCAGGATAGCTATAACTTTTTTAGCTGCGGAAAGTTTCATATTCAGAATGAAACGTATCATATAGGGGGGGAAGATGATGGATATAGAAAAAGTTTTAAACTCTTTAGCTTTTAAAATAGCGATATAGGTAAGGAGCATGCCGGCTGTGATAAAAATAAAAAAAATATCGGCAAAAGCCTGCAGTGTAACTCCGGCTACGTTTAATTTATAGAATATAATACTTACAGTAAAAATGAGAAACAGGGTATAGGTTAAATTTTTATTTTGCTCTTCCATATATATAATTGCTTTTAAAATATGGATATATTATAATATGTGTCCTTTGATTATACAAGGAAAGACATGGAAACAGCTATTGTTATACCTACATATAATGAAAAAAACAACATTAAAGAATTAATAAAAAAAATTTTTACTTATTGTAAAAAATGTCATATTTTTATTGTTGATGACAATTCTCCGGACGGTACGGGCAGAGAAGTATTAAAACTGGCCCGTAGCAATAAAAAAATTCATCTTGTCAAACGGAAAAAAAAAGAGGGTATCGGCAAAGCATATATTCATGGCTTCCGGCATGTACTTGCTTACCAGCCTTCCTATATCATACAGATGGATGCTGATTTATCCCATCCGCCGGCAAAGATACCGGAACTGCTGACCCAGATTAAAAAAAATGATATAGTTATCGGCAGCAGGTATATTCATGGCATCTCGGTTATTAACTGGCCTTTAACAAGGATTTTATTGTCCTATTTTGCCGGTATTTATGTCCGTTTTTTTACGGGTATAAAAATCAAGGACACAACCGGCGGCTTTAAATGCTATAAACGCAGGGTTTTACAGAATATAAATCTGGATAAAATAAAATCAGACGGTTACAGTTTTCAGATTGAAATGAACTACATCATCTCCAGATTCGGCTATAAGATAAAAGAGATTCCTTTTGTCTTTTATGACCGTCATCTGGGCAGCTCCAAGATGAGTACTGCTATATTTATAGAAGCACTTCTACGGGTACCTTTTTTAAGGTTTACTTTTATTAAAAAATATTTTAAAAAATACAGCAGGAAAAAGTAATTAAATTTTTTCTTTTATTTTTAACAGCTTTTTGTTTTAATTTAAAAGCGGATATATGGGGGGGGGACTACCTGCAGCAATATAAAAAGCAGCTGCAGGATAAAACCAATCAAACAGTTGATGATTTAAAGTTATTGCTCAGGATTGAGCAAAATTTAACACAAAAAAAATACGGAGCAGTCTCCAATCAAATAAAAAAATTTAAACAGCTGTTTCCGGATTCTGTTTTAAATGAAAGAATTATCTATCTTCCTGTGCAGATAAAATTTTATACACAACCCGGGAGCAGCTTTCTTTCCAATCGTTTTACAGCTGACCAATGGCTGTATATTTTTAATTATCTGCAGAATCAGGAAGCGGAGTATCAAAGTAATTTTTTAATAAAGCTCGCTCACACGGCAGTCAGACAATACCGGACCAGGAAATTTGATGCTATGCTTTTATTTTTAGAAAAATATTATGATAATAAATCAAATAAGGCCCCCTGTTCCCGGCCGGGAGCTTATAAAGCTGATTTTTTATACAATTATGCCTGGCTTTTGTATAAAAACGGTTTTTATAAAAAAAGTTTGCAGTTGTTTTCATATGTTAAGCAGATCAAGCCTGGTCTTCCCTGTGATTATTACATTGGCGCTGTTTACTACTATACTGCTAAATATAAAAAATCAATCAGGGTTTTAAATGCATTTAAAGATAAACCTTCTTCAGCAAAAGATAAAAATCGTCTTTACTGGACTGATTATTTTTTAATTAAAAATTATAAGCGCCTTCATAAATATAAAACATCTTATAAAATCTGCCGCCGCTTTTGTTCTGTTTATGATGATGAGCGCAGTTGGCGTTTATTGCTGTCTGTAGCCTCTGCTGTATCAGAAAAGCGATATGATCTTGTTAAGAAAAAGTATCTTGCTAAATTTCCGCACAGTTATCAAAGCTATGTTATCCGTAAGCAGAAAGCCTTAGAGTTGTTGATGCAAAGTAATATTAACAGCGGTTTAAAGCAGTTAAAAACAGCTTACCGCAGCCGTCAGCAGGATTATAATTTTATCAGCATGCTTTATCAGGCTGAAGAAACAGAGACTATTATCAGGAAAAACCGTGATTTTTTCTATGACTATTTTTTAAACCGTAACTATAGTAATATTTTTCCCGGTGTAACTCTCCTGCAGGCAAAGATAAAAGAACATAACAGTAATTGTCTGCTGCTTGTTTCCAATACAGGTAGTATCAACCATATAACCAATCTTATACGGCCTTTTTTTACTGCCAATGATTATTATAAAAAAAAACTCTTAATCCAAAAAAGCAGCTTTTTCAGTAATTATTATAACAACAGCAATTTATGTAAACAATCCAGTTACTGGCAGCGTTTAAAAGGTTTTTTAGCTTTAGGTTATGATAAGCTGGCGGAAACGGAGATAAAACAACGCTTTAAAGATAAAAAATTTTTGCAATTTTGTTATCTGAATTACCTTTACCGCTACCGTAATGATAAAACCGGTCTGTTGCGGCAGTATTACTATATATATAAAAGATGCCGTTATAAAGCTTTTTTGCCCTATTCCTTTTATAAGCGTATTTATCCCCGCTTTCGTAAAAATGAAGTAGAGTATATTAGTTCCCTGTATAAAGTGAAACCGGCTGTGGTTTACAGTATAATACGCGCCGAGAGTTATTTCAAGGAAAAAGCGGTTTCTGCGGCCGGAGCCAGCGGTTTGATGCAGCTGATGTACAGTACCGGTAACTGGATATATAAAAAACGTAAATTTAATGATTTTTTTACATTTGACCTGTTTGATCCGGAATTGAATCTGCAGCTGGGGATCAGTTATTTTGCAGATTTGCTTAAGCAGTTTAACCATACTATATATGCTCTGGCAGCATATAATGCCGGCAGCGGTAATATTGCCCGCTGGCAGCGTCAAAAATACCGGTCGTTGTTACATTTTGCTATTCATATCCCTTTTGACGAGACAGAGCGGTATGTACAAAAGGTTATCCGCAACTATATAATTTACAGCCAAATATATTAAAACAGGCGGTTTGAGTTTTATAAACTTTAGTTTATTCGCTCTCTTTTTTTTGGTAAAGAAACCCCCCGGCAGACCGATAAACTTAATAAGTAGTTAGACATGGATGTCTGACTAAAAAAAAATTTTTCATCAAAATCAAGGAGGATTGAGATGATTATAAATCATAATTTATCAGCGATAAATGCAAACCGTGTTTTGCATTTCAAAAACAAGGAAGTGACCGGTCATATGGAAAAACTGGCATCCGGCATGCGCATAAACAAAGCGGGTGACGATGCTTCAGGACTGGCTGTTTCCGAAAAAATGCGGGCTCAGGTAAGAGGTCTCCATCGTGCGGGTCTTAATGCGCAGGATGATGTCTCTTTTATCCAGACTACAGAAGGATATCTGGGGGAAACTACCGCTGTTTTGCAGCGTATTCGTGAACTGGCTGTCCAGGCTTCAAACGGTATTTACTCGGATGAAGACCGTATGCAGATACAGGTTGAAATAAGTCAGTTAATTGACGAAGTTGACCGTATCGCCTCTCATGCACAATTTAACGGTATGAATATGCTTACCGGCCGTTTTGCACGGGCTGAAGGTTATAATACACCTACGGCTTCCATGTGGTTTCATATCGGAGCTAATATGGACCAGCGTGAAAGAGCGTATATCGGTACTATGAACACACAGGCTTTGGGCCTTAAGGCAAAAACCGGTATTGCTGCTACAGCTACTTTTATAAGTATATCTACACCGGACAAAGCTAATGCTGTTATCGGCATGGTTGATGAAGCTTTGAAAAAAGTTAACAAGCAGCGTGCTGACCTCGGTGCTTACCAAAACCGTCTGGGTCATACTATGAAAGCACTGGCTATCGGTGAAGAAAATCTGCAGGCCTCTGAAAGCCGTATACGTGATACTGATATGGCGAAGAGAATGTCTAAACTGGTTAAAGATCAGATTCTTTCTCAGGCCGGAACTTCAATGGTAGCTCAGGCTAATATGAAAGCCCAACAGGTACTGCCGTTGTTAAAATAATCATTATTTTTTAAAAGTGTTTGTCCGCATCAGGCGGATAAACACTTTTAAAATTCTGCATTTTTTATAATTTTCTTTATTTCTTTTTTATTTCTCTTTTAAAATTTTCAAATTTTGCTCAATTTAAAATAATTTTTGCTTCTAAAAAAAAAATTAAAAAAAATTCGATTTTTATGTAATTTTAAACGTATATAGTTAGTAAAAAACAGGAGTTATAAATTATGAAAGACTTATCTACCGCGGATCTTTTTTTAAGGTGTCTGGAAGTTAAAAACAATAGTAAATATAAAAAGCTTTTCAATGAAGTATTTAAACAGTACAGTGTAGAAAAATTATCCTCAAAAGATATTCTGAACAATGCTGTACGCCGGGGGGCAGGCTCAAAAATAATTGAAAAAATTAAAACAATTATGGAGATAAATTACCGGCTGGGTAAAAACAGCAGTCAGCACATAGCTGTGAATACTCCGGCAAGCGCTTTTTCACTTGTACCCACAGTGCGTTTTGCCACAAGCGAAACCCTGAGGTGTTTATATCTTAATGTTAAAAATGAATTGATCAGGGCTAAAAATATTGCCCGGGGATCATATAATTTTATTCATATTTCTCCGGGTGATATATTTATAACCGGCCTGCGCTGTAATGCCCGTAATATTATCCTGGTTCATAATCACCCCTCTGCTGATATAAATCCCAGTGAGGAGGATATAATTTTTACCAGAAAAGTGGAAAAAGGCGGCAAATTGCTGGGTATTAACCTGGTTGATCATTTAATAGTTAATAATTTAAATTTTTTTTCTTTTAAAAAAGAGGGGCTGATCTGAGTTTGCCGGCAGCCGGAAAAAAAAATACACTTAAATTTGACCTCTGCTTGATTTGGATATATAATTATGGTCCGATGCTCAGGGGGGGACATGGCTGGTTTTGTACATCTTCATACACACAGTGATTTTTCATTTCTGCAAAGTATTGCTGATATAGACAGTTTGCTAAACGCAGCTTATGAAACAGATGCTCCGGCTATTGCTTTAACTGATAGCGGCAATATGTTCGGTATACTGGAAATGTATTCCAAGCTTACCCAGTTTAATAAAAAAAACAAGACAGCTATTAAACTGATTTTCGGCAGCGAGTTATATATCAGGATGAACAATAACCTGTATCAGCTGGTATTACTGGCTGAAAATATGATCGGCTATCATAATCTTATCAAGCTTGTTTCCTACAGCTATGAAAATTACCGGGACGGGAGTTCTTTTATAACAGCTGATTTGTTAAAAAAATATAAAAGCGGTCTTATCTGTCTTTCAGGCAACCGCAAAGGAGTGGTAACCAGCCATATACGCAAAGATAATATAGCGGCCGCCAGGAAAAAGGCCTTTTTTTTTAAAGAGTTATTCGGCCCGGAACGTTTTTATCTTGAACTGCAGAATCATTATACTAAAGAAGACGAAAAAGTCATAAAACAGATATTGACCTTAAAGGAGGAAACAGGGCTGCCGGTAGTAGCCTGCAGCGAGGTTTTTTATATTTCACGGGATGACAGTTATGCGCAGGAAGTTATGCTGTGTATTTCCCAGCATGCCAAGATGGAGTGGAAAAAGGGAATATCTCATGGTCAGAGACAGGTGCTTCCCGGTAAGGGATACCATTTTAAAACCCTGGAAGAGATGCAGGCTGATTTTACTTTTTTACCCGAGGCAGTCGATAATGCTTTTAAAATCGCGTCTGTCTGTGACGTCCCTCTCTCATTAAAGCCCAGGCCGCATTGGCCGGTTATACAACTGCCCGGTAATCAGTCTCCTTTAAACTATTTAAGGAAAGAGTGTTTTAGCAGATTAAAAAATAAAGTAACATCTGTAACCGATAACTACATAAAACGTCTTAACTATGAATTAAAGGTAATAGAGAGTATGGATTTTGCAGCTTACTTTTTAATTGTAGCTGATTTTGTTAACTATGCCAAAAATAAGGGTATACTGGTAGGGCCGGGCCGGGGCTCTGCCGCCGGTTCCCTGGTTTCCTACTGCATGGGGATCACTGATCTTGATCCGCTTGCCTATGAACTCTTGTTTGAGCGTTTTTTAAATCCTGACCGTATTGATCTGCCGGATGTGGATATTGATTTTCAGGATAACCGCCGGGAAGAGGTCATAGAATATATCCGCAACAAATACGGTTCAGAAGTAATATGTCAGATAGTTACTTACAATAAATTAAAAGCCAAGCAGGTTTTAAAAGATGTGGCGCGTGTATTTGGACTGGATTTTAACACTGCCAACCGGCTTTCCGCTTTGATCCCGCAAAACTACTCCCTGCAGCAGGCTTTTGATACAGTACCGGAATTCAGTGAAGCAATTATGGGGGAACCGCTGTTTCAGCGCATATTTCAGATATCCTTAAAGCTGGAAGGACTTACCCGTCAAACCGGCATTCATGCTGCCGGGGTGATCATTGCTGATCAGGACATTACCAATTATATACCTACTTACCGTACCGAAGAGGAACCGGAAATTGTATGTACCCAGTTTGAGGGACCGCGCCTGGAAAAAGAGTGCGGCCTTATTAAGATGGATTTTTTGGGTCTGCGTACTCTTTCTATCATTGATGATGTTTTAAAATTAATTAAAAAAAATCATGATCAGCATATTGATATAGAAGCTTTAAGTACAGATGATAAAGATACCTACCGGCTTTTTGCCGAGGGAAAAACTGCAGGTGTTTTTCAGTTTGAGTCTGAGGGTATGCGTAAATATTTAAAAGAGTTAAAGCCGGCATCTATTCATGACTTGATCGCTATGAATGCTATGTACAGGCCCGGTCCGATGGCATGGATTCCGGTTTATATTGCAGCCAGGCATGGCCGTCAGCCTTTTTTTCGGGACCAGGAAAAGGAAAACGATTATAACCATTTAAAAAAATTAATTAACAAATATGAAAAGCTTAAAAAAATTCTTGAACCAACCAATAACATTCCTATTTATCAGGAACAGATAATGAAAATCGGTCAGGAACTGGCTGGATTTTCACTCGGCAAAGCGGATATTATGCGGAAAGCTGTGGCCAAGAAAAAGACGGCGCTGATACCCAGGATTAAAAAAGAGTTTATCAAGGGCTGCGTTGAAACAGGAATGGAGGAAACGGAGGCTGTTTTCTTTTTTGCCAAAATTATTATGCCTTTTTCAGGATACGGATTTAATAAAGCGCACGCAGCCAGCTATGCAGTAGTTGCCTATCGTACTGCTTATCTGAAAGTTAAATACGCTTCCGAGTTCATGACAGCTTTACTTAACTCTGAAATAGAAAAAACTGATGAGATAAAAAAATATATTGAGGAAGCAAAATCCATGAATTTAAAAATAATTCCTCCGGATATTAATGAATCTGAACTGATTTTTACCACCGACGGTATACGTATCAGTTACGGTCTGGGCGCGATTAAGGGTGTGGCCCGGGCAGCAGGAAGTGTTATTTTAAATGAAAGAAAACAAAACGGCAGTTATTTATCATTTGTTGATTTTTTAAAAAGGAACCGCTGTACTAAAGTAAACAAACAGGTGGTGGAACAGCTGATAAGAGCCGGTGTTTTTGATTCTTTGGGTTTGAATGCGGTACAGCTGCTTAAGGTATATCCCAAGCTGGAGGAACAGGTAGCAAAGGAAACACAGTTTGCCCGGGGAGGACAACTGAATATTTTTACCAGTCATAACGATAAACCTTTTGACTACAGCTGTATTCTTGACCGCTGCCGCAGTTTTAAAGCCACCCATAACCAGTTAAAAGAGGAAGAGCGCACCGGTCTGGGGCTTTTATTAAAATATGACCCCATACTTAAATACGGTCAGCAGTTCAATCTTGTTTCCAATGTTGATCTTGCCAAAGCCGAACAATGGCCAGACGGACGGGAGATCAAACTTGCCGGTATTATAAGTAAATACCGCCAGCATTTTACCAGAGAGAAAAACGAGGAGATGGCTTTTATCGCTGTTGACAATATGCAGGGGTCTGCCGATGTAGTTGTTTTTCCGTCAACATTAAATAAAATTAAAAAAATAATTAAACAAAACAACAAGAATTTCTTTCAGCTGGAATATCCTGTTATTATAACCGGAAGATATCAAAAGAATGAGAAAGGAGAGGGAATTATTGCTTCCGAGATTGTACCTTTTTCCGAGGATAAAATTCCGAAAAAAAGTTATCAGCAGCTGCATATCCAATTCTCGCATCCGCAGATATCCGAGGATCAGCTTGCCGGCTTGAAAGATGTATTGCACCATTATTACGGCGGTCATTGTCTGGTTTATCTGCATTTTCAAACCGGAACACAAAAAGAGATTACAGTAGAAGCTGATAATTTACGTATATTACCAGGAAAAAAATTATACGATAAGTTAATTAAATTACAATTTGTCGCCCGGGTCTGGTACTCCTGATATGCCGCTTAAATATTATGTGTTTACTTACGGCTGTCAAATGAATAAAAATGACAGTGAATTTTTGAAGGGATTACTGGATGATTACGGCTTGCAGGAAACCGGGCAATATATAAAAGCTGACCTGATTATTCTGAATACCTGTGCGGTCCGGGAAAATGCGGAGCGTAA
>Ga0102934_1003410_pt1 | contig 10831 bp, 6 predicted proteins | sample SalPonR2_A_D1_MG_FD_78175 | JGI IMG/M metagenome (GOLD analysis project Ga0102934, IMG submission 78175) | Salt pond soil microbial communities from South San Francisco under conditions of wetland restoration - Salt Pond MetaG R2_A_D1_MG | ecosystem: Environmental > Aquatic > Marine > Intertidal...
ATCACGCCTATGGGCGGATTTCCTTCAGGCAGGGCCAGCTTATACAGTTCGTTTTTATGTCTGCTGTAAATATAATAATCGCCATGACCGCCGTCAGCATTGATAATTTTGCCGGTATTAATATCCATAAGCGTAAAATTTATTGTTGCGAATTTATTAAAATCAGAGTTGTGGACCAGGTATTTATTGGCATTATTTACTACATGGGCTACCGGTTTGCCGCTGAGATCATATTCTGCGTTCCTGATAATTGTTTTGATCATTGTCATTATCAGCCCCGCAGGTATGCCTTTGCCCGAGACATCACTAATTACTGATGCATAAAGACTGTCCTTAATGTGAAAGAAATCAAAATAGTCCCCCCCTATTGTGCGGGCAGGTTTGGATAAGCCAAACCCTTCAATCTTGTCATATTTTATCAGACCGGCAGGCAGTAATCCCTGCTGTATCTGCCCGGCTACTTCCAGTTCTTTTTCAGTGGCAGCTGCTTTAACCAGATTATCCTGGGCTTCTTTGAGATTAACCGTCATTTTATTAAATTCCCGGGCCAGAAAACCCACCTCATCATTGGTTTTGATCTTTATACGGTGATCCAGATTGCCTTCGCCGACAGTCCGCACATCACTGGTTATAGTTTTTATAGGCGTGGAAATAAGACGGGTCATAACTATGGTAAAAATTATTGATACAGTCAGAAAGATCAGGGCCAGGATAATTATTTCTTTGGTTGATTTCATAATCGCTTTCTGGACATACATAGTATCAATAATGATACGGATAACACCAATAGGTGCATTCAGTATATCAGAAGTTATGGGACGAAGATAATAATTGTAGTTGTTTTTAGTATCCGTATAAGTGATACTGATATTTTTATCTATGATAAATCCTGAATTAATATATTTTTTAGTAAGATCATCCTGCAGACGCTGTCCTTTTTGGGCCTGATCTTCCGAAGTGCCTACCACTATACCTTCAGCGTCATATATGATAATTTCTTCTATGTGTTTTTCCTCATCGTCCATATACTTATTAATAAGATCGGCAATCATAATGTCATCAATGCCTTCAGGATTGAACATGGCATTAAAAGCAACAGTATTGATATTTTCCAGTATCAAAGAGGCATTGCGGTCCACAGCAGTAAGCAGTTCAGTTTTACTTTTCTGCAGTTGTTTAACACTTAATACAGTTATTACGGAAATAACCAGTATAAATATAAAAACCAGGAATTTGGCCTGTATACTGAAACGTACCCGGACTTTTTTATTTTTTTTTGCGGTGGAGGTTGCTGCGCTCTGAGATTGTTCACCTGTTTCACTGTCCAGGTTGGAGACATTCTCTTCGATTTCATTACGGATATCTGACGTGTCCTCTGCCATATTTTATATTCGGTTATTTTTTCAAGTTTTTAACTGTTTTTATTATGGCATTTACGGTTAAACCGCATTGTTCCAGCTGTTCCTCGCGTGAGGCCTGCTTAATAAGCTGATCAGGAATGCCCATTTTTATAATTCCGGTGTTTTTAACTTGATTTATTATTTCCCCAATCCCTGTACCCAGGCCGTTGATAACTGTACCCTCTTCCAGCGTAATAATATACTTGTGTTTTTGGGCGAGTTTGATTATTTTTTGCTTTGCCAGGGGTTTGGCAAAGCGGGCATTTACCACACTTACATTTATGTTATTCTGTTTAAGTTTTTGCGCGGCTTTTACAGCCCGTATAACCATAGAACCGTAAGCAAAGAGACATATTTTACCGCCCTTTACCAGGTATTCGAATGCACCGGTTTTTACCGGAGCACAAGCAGGTAAAAGCTCTGCCGCTGGTATTTTTTCTTTAGGATATCTTATAATAACCGTTTGCCTTTGTCTTAAGGCATATTGCAGCATCATCTTTAGCTCCGGCCCGTTTTTAGGTGCAGCCAGAATAATATCAGGGAAATGCCGTAACAGAGCAATGTCATAGATACCATGGTGGCTCGGACCGTCATCCCCTACTAATCCGGCCCTATCCAGACATATTACCGCGCTGAATTCCTCCTGCAGAATAAACTCGTGGAAAAGCTGATCTATGGTCCTTTGAAAAAAAGTTGAGTAAAGGGCAAAGACCGGTTTTAAGCCGCTTTTAGCCAGGCCCGCGGCAAAACCAAGGCCATGTTGTTCACATATACCAACGTCATAAAAACGTTTGGGAAATTTATTTTTAAATTTGATCAGTTTGGTTCCTTCTGCCATTGCTGCCGTAATAGCCGTAATGGTTTTGTTTTTATGGGCCAGTCTGGTTAAAGTATCGGCAAAATACTCAGAGTAGGAAGGAAGGTTATGAGCTGCAATTAATGCATCGTTTTTTTTATTTCCGGAAAGTGCGTGCGGTCCTATGATGCCGGTACTGTTTCTGCCGTGCGGTTTGTAACCTTTACCTTTGATGGTGCATACATGTATAAGTAAAGGCTTGTTAATTTTTTTTGTGTGCTGCATTGTATTGATCAGCTTTTTAAGGTTATGCCCGTCTACCGGCCCCAGATAGTCAAAGCCCAGGTCTGTAAAGATCTGGCCCGGATTAACAAAATGTTTGATTTCATTTTCAGCTGCTGCCAGCATGTAGGTTAGTTTATTGCCAAACCGCGGTATTTTTTTTATAAATTCAATAAGTTCTTTACTGGCGCCTTTTACCAGTTTATTATGCAGTATTCTGTTTAAGTTGGCAGAAAGAGCACCGACAGTGGGAGATATGGACATATGATTATCATTAAGCAGGACAATTAAATTTTTTTTCAAATGGCCGGCATGGTTGAGCGCCTCAAAAGCCATGCCGCCGCCAAGCGCGCCGTCACCGATAAAAGCAATTACTTTACGGTTTTTGTATTTATGGTTTTTCCTATAGCCTTCCAGCAGTCCCAGGGCGGTCGATATGGAAGTAGAGGCGTGACCACTGCGGAAAACATCATAACTGCTTTCATGCTGACATGGATAGCCGCTTATGCCGTTTTTTTTGCGTAATTTTGTAAAAAGATTATGGCGTCCGGTAATCAGTTTGTGCGGGTATGCCTGGTGTCCCACGTCAAAAATAAGGCGGTCTTTTTTTAAATTGAAGGTATGATGCAGCGCAATTATGGTTTCCACTGCTCCGAGATTAGGACCCAAATGGCCCCCGCTTTCTGTTACAACTTCATTAATCCGGTTTCTTATGTCATCCGCCAGTTGATACATTTTTTTAAAAGACATTTTGCGAATGGCAGCCGGTGATTTTAGAGCATCCAGTATTTGGTATTGATATTTTGAGGGCATGATTATAATGATTTTAAGATAAGTCTTAATCCCAGGTCGCCGCTGAGAACTGTTTCTGCTTTTTTATCCTGATTAATTATAAAGGAATCACAACTGTTTTGAAAAAAATTTTCCGAGATCAAAATCCAGTGTAAAATGGAACTGCCGCTGGTTTCCGGAATAAAAAGATATTGCCCGGGTTCAAGCCGGGCAGCAGGATTAAAGCTAAAACCAAACCATTTGTTCCGGGCCAGAGATCTTAAACTGCTTATAGATCTTTTTTCACTGGTATATGCAAAGGTACGGTTTTTTTTGTCATAGATTTTTACCCGGATACTGCCCCCGCTGTCCAGCAGTTGATATAATAATAATTGTACTTCTTCTATTACACAGGTTTTCCGCAGATTAATTTGCTGGGCATAGCGGTTTTGCGCAGGGCCATGTTTTATTTTTATCTCATTTATCTGGTGCAGTCCGGAATTACACTTAACTACAGAATTTGTTTTTTTGCTGAATTCTGCTGCTGCTGCCTTGAATAGATCAGTATAATGTTTTAATATTTTTTTAAGAGAGTTGGTATTTAATAAAGGGAGAAAATAGGGTGTAGCATAGTTGGAGAGAGAAAAACATATTTTAAAATTGTTGGTTGTTAAAGCAGTCTCCTTTTTTTCAAAGTAAAGGTCGCCTGCAACAGGTTTCAGGTTTTTATAATCATTATTGATAAGGTCTTTAATTGAATTGCCGATACGGGTTTTAATATAGGCGGGAAACATAACCAGGGCTGATTCACGCATGGACACCGGCAGCCATTTAAGATCGTCCAGCCAGATCTCCAACCATATATTTTCATGCTTGGGTACAAATTTTTTAATCACCGGGCAGTTGGTTGCAGAGGCTGGTGTAAGGTCAAAATGCTCTTCCAGGGAAAATCCCCGTACATAGCGTACCGGTATGCCGAGCGAACGGATCATTGCCGCCAGCAAATTGATTTTACCTGCAAAAGTACCCTGTTTTTTTTGCAACACTTCCCCGGCCTTGTAATAGCCTTTTGTTCTTTGTTGGTAAGCATAGACCGGGTAGGGTAATTTGGTATTATTGTTAAAACTGATCTCTTTGATTTTACGGTTTACCCATAAAGTAAGTATAACAACAGCATCTGCAGCCAGATTTGAATTAAGAGTAAGTTCAATCGCTTTCCGTTGTACTGCTGTATTGCTGAAAAAAGCCCCGCTTACTTCTTTTAGAAAAGGAGTTAGAGCGGTTTCTTGATTGCTAATGGGAAAAACAGAATCAGAATTGACCTGGTAAACCTGATTATCCAGAACCGCGTCAAAAGAGATCTCATAGCTTATAGTGGAATTTTTACCTCTGTAGGTTTGCGGTTTGAAAAAGGTTTTTTCAATTTTATTGCCGTAGCTGTCTCTGAAATTGGTTACAGTTAACGGCCGGGAATTGTATTTGATTTTATAATTGGTTATATGCTGATGGTTAAAAATACCTGTGTCACAGCAGGGCGGTTTGGTAATAGAGACAGATGTTTTTTTATTTTGCCGCGGCCGGAAGTTACGGCTGAAATAAACATAATATTTATTAAATGATTTTCCCTCAAAAAAAAATATTTCCGGAGAAATAAAAGAATAAATAATTAACACTGTAATCAACCTAAACATAGTGCATAATCTGCTGTTTGAGTTATCTGTTCATTTTAATTAAAAACCGGTTTGTCTGCAGATAACTTATACCGGAGTAAAGAGTAACCAGACTTGATAGTATTATAAGCAGAGCCGGCAGAAAATTTAATATGTTTTTCAGTAAAAAAGGCAGAGCCAGTTCAGGGTAACTGTCCTGGAGGGCATATAACAGGAGAATCGCCATAATTACTGATTGCGATGTAAGCTGTACAGTAGTTTTGATTTTACCGTGCCGTGCGGTTTTCATTTTGATATTTTTTACCGCGGTATAGATACGCAGTATGGTGATGAAGGTTTCTCTTATAAATATCAGCAAAACAAAGATAAAAACCCATCCGGGTATTTTTAAAGACGGCAGAAACAGAAAACTGACAAATATGCTCAGGGTAAAAACCTTGTCAGCCAGCGGGTCGGCAAATGCTCCCAGACGTGTAGCAGCTTTAAATTTCCGGGCAAAGTAACCGTCGAAAAAATCAGAGAGAGAGCCTGTTACAAACAGCAGACAGACTATAGCTGTTCTGACAAGTTCTTCGTATTTACTGAAAAAAAGAAAAAACAAGATAAGCGGAACAAGTAAAACCCTCAGGAATGTTAATAGTAATGGCAGGAGTTTGTTCATTTAGTTAGCGTCTTTTATTATCAGATTATACATTGTTTCATTGTCCGGGTCTTTATCCCATTTTACTATTTTGGTAATTGCCGGACTGTCGCTTTCTGATTGCAGGTTTATAGGTTTGTCATTAATGATCAGAATAACATGACGGTAATTTCCTATCTGCAGCTGCAGCTGGTTTTTGGCGGTCAGTTCCGTATATTCACCCGGTTTCATATTTCTTTTATTTTCTTTTTTGCCGTCAATAGTGTAGGAAATATGACTATCAAGATTACCGGCTTCTACATAAACCTTGATCGGATTTTTAGTATTTTCCGGAATCTGGGAAAAGAGTTTGTAATAATCTTCGTCAATTATAATGTGTTCATAATCCTGCCATATCTGCCGGTAAGTAATACTTGATTCATTTTTTTTAATCTTTTCCAGATAAAAGAAAGTAAGGTCGCCGCTGATTTTTTTCAGTTTAATGCGGAAATCTTTTACTTCATCATTATCCAGATCCAGTTCCAGCTTGTCGCCTTCGTTCAGAGTGTGTTCACTGTTAAGATTATCTCCGGTAATACTGAAAAGACAGGATGTCCCGGCAATTTTTTTTAACTGCAGCTTATAAAGAGAGTCGCCGAAAGAATATATTTTAATAATTGTATTTTCCTTTATTTTGGCAAAACTTTTTTTATTTTCATTCATCTCCAGAGGTATTGTTTCGCCCTCAATACTTTGGTTGCGGGCCTGCGTCTTCTGCTCGGAAAAAGGATTTATGATTAAAATAACAAGAAATACAAGAGCCAGTACAGCTGGGATAAGCCAGGCTCTGTAGGAGTTGTTTTTTCTATTATTGTTTTGCGCGGCTTCATTTTCCAGTTTTTCATAATTATGTTTGTCCTTGTTAAAGAAAGAAGGGGAATATTTGGTATGATAATGCGTGATATTTCTTTCTTCTTCAAATTTTTTCAGTATTTCCTTGGGATCCAGGTCGATTAGTTCACATATATTAACAATAAAACCGTAGAGGTAGATGTCGCCGGGAAAGATAGCATAATTACTTTCTTCTATAGCTTTGATGAATTTTTTTGATATTTTTGTTTTCTCAAAGATGTATTCTATAGATATATTTTTAGCTTCCCTTTGTTTACGTATAATGTCACCTGTTTTTTCAATAACTGAATCTGAATCTGAATCTGAATTATTGGTATTATTTATCGATGTCATTTATTTTTTCCTTTCATTTTATTAAGTTAGTTTTTTTTTTGATTGTCCAGCAGTGAATTTTTTATGACGCGTGCTTTGGCAGGCACTTCAAACAAAAATTCATTGGCCGGAATGTCAATGTTTTTTTCAATATCATAGAAATAGATATCAACAATCCGGTTGTCCATAGTCCGGGAACGGGACCGCCGGATGAATCCCCGGGTATCGATCCACAGATTATAATAGTCAAGCCCTATGGAAACATCTTTAGGTGTTAAAGCAAAGTGAAAAGCCCGCGGGCTTTTATTTTGGGTAAGCCGGAATTTTTTAATTTCATTTTCCGAAAGTACAGTCACAGGTGTTTTGGCTTCCTGGAAATTAAAATTATAAAGCATTAACAAGCGTTTATATGATGTGTTAGCTGCCTTAAAGTGCTGTTGATTTTCCTTGCTTATATTCTCTTCACACACGATACGCATTTGTATAAAATATATATAAAGTTTTTTGGGCGAGACATAGATTTCCGTATAAGGTACACTGTTCTCGTCAAAATATTTAAGGTAAAGGTGGTGCGGTTTTTTATATTTTAAATAACCCTTTAAAAAACGGCCGCGCGAAATTTCCTTAAAACGGCAGCGGTAGGTACGGTAACTGTTGAATTGATTGGTCAGGAGTCTGATAACATCCTGAACCTTGGTGACTTTTATATTTTGTCCGTTTAGTAAGCAGCCAAGCAACAGCAGTAAAGTAAAAAAAAGTTTGTATATATATCCCATATCATCCGGAAAAGCCTTTCCAGGAGGAGACTAAAACTTCACGGGGTTTAGATCCGTCTGCTCCGCCAACAAGACCCATTTCTTCCATAATTTCAATTATTCTGGCAGCCCTATTATAACCTATTTTTAGTTTCCTTTGAAGATAGGAAGCAGAGGCTTTTTTATCCTGAATAATTATTTTTACAGCATCATCAAATATAGGGTCATCGCTGTCATTCTGTTGGTCAGCAGTATTCCGGCCGTTATCTTCCCATATTTCCGGGATATATTCTGCTTTGCCTTTGGCTATTAAATTTTTAACAATTTGTTTAACTTCGTTATCGGAGAGAAAAGTTCCCTGGATTCGCTCCGGTATAGAGCTTTCCGGTTGCTGGAAAAGCATATCACCTTTACCCATTAATTTATCAGCGCCTCCTGTATCAAGAATAGTACGGGCATCTATTTTGGAAGATACCTGAAATGCTATGCGGGAGGGGAAATTGGCTTTTATGATACCGGTAATAACATCTACACTGGGGCGCTGGGTCGCCAGGATAAGGTGGATACCGACCGCCCGGCTCATAGCAGCCAGTCTTATAATAGCATTTTCCACATCCTTACGGGCAATCATCATCAGGTCAGCAAATTCATCAATAACTACTACAATATAGGGCAGAGAGCCGTAAACAGCTGAATTTTGTGATTTATTTTTTTTAAATTTTTTAACCAGAGTGTTGTAGGATTCGATACTGCGCACTCCCAGTTTTTCAAGGAGACAGTAACGCGCTTCCATTTCGGAAATAACCCAGTTTAAAGAACGGGAAGCTTTTTTGGGGTCAGTTATCACAGGTGATAAAAGGTGGGGAATATCGTTATATATATTTAATTCTACCATTTTGGGATCAATGAGCAGGAGCCTTATCTGCGACGGTGGCAGTTTGAAAAGCAGAGAGCATATCAGTGAATTTACACACACTGATTTGCCGCTGCCCGTAGCTCCGGCAATCAGCAGGTGCGGCATCTGGATCAGATCAGTTATAACAGGTTCACCCAGCAATGATTTTCCCAGGCACATCGGCAGTTTGTGAGAGGTGTTCTGAAAATCAGGGTGGTCTACCAGTTCCCGCAGACAGACAGTCTGCCGGTTTTTATTGGGGATCTCTATACCGATTACTGATTTTCCCGGAATAGGGGCAACGATACGTACTGATGAGGCGGCCAGGGAAAGAGCAATATTATCGGTAAGATTGGCAATTTTGGATATTTTTACTCCCTTTTCAATAGTAAGTTCAAACCGGGTAATAACCGGACCGGAGTATACCTCCACTACTTTGGTATTTATATTGAACTGGCCGATAGTATGTTCCAGCTTGGCTGCTGTCTCTTTTATTTCCAGGTCACTGTAGTTTTCTTCGTTTTGCCCCGGCAGGGAGAGTTTGGTTGCGTCAGCAATACAGTATTTTTCTCTGGCAAAAGTTGTAGCTGATATTTTGTTTATTACAGCCGGTTTTTTATCAAGCTCATGACCGGTTTCGGTTTCGCTGCCGGAACCGGTTTCAGCATCAGCCATGGCTGAGGTAACGGAGAGATCAAAATCAACTTCATTGTCCGTCCCGGAAACAGGTGCCGGAGCAGCAGCAGTATGGTTCTTACTGTTTTCTGCATCAGCAGGCGTTCCCTCTTTGCCTTTATGAATAACCAGTTGCCCGTTACTGTTGTCAGCTGATAAATATTTATTGTTATCTTTTTTAATCCGTTTAATGAAGTAATTTTTATTTTGTATATCCTCTTCCGGACGGGTGTCGTTTTCATGGTTTACTTTATTAACAGTATTGGCTAACTCATTTTTCAGTTTGCTGTAAAAATGTTTTATTCTTTTTTTTAGAAAAGCAGCAGCTGTAATAATTCCGGCCAAAACAGTTTCCCGGAAAAATTGTTTAATTTTCCTGTTTAAAGAAGTAAAAAGCCAGACATTACCAACCAGGAAAAAGCCGCTTTCCAGTATCAGGGTACCGGCATTACTGGTGCCCCGGGAGCCGAAATAATTAAGGATAATCTTATGTATAAGCAGAGGCAGCAGTCCGGCAAAAGCGCTGTTTATCAGACTGGTATTTAACAGAAGCAGATTAAAGGTAAAAAACCAGCTGAAAAGAGCAAGCATGGCAGTAAAGTGTTTTTTAAAAAGGGTTAAAGAGAAAAAACCGGCGGCACTGTAATAGAGCAGGACTACAGGTATAAAAAAGGCGCTTATACCGAGAAAATTTTTAATTAAATAGATCCCGAGCCGGTTGCCGGCAGGGCCGCACAGGTTTTTACCGGTTTCGTTATAGGAGATAAACGATATTGCCAGTAGTACACCAACCAGGAGACTGGTTAGTAATAAAAAATTATTTTTTTTAGAGGACTCCATAATTCATTTTCTTGGTAAGACTTATCTATGCTTATTTTCGGAAAAAAAGTAAATGTTTTAAGCGTTTGTTTTATTTTGTGGTAGTTTTAATGCCGATAACCGCAGCCGGATCCTGATCCCGGCTGGTCTCCGGCAGCTTGCTGCCGAAACCGTCGGTTTCTATGACAGCGTTTTTCATAATTGTCTGCAGGACTGCTTTAACAGTATCAGCTTTTTGTAAAGCAATCTGATTGTTATATTCTTCGTTTTCACTTTTATTGCAATATCCCCGTAATTCAAGCTTTTGCAGACCGGCTTTTTGTAACAGCTCTCCCAGTGTTTCCATAAAGAGCTGGGCCGGCCGGGTAAGCGAGGTATTATTGCTGATAAAATTAATGTTGGGTATAAGAACTATATTCTCTTGAGCTGCAGTAAGTTTTTTAACATGTATAATATTGGTTTTATGTTCATCTTTCCGGTCAGCGGTTATTTTCAGCATACCGGGAAAATGATCTGCAGCTTTGGCTATCAGATAGCTGGTTCCTGCAACCGGAACCATAATAGAATTGTGAGGAGCTGTTTTTTCAATGTGGTCTTCGGAAACAAGCTTATTGTTTATATAGGAACTGATTATAAATTGTGCCGGTACCGGTTTTTTACTCTCCGCATCATGCGCACTGAATTTTAGTGATACATACCGGGCCAGATACATATTGATCTGGTGGTTGTAACCGGCGTTTTTCCGGTATTCAGTAATGATACTTTCGTTATCAATAAAGCCCTGTCCTCCCTGAAAACCGCTGCGGCCTTTGCATAAAATTTTACTGTCTCCCAGAACAGGTATAGCTACGGTGGTTTCTGCCTCAGAGACATGTTTTTTAATGATCTCTTCGCCTTTGTTCAGTGTAGTAGTAATAATCAAATG
>Ga0102934_1003412_pt1 | contig 10830 bp, 7 predicted proteins | sample SalPonR2_A_D1_MG_FD_78175 | JGI IMG/M metagenome (GOLD analysis project Ga0102934, IMG submission 78175) | Salt pond soil microbial communities from South San Francisco under conditions of wetland restoration - Salt Pond MetaG R2_A_D1_MG | ecosystem: Environmental > Aquatic > Marine > Intertidal...
ATCAATTTTTAGCCTGGGAAAGGCCTTTTAATCTCACTACTGAAGTGTACTATAAAATTTTAGATGATTTAATCCCCTATAAAATTGATAATGTGCATATTGATTATTCGGCACAAAATATGGCCAACGGTTATGCCGTGGGATTAGATATGAAAATTAATGGTGAATTTGTTAAAGGAATTGAGTCGTGGGCCAGTTTGTCGCTTATGCAGACCAAAGAAGATATTGAAGGCGATTTTTATTATAATGATGAAGGAGAAAGGGTTGAACCGGGTTATTATCCACGGCCTACTGACCAACTATTTAACTTCAGCCTCTTTTTCCAGGATTACCTGCCGATGAATCCATCCTATAAGATGAATTTGAGTTTGCATTATGGTAGCAGGCTTCCTTTTTCTTCGCCAAATACAGAACGGTACGACCAGGTGTTTCGAATGAAACCCTATAAACGCGTTGATATCGGTTTTTCAAAAGTTTTAATTAGCGAATCAAAGGAATTTAATAAAGGAAATATCTTAAATGTTTTTAAGGATATGTGGTTGAGTTTTGAAGTCTTTAATCTTTTGGATATCAATAATACCATATCCTATATGTGGATAAAAACCGTTGGCAATCAATCCGGGCAGGCAAGTCAATATGCTGTACCCAATTATCTTACATCCCGCAGGTTTAATTTGAAGTTAACCGCAAAATTTTAAAAAATTAAAAAATCATTGTAGTTTTGATAAGGTTATTTGATTAATTTTAATATTCCCGGAATTAAGAACTGAATAAGCTGGTTTATTTTATAAATAAGTAGTATGTATTAGATTATTAACAACTTAGTGGCATAAATATAAAAAGAAAATAAAAAAGATAACATTATGTTTACCAAAAAAGATATTGAACAAATTGAAAAGCAGAATTTAACGATAAAGGAAGTTGAAACCCAATTAGAACGATTTAAAAAAGGGTTCCCTTTTTTAAATTTGGCCAAACCGGCTACTATTGGCGATGGTATTATCCAACTCGATGAGGCTGAAGTAAACGCTTATGCTAAATTGTACGATGACAGGAAACCCGAAGCACTTAAATTTGTCCCGGCATCCGGTGCCGCATCACGTATGTTTAAATTTTTGTTTGAATTTTACGGTCAGGCAAAAGATCAGTACGAATCAATAGAAAAAATTGAAAATGATAAGGTAAAAAAGTTTTTTAAGGATATTAAAAAGTTTGCTTTTTACAATGAACTTAAAGAAACCCTTCAGTCTGCAGGATATACTATGGATAAGCTTTTAGAAAATGGAGAATTCAAAACCGTCCTGCATTATCTTTTAACCGAAGAAGGGATGAATTATGGAGCCAAACCTAAGGCTGTACTTTCATTTCATCAGGAAGGAAATAAAATAAAAACAGCTTTCGAAGAGCATTTGGCAGAAGGGGCTGAGTATGCTAAAAATGCCCATGGAAAAGTAAAAATTCATTTTACCATATCGCCCGAACATGCTGTGATGTTTGATGAATTATTACAAAAAGTAAAGAGTGAGTATGAGCAAAAGCTTACTGTTCAATTCGAAATATCTTATTCGCAGCAAAAACCTTCGACAGATACCGTAGCTGTTGATTTGGATAATAACCTGTTTAGAAATGAAGATAGTTCATTACTTTTCCGTCCGGGCGGACATGGAGCACTGATTGAGAATTTGAATGACCTGACTTCTGATATTATTTTTATTAAAAATATTGATAATGTTGTTCCTGACCGGCTTAAAGATGAAACCATAAGATATAAAAAGGCACTCGCTGGTGTTTTGTTGGCTTTTCAGGAAAAGATATACCATTTTTTAGAAATAATTGAATCCGGCAATATTACAGATGATTTATTGGATGAAATAGTGGACTTTATCCGGAATGATTTGTGTTACCGTGTTAATCCGGAAAAAGGGGATGATGAAAAAGATATTCTTTTTGCTGTTTTAAACCGCCCGATTCGGGTTTGTGGTATGGTAAAAAATGAAGGCGAACCGGGTGGTGGCCCCTTTTGGGTATCCCATCCTGATAATCATGCTGATTTACAAATTGTTGAAAAATCCCAAATTAATCAGAATGACCCTGAACAGGTTGATATTTTAAAACAATCGACCCATTTTAACCCCGTAGATCTGGTTTGTTGCATAAAGGATTATAAAGGAGAGAAGTTTAATTTACTTCAATACAGAGACCCTGAAACAGGATTTATTTCCAAAAAATCGAAAGATGGAAAAGATTTAAAAGCACAGGAACTACCAGGCTTATGGAACGGAGCAATGGCCAACTGGAATACTGTTTTTGTTGAAGTGCCTGTTATTACCTTTAACCCGGTAAAAACCGTTAATGACCTTTTAAGGCCGGAACATCAATAAACTTTAACGTATTTTTCCTGACCGGCTCAATAACGTCCAGCCCGAAAGCCAGTCATCTCCTCCGGGAGCAAAGGCACCTTTGTAATTAACCGGTTCGAACCAGTTGTCGGAATAGGGTGCCAGGTTGGTTATTACATTCCCTTTTGGGATAAGATCGTAATCAGTTTCTGTAATCTCGATTTGTGGATCCAATATTTTATTCTTGCCTTCTAAAAAATAATTTTGTAGTATCGTTTGTTCTTCGGATATATCTTCAGAAGTTTTGGTGTATATGGAAAAGATGGTTTCCTGGTTATTATTTTCAATAGAATAAAAAATATTATTTTCGATTTTAAGATTTCCTGCAATGAATTGGTAATAACTGTCATTGAAACCAGTAACATACTCTACAAAAACACCCTGCAGCTGATTTAAGAAGATAGAGTTATAATACTTCCCTCCGGCATTATCCGCGAAAGTCATTAGTTCGGCCGAATTAAGATGTCCGTTTCCAATATATGTAGCATTGTAAATTTCAGGAATACAAAAAGGTTCTCCCCAAACCGGATCGGTTCCGCCATCATGTTCAGCGAGGTGATCGCCCAAGGAAGGAGCCTGTAATGCTAAAAAGAATTGACCTTTGCCCCGGTATCCCTGGTCGAAATCAAATGCATCATCACCACAAAAGGCTGAAACCAGATATTTACAATTTACGGTTCCGCCAAAAAATTCGAAACCATCATCTTCGTTGGAAATAACCTCAACATACTCGATAGTTGTTCCGGAGCCCACGCCGCCAAAGGTAAGACCATTAATTTCATTTCCATCGCCAATGTTAGTGCCTCCATGTCTTATGGATACATATTTTAAAATGCCCGAGTTATCGTCATTTTTATTTCCTCCGTACAGTCCTCTGGGTTCTGAGATGGGTATACCTTCTATTCTTGCTTCATTGAACTCGTTATTTAATTCGGCATTACCAAGAATAATAATTCCACCCCACAAACCTCTTGATTCGAGTGGGACCGAACCTTCCAGATCATCGTCTTCAACAGTAAAAATAATGGGTTCGTCCGGGGTACCCTGTGCAATAATTTTTCCTCCACGGGCAACAATTAATGCCGAAGCATCTTCTCCTTGTCCTGTTTTGGCCTTGATAACTGTTCCCGGTTCAATGGTTAAAGTTTGTCCGGGGTTGACAAAAACAAAACCGTCTAAAATGTAGATCTTATCATTGGTCCATGTAACAGTTCCGGTACCACTGCCATCATCCGACAAAAGTTTTTCATCATCAATGATAATATCGCTTTTGCGGCAACTGCTCAGAAGTATCAGAATGCTAATTATGGAGAGTAATATTTTGTTAATCATTTTTTATGCTTTAAAATTTATATTCTAAGTTAAGATAGATATACGATTCGTTATCCAAATTTTTTGCATAAGGGTACCAATCCTGGTAATTTACTGCTATTTTAATATTTTTAATCGGATTGTACTGTATACCCCCGATAACAGCGCTGCCATCACGGGTAATATTCCAGTTGTAAGGTTCGCCGCGGAGGGTATTTGACCATAATTTATCATAGCGCCCGAAAAGTTCAATTTTTTTACTGATATTAACCGATGCATAGCCCGAGAATCCATTTTGATTGCGGTTTTTCCTAAACCCGGAGTTTATTTGGTAATTATATTCTGCCCCAATTTTGGCCAGGTCTTTTATTTTATAACCAATAAATGATGACCATGTAGATTGAATTTCTTCATGTTCAATATAATCAGCGTATAACCTTACGGTTAAATCGGTTATCGGTATTATTGTAATTCCTAATCCGCTTTTGTAGGAGTTATCAATTTGTAATTGGTTATATCCTTCACCATTCATCACGGTAAGATCAACGGTAATAAAATCATTAAAATTATAGATAGCAGAAGCACCTAAATCAGCACTGCTTCCCAATTTATGTTTATCCTGAAATGATTTATAAATGTAACGGTGTCCCCAAAATTTTTCCTGTACTTTAAATTGGTGTAAATCAATTAATCCGAAATTCAGGGTAAGTTTGTTCTTATGATAGATTAATGCAGCATTTTTAAAATAAGCATAGCGTTTTAAAATATCATACGGTGATTCTTGATCGGGGCTGCCAATATCTAACTTTATATTAATCGTATAATTTTTTGATAGATGATAGGTATATCCCAGGTAAGCTCTTTGAACCTCAAAGGCGGATTTGTTATGGCCATTTAGCTGATAATGAAAATTGCTGAAAACTTTCCCATAGAAATAACCTGAAGGGGAAAAAGTTTCATTTTCTTGTGAATAAATTAAATTGGAAAAAAACAGAAAAATAGCTGTAAAAGTTAGAATTCTTAGTCGATTGCCTCTCATTGCCTTGCTAAATTATATTTTTTGTGTGCAATTATACATATTATAAAATTACATAATATTAATTTAATGTTAAATTAACACAAGCGTAAAGATTTTTTAACTTGGTACAGATAGATAGCGTCTTATTATGATCAGACTCATTAAACCAACGAGTTAACCCGTTGTTTGTCAGTTAGAGGATGATGCCGGCGGCATCTAATGGTTATTTAAAAAATGTAGTTAAAAATTAAAATGTTATAATTTAAATTTTAACAGACGGGTTAACCCGTCTGTTGATAGTAATAGTGGTTTCAAACCCTAACCAACGGGTTAACCCGTTGGTTACTTTAACTCATCCAACACTTTTTTCATACGCTTCAGCGCTTCTCTAAGCTGGTCGTCTGAAGTAGCATATGAAAAACGGATATAGTTTGGCGAACCAAATGCATCACCCGGAACGGTTGCTACATGTCCTTTTTCTAAAATATACATACATAAGTCCATCGCATTTTCAATGGTACGTTCGCCATCGGTTTTACCAAAGTAATAGCTTGCTTCAGGAAATAGATAAAAAGCACCCTGAGGGATATTGTTTTTTAATCCTTTGATATCTTTCATTAGTTCAACAACCAGATCGCGGCGACGCCTGAAAGCTTCAACCATTTCGGTAATGCACGAGCTGTCGGAATTAAGTGCTGCAATGGATGCCATTTGAGAGACAGATGATGCTCCGGAGGTCATTTGTCCCTGTATTTTATTGCAAGCCTTAGCAATCCATTTTGGGGCAGCAATATAACCGATTCGCCAACCGGTCATGGCATAACCTTTAGATACCCCGTTTACAATAATTACTTTATCGCGAATTGAATCAAACTGGGCAATACTTTCGTGTTTGCCAACAAAGTTGATATGTTCGTATATTTCATCCGAAATAATATAAATATCCTGTTTTGCTGCATCAATAACCTCTGCAATGGCTTTTAATTCATCGCGTGAATAAAGGCTACCGGTAGGATTTGAGGGTGAACATAAGAATAATGCCTTTGTTTTGGGGGTAATGGCTTTCTTTAATTGCTCAGCTGTAATTTTAAAGTCGTTTTCAATTCCGGCTTCGATTACAACATTTTTCCCCTCGGCCAGTTTTACCAGCTCTACATAACTAACCCAGTATGGCGCGGGAACAATTACTTCATCCTCTTTATTTACAAGCGATAAAATCACATTAGCTAATGAATGCTTGGCTCCGTTTGAAACAATGATTTGGTCTTTGGCATAATCTAAATTATTTTCTCGTTTCAATTTATCCGAAATGGCTTGTAACAATTCCGGGTAGCCGGGTACCGGAGCATAATGACTGTAGTTTTCATTGATAGCTTTAATGGCAGCATCTTTAATATGTTGTGGAGTATTGAAATCGGGTTCGCCAACACTCAGGTTTATTACATCAAATCCTTTAGCTTTTAAGTCGCGACTTTTCTGACTCATAGCCAGGGTTTGCGATACAGCCAAATTAGCTACTCTTTGTGATACATTTTCCATAAATAATTTTTATTTAAAGGGTAATTTTATAAACAGCAATGTAAATGCAATATTTTTAGTAAATTTGATTTTTATGTACATTGCAAAGATAAAATTTTTAAAGGTTTTTATTTGTGTTGTATAACAATATCCCCAAAAATCAACAGAATAAAAAAAGTATATAATATGAATATTGTATTAGAGATTTTAAAATATATTTTACCGGCTATTATTGTTTTGATAACAAGTTGGTTAGTGCTTAAACAAATGATAAAAAACGACCAGGGAAAGCGCAATTATGAACTAATCTCGAAAAATCAACAGATTATGACCCCCATAAGACTTCAGGCTTATGAGCGGCTAACCCTGTTACTGGAGCGGATATCTCCTGAATCGTTAATTATGCGGTTAAACAAAACCGAAATGAAAGCAAAACAATTACAAACAGACATAATAAACACTATCCGTTCTGAATTTGATCATAATGTTTCTCAGCAAATATATGTATCTCCACAAGCCTGGGCATTGATTAAAAATGCCCGATCTACGATTGTGCAAATTGTGAATAGTTGTTCTCATAAAGTAAAACCGGATTCATCAGCTTTTGAATTAAGTAAGATGATTTTAGAAGAGTTAATGCAACAGGAAAAATCGCCGGTAAGCATTGCTTTGGAGTTTTTAAAAGCAGAGGTGAGGAAGCTTTATTAATACTATCTTAAAATTTTCCGAACAAAAGCAACGGTAAAGTAAGACATTAAAAATAAGCCAACAAACCCTTCCAATCCGGAAATCCATCGAAATACACCCGAGGGGTAATAATCTCCATATCCGATGGTTAAGAAAGTTATTGCACTATGATAGAAAGAAACAGCCACAGGTCCTAATTTATCCGGATCTCCCAGTGATGATACAATTCGGGTATTCACAAAATGCGGAAGAACTAAATAAAATAATGAAAAAAAGATGTAACTCACAAGCATGCTGGTAAGTACCCGCAGAGGATTGGTTGCATAAAGACCTACTTTATCAAAAACAACCCACTGAAATAAATAGGCGGGATATTGCCAAATCCTGCTTAACGGATTTCTTTTAACCGCATCATGTAAATCTGCTTTTAATTCATTACGTTTAAACTCAACATATGCTTTATCCTCATCGGTATACTGACCTGTAGTATTAAAATTTTCTTTTAGAATTCTGAATTGCTCAGCCAATTCCCTGCGTGATGTATCTTTTTGGGAGTAAATTAGTTGTTTGATATGATTAATATTCCAGTCGATATAAATTCTCCCAATCAACCGCATACCGGAAAAATTGATGGTATCAATTCTTAATGGAAAATCATAAGGTTTTATATCTATAATATCACGAGCAACAGTATCGGATAAATCTATAAACCGGCATTTAGCTATCCTTAGATCAACATAATAATCTAAATGACATGATTTTAAGGATAGTTCCATAATATTGGACCGGCTAAAACTTAAATTTCCTTTGCCAAAATCAGCATTATCCAGAAAGAGTAATGTATTTTGAAATTCTATTTGTTCGAATGATACATTTCCATGGCCCCATTGTGTTCTTCGGAAAGTGACTTTACCTCCTTTATGCTGGGCTGCTTCGAAAGATTTTTCTCCGCTTCCGAAAATAGCTCTGTTAAAACTTACTTTAGCATCACTAAATTCTGAGGTTCTGAAATCAACTTTTCCGTCGCCAAATTCGGTACGTTCAAAAATTAATTCTTTACAATGAAAACGAGCAAAATGAAAGTTGATTTTTCCAGACCCAAACCGGGCAACTTTAAAGCTAACTCTTTTTGATTCGAATAGAGTATTGACAAAAGTTACATCACCATTATTAAATTCAGTATTTACAAATAAAACATCTCCTTTACCAAAGTATGCATCCTGAAAATTTTTATGTCCGGATCCAAACCGTGAATTTTTAAAGTTTACTTCTCCATCGCCAAACAGCACGTTGGTAAAATCGATATTTCCGTCATTAAACCAGGTATAACTAAAATTAATGCCGCCATTTTTGAATTTAGCCGATTGAAAAGAAACCGCACCATTAAGAAAGTGTGCATTTTCAAACGTTTTATATTCATCATCAAACTCGGCAAATGAAAAGTCAGTAACAACGCGCGAGTCGAAAAAAGTATGATAGGCGGAGAATTGATGTAATTTTATGTAAGTTTTTTTTTCGATTTGGCGACTTTCGCGGTAATCCGATAAAGAAAAATTTTCTATATAGAAGTGTTCAAGGTTAATGGGCTTATTCTCATCAATTAAACGGTATACTTCCTCTTTATCTATGTATGCCAATTCAATGTAGGTAATTTCTTTTTTATTAGCATCGAGAAATGAAATGGCTGCGGTGTTGTCCGATTTTTTTTCTCCTTCAATTTCAAAAGGGGTATCTTTTATTTTTATTTTATAGGTTAAAAAGTCCTTTATCATAAACTTTAAAATTCGCAATGGATCTCAAATATACTAAAAAATCCCTACATTAGCTTTTAATGAGCTAATTTATAGGGATTAAAAAGTTTTTTTAATTATTTTATTCCAGTCCTAAAGACTGAATCATTTTGTGGAAAACATCTGTATTTTCATAGATTCCCATAAAATTTTCGGCTCCGGGACCGAAAGCAAACACCGGTACCATATCGGCAGTATGGTAATCCGTTGAGAAATTTACTTCAATTTTTCTTTCGTTCACGTCACCTCCTGTTAAGGTTAAGCCTCCTGTTTCATGGTCTGAGGTAACAATAACCAATGTTTCTCCGTCTTTTTTGGCAAATTCGAGTGCTTTTCCTACAGCACGGTCAAAATCAAACAATTCTGTTAAAATGTAATCGATATCATTATCGTGGCCACCCCAGTCAATTTGTGAGCCTTCAACCATCATGAAAAATCCTTTTTCATTTTGATTTAGTACTTCAATAGCTTTTTCGGTTGCATTGGGTAGCATATCGCCACGTCCGTTTCTGTATTCGGGATTATGTTTTTTGGCTGTAAATACAGCAAATTTTTGGTAGTCAGTCATATTGATATCATTAATAGCTGTGGTAACCTGGTACTCTTTACTTTTTAATGAATCGATAAGATTTAGCCCGTCTTCCCGGTCTTCAAAATCTTTTTTACCACCACCAATAAAAAGATCGATATCGGTTTTAAGAAAATCGAGGGCAATTTCCTCGTATTTATTCCTGCTGATATTATTGGCAATAAAAGCTGCCGGTGTGGCATGTAAAATAGAGCTGGTTGAGACAAGGCCTGTGGATAAACCAGCATCTTCGACATATTTTAGAATTGACTTATAGTGATTACCTAATGAATCGCAACCAATATGGCCGTTTTTTGTTTTTTTACCGTTTGCTATTGCCGTGCCTGCTGCTCCCGAATCAGTTATATAATCGGAGGAAGAATAAGTTTTCTGTAATCCGGTATATTTAAAACTTTCGATGTTAAGTGGATTTTCAGATACTGTCATGGCAGCATATAAGTGAGTTACACTCATTCCATCACCAATTAAAAGAATGACATTCTTTGCTTTATTGCCTCTGTTTTCAGATTTATTTACCTCATTAGTGCAAGATGCAGTAATAATAGAAATTGAAAGAATGATAAATAATAACTTTTTCATTTTAGATTATTGATTTAAAAGTTTGTAATCTTGTTTTTTTGCTTTTTTCCACCAGTCTTTGGGGTATATTGACCATTCATTTCTGGATTCAGGATGAATAGTTTGCTGTTCTTCTATCCATTTCATCATATAAAAACGGATATCTTTATCGGTAGAGCTTATACGACGTGAATTTAGCTCTTCTTCAGGTATTCCGGCACCATTAACCAGGTGTCCGCCGCCGCCGTTTCCCCGGTAGCTGTTTATGGCAACAGTATATATGCTGTCCGGATAAAATTTTTCACCCGATGTTAGTGTATGAATTAAAACTTTATCCCCATCGGGTTTCGAAATATCCACGGTATATTTTATTCCGGCAGCTACATCAAAATTATAGTAATTATTTTTCAGGCTATATGATTGATATTGCTCTGAGAATAATGGTTCTCCGTTTTTATCGGTTTTAAAAAGTAACAGATGGTCATTTTCATCCTTCATCGTGTTAAACCAATTTGCAAATGAATATTCCAGATAACCATCAATCTCATTTCCTGAGAGATTCATCGTGTACAAAAAATTCTCAAAACGATACAATTTGAACATATCGCGAACATAAACCGGTCCTTTATCAATGGTTGCATTAAAAGACAGCGGGGCAGCAAATGATATTTCTGCATCGCTAATGTCCAGCTGAATAGTATTAATTAAATCAACAAATTCCGAAGGACCATAAATCGCCTCATGGGCATCAACGGCTTCTGTGAAAGTTCCAACTTTTTGGGATACATAATTTTTTACTTCGTTGATTTGATCTTCAAACTTATGAGTAAATTCCTGATCAGTTTCCAGGTTATAGCTGTCAATAATTTCGGTATGAAAAGATTTTTCATATTCATTGTTTTCATTGAGAACCATATCTACTTTAGCTACACAAAATTGGTTGGCATTTCCTTTAGGGCC
>Ga0102934_1003413_pt1 | contig 10827 bp, 8 predicted proteins | sample SalPonR2_A_D1_MG_FD_78175 | JGI IMG/M metagenome (GOLD analysis project Ga0102934, IMG submission 78175) | Salt pond soil microbial communities from South San Francisco under conditions of wetland restoration - Salt Pond MetaG R2_A_D1_MG | ecosystem: Environmental > Aquatic > Marine > Intertidal...
CCGAGCTTCCCCTTCCCCCTTTCCCTCCCCCTCTCCCTTGGCCAAGGTCGACCGCGGCCCCTGCCTTTTCTTCAACAAGGCCCGGGCGGCGTGCATCCGCGCCAACTGCAACACCTCTTCCATGGCCGGCGGGGCCCGACCCAACCTCCACAAAAACCAATTGATCATCCCATTGCTCCGGTTCCAGCGTTTGAGCACGTTCGTCGAGAGGTTCAGGGTACCCTTATTCCTGCCACTGCTGCTCGTGCTGCTCAAGCCGGAAGGCCCCTGCCGCCTGCGTTTCCGTGGAAGCTGGTCTCCGAGGCCTGTGGCGATCAGACCTTCCTCCCTCTCCTTCTCACCGTCCCCTATAGCATCCTTCGCGACACTTGCCCCGCCTGTCGCGCCCTGACGCCCATTTTTTTCCTCCTGAAAGAGCAAAAGAGAGTAAGGAGAGGGCTTGGCCACAAATTCTTTGAGCTTCGCGGCGTCATAAAGCGTGTTTGCGGCGTTGGCCCTGTTCACCTCTTCGTAGAAGGAGTCCAGTCTTCCCACCGCCTTTACCCGCTTAGCTTCATTTTCTGGCAACTCAGATATTTTCTGGTCCAACCAGAGGTAAAGATGCCGGTGAGCGACGCGTGGGAAGGCACCAGCCGACTCAAAATGTGACCAAGAACCTCCTTGAGCCGACGTTGGAGGAGGAAGACGAGGATCAGGAAGGGGTGGAGGAGCCGTACGTACGGATGCATTTGAGGTCGGGGCCCGGTCCGCAGACTGTTGGCCATCCATACAAAGGAGCTGCGTCACGCTAATGGTTGGTTGGTGCGCTTCTTGTCCGTTTGAGGCTGGAGATGACGGGGGGGGCAGGAGGGGGGGAGCTTCACAAGCTAGGGGGAGAAGCAGTGGGGCCACTTCTTGATGGATAACCATTTCAGTGTCATCACTGCCGTCCATGTCTGAAGATACTTGATGCAGGGCTGCTGTGTCATAATTGTTATGGAGGGTTTCATGCATGAATATGAGAGATCTGTCTTCTTGATGCCGGACTTGGCCGCCTCGAGAAAGTGGAACATCCGGGTAGTTTTGTGGACTGGAAAGAAATGATGAGCAGCTCGTTCTTCAGCACCCAGGTTGACAGAATTGCTTTTCAATTGCGTAATGCATGTGCGATTTTATGGTCGACTTTCTTATTCATCATGATAATATTTCGACGATAAGCCGAATTATTTCGTTATGCATTCTCTCTTCCTCCTCCAATCGTTCACGGGTATCCCGCAGCTCGGCCTCCAAGGATGCTGCATGCACCGACAACGTGGATAACTTTTGTGATTCCCTTGCATTTGTCTCGTTTTGCACTTGTTTGTGATCGTTTGTCTGTGCTGTTGTCGGCTTATTCACGGAGATGGCACTGGCACAAGGCCTAGGCCTCCTTGTCGGAATGACGGCGGTGGCCGTTGCTCTTTCCGCTGTCACGGCCTTACAGTGCCTTGATTCATTGCCATGTAGTTCTTTCGATGAAAATGGAACTGTGTGTGTCTTCCGAGCCTGAATTTGAGATCTTGTGACCTGGCTTTCGGCGATAGAAGCGGCGATTGTGTTGGCAGATTTGGTTTCGTGTTGGATTTTACACACAGCAGTAGCAGTGCAGTGGCTCCCCGCGTGGCCTTTGCGCTTGAGCGCCGCTGACACAGTGGGGCGTAATACACCAGGAGGCGGACTGCTGGAACCTGTCCGTCTCTGATGGCTCGATGCCGGCGTGACACTCATCTGGTCTCGCCCGTTGCCCTGCTTGGAAGCAGGACGAGACGCAGGTCGCGACACAATTTGGGAGGCGACGTCGATTTTCTTCCTATGAGGGATCGATGTACTGTGGATATCGCTTTTGTTTATGATACTTTGATCGCACCTGGACGTGCTTAACCCTGGCCTCGCTTTTGACGGGAAAGATTTGCCGGTCGCTCGAGCCGTAATGGGCAGGTCGTCCTCCTCTTCTCCTCCCACTGTTAGTTTTTCCTTCACAATAGGCGGTTTCCCAACATAATCGACATGGTTGTCGTGGAAGCCTGCACCCTTTTTCCCGGTACCGGAGGTAAAGTTTGCCGACTGTGGCACGGAGGCCAGGCTGGTGTTTGCGGCAGAAAGTGACGGACGGTGCATAGTGGGTGGACACTGGCTCTTGATTGCACAGATTTGACTTTGTTCGATGAAATGGAGCTCGGAATGTTCAGCGTCTAATTGGTCTTGATAGCGGGGTTTCTCAGCGACGCTGAACGAAACGTGGCGAGCGTCTTGGGTCTTACTTGGTTGGGCCTTGGCGCAGTCTTCATAGGCATTTTCCCCCGGTGCCTTCCCTTGGTCGGCCTCTTTCCCGCGCCCAGCTCTACCGGACTTGGACTTGCTCTGATTGGCCAGCAACTGAGCCTCCAGGCGCATGATCGAGTGGGCCATTTCCTCGGTCAAATACCGACGGGACCCTTCCAGTTTCAGGCTCGTCAAAGTCTGGGAGGTTGTCGCCGTGTTGACAAGTTCGAAGACGACCGCTTGAAGGAGGTATTGCTCCTGCGCGCTCCCCTTGTGAGCCACGCCCAAGGACGTAGGGTGCAAAGGTGGCAAAGTGATGGCCAGCTCCATCAAGGCTGTGGGCTCTCCCAGCATGAGGCTCAGGGATTGGAGCCCCTCAGCTGTCACATGATTTCCCCGCAGATCAAGGCTTTCCAAGGCGACGTGCCCCCCTTCAGCACCAACCACCTCGGAGATAGCGTGAAAACCGTCGTCCCTAAGTTTGTTGTGGGCCAGACCCAGTTGTTTCAGTTTCGACCCGGGCGATGCAGGGGGGAAAAGGCCGTGGATGTGCCCCATTACTCCTTCGTCCGTGATCAGATTTCCGTCCAATACCAGCTGCTTTAACGGACACCCCGCATTCAAATCTGCGTAAACCCGCACGCCTCGTACTAGCTCAGCGAGCCCATCGTCGCCCAAGCCGTTGTAGCTGAGATCAAGGCTGGTGAGATGGAAGGTCCAGGGCAGCATGTCATTCCGCTTGAGGCTCCCGCCGTGTTCCACAAGGTAGTCCTTGGCTGGGAAAGCGTGCTCCGTCGATGCCTCTGTTTGTGCTCGGATTACGCTGCCTACTCCTGGGCATGCGGCGCTCGCAAAAGGAGAAGACGAGGAAGTGGACTCTGCTGATAGATCTGCGGCGAACATTCCCCCAAGACCTGCTGCACCAGCGTCCCCCAAATTATTCCGGCCTAAATTTAAGAGACCTGGGCCATTTTTCGCGCGAAGAAGCTTGCTCAACACGAGGGCAACTTCCGGTCCCAAGGCATTGTCACTTAGGTCCAAAGAACCCCCGGCAAAGTGTGGAAGATGGGATAGGCAGTCGACCAAGGCGGTAACGTGATCGATAGTGAGGTTGCAGTGACGTAGGACCAAATGTCGTAGCGCGGACGACTTCAAATTTTGTTTTATTTCCTTGGTGAACACGCACAAGGCGTCTTTCTGCTCTGTCGACTCTGATAAAGCGACTGATGGTATCGCGCAGGTGCTCGAAAAGTCAGCGTCTGTAAAGGACAAGGTGTGCAGAACCTCGTTCTCCGCTAAGATCTGTCCGAGCTGTCGCATCCCCTCAGTTCCCGGACGGGACGCGGGTAAATGCAAGCCCTGAATACAAGTGCTGCGGCTTAATGTCAAAGCAACGGCACATACTTCTACTTCGGTAGTTCCAGGCGGCAACGTCACTATTCCTATCCTTTTTTGTGATCCTTCCACGGAAGGAGCTGACTGCAGTTCAAGCGCCCGAACCATAGCATTCAAAGGTCTGATATTTAATGCTTGACATGCCAATACGTAAGTATGCAACTCTTGATTGTTCTCATTCTTGTCATGATCCATTTGTGATGACATCTGGCTTTGTTTTGCCTGATGGATAACAAAGAAAAAAAGGCAGTGATTAGATACTTAGATCGGAAAACGAGGAAAATACGAGAGAATGAGAAAGCGAATACCAGAAAGACAACGAGGCCTAGAACCAAAATATAATTTATTCTAATCTCTACGTCTTCCTAATCTATGCAGCCAGTCGATAGGATAGTTGGAACTTTTTGCCTGTACGCGGAAGAGCAACTAGTACCCTGAACGGGCCAGTAAAATCTGGCCAGCTCGATACCTTCTCTGCCTCGCAACGGCAAACCCTCCCGACGAGCATTAAGCCAAATTATGCTTCTATCCGCTCTATATTCATAGACACATTGCGACCATGCAGCACGGCCCCGTGCTCGTCACCAGCGCCGTTTGCCCGTGGTGGAGTGCATCTTGAATGGAATATGGGCCGGTAAAGTCTCGCCAGGGGGAGGGCTCGAAAACGGCGAACAGGAACAGGGGCGACCCTCCTTGGGAATGAGGAGGGGGAAGGCCAGGTCAGCTTAAGAAAGGGCGGGATCTGGCGTCGCGTTGGTGTGAGGAATCGTTAAGGATGCTCGTTGCATCACTCATGACGCGTGCGGAACGCCATTATGTGTGGCTGTCAAAATAGGCAGCCTCTCGCCTACCTGACTGAGCCTAGGCTGTCCTCGCTCGTAACTCGCAACATCGTGCAGAAAAAAGACAACTCAATTTCCTACCAAATTTACGTCTACACATTCTTACCTTCATATCTTCACAGGTTAATATCGCCGTGCCACCCCTAGACTTCAAGCAATGAGTCTGCAACCGCATCTCGCTTTGCTTGGAATGGCGGGCTCATTGGTCGTGGCCGACCGCCTGCGTTCGGGACCAGGCAGGAAAAGCCGCGCGAAGGACTCTCATAGGCATTTACCACCTACATCACGCTCCGCAAATTGCGAAGCAAGTGGCGGCAAGCGAGAGCTGTCCCCTGTTGAGCAGCTGGAGGACATGCGGACAACACCTATCAAATGCCGGGACGGAACCCTGGTCTATCCGTACTCGCTACCCACGCGGGATGCGCAATTGAACCGCCTGAAAAAAGAAAAATTTGATGTCCTGGTCATCGGAGGTGGCTGCGTAGGGTCTGGTGTCGCGTTGGACGCCCAAATACGGGGCCTGAAGACCGCCATGGTCGAGGCCAACGATTTCTCCGCCGGTACGTCGGGGCGGTCCACCAAATTGATTCACGGGGGCATACGGTACCTGGAGACAGCCTTTTGGAAACTGGACTATGGCTCTTTTGCTCTGGTTCAAGAAGCTCTGGAGGAGCGCGCCCACATGCTGAACGCAGCTCCGTACATGAACTCGCCGTTACCGATCATGATTCCGATTTACAAGTGGTGGGAGGTGCCGTATTTTTGGGCAGGCGCCAAGGCCTACGACCTGGTGGCGAGCAGACAGAAATCCGTGCCTTCCTCTCACTACATGGACGTGGACGAGGCTTTGTTCCAATTTCCCATGCTGCGCGGGAAGGGGTTGAAAGGCGCTATCATTTACTACGATGGGCAGATGAATGATACGCGAATGGGCCTTACCATCGCCTTGACAGCGGCGCAAGAAGGCGCCGCGATTGCGAATCGAGTGGAAGTGGTGTCCCTCCTCAAAGACCCGGGGACCGGGCAGGTGAATGGGGCGCGGGTTCAGGACCGACTCACAGGGGTGGAATGGGACATCGCCGCCAAAGTGGTGGTCAACGCCACGGGCGTCTTCGCCGACAAAATCCGGAAATTGGACGACCCCAAGGCGGTGGAATTGATCGAACCAGCCGCCGGGGTGCACGTCATGTTCCCTGCCCATTTTTCCCCGGCAAAAATGGGCCTGATTGTCCCGAAAACCACCGACGGGCGGGTCCTTTTCTTCCTGCCCTGGGAGGGGTGCACGTTGGCGGGAACCACGGACTCGCACTCGGACATCACCATGCACCCCCAGCCCACGGCCCAGGAGGTGAACTTTATCATGCAGGAGACGAATCGGTACCTGACCACGAACGTGGCAGCCAAGGACCTGATCGCCGCCTGGTCGGGCTTGCGTCCGCTGGTGAAAGACCCGGAGAAGATCAAGGAAGGCACAGCCGCCCTCTCCCGGAACCACGTGATCGAGGTCTCCGAGACAGGGAAGTTGATCACCATCACGGGCGGCAAATGGACCACCTATCGACGCATGGCGGAAGACACCGTCGACCGGATTTTGCAGGAGCACGCAGGGCTGCTGGCCAACGGAGACGTGAGCCCCCAGGCGAGTACGTGGAACCGGAAGCTGCTCGGAGCCGACCGCGCCGGCATCGTCTGTGCGCAGAAATTCAACCAGATCGGGATCACCCTCCGGAACGACTACGAACTCCCCGAGGACGTGTCGGCCCATTTGGTCAAGAGCTACGGGACGCGGGCTTTGCAGGTGGCCGAATGGGTCCGCGCTGGCTACCTAGACACGAAACCAGGCAAGGCGAAACGCCTGCACTCGCGCTACCCCTTTTTGGAGGCGGAGGTAATATTTGCCGTGGACCAGGAATACGCCCTCAAGCCCATGGATATCTTGGCGCGTCGGACCCGTCTGGCCTTTCTCGACACAGAGGCGGCCCGGGCAGCCGTGCCCCGGGTGGTGAAGCTGATGGGCGACTTGTTGGGATGGTCCTGGCGTCAGCGGACCATGGAGAAGGCGGAAGCATTGGCGTTTTTGGAGACCATGAATGTAGAAAAGACGGCCCTGTTGAAGAAGTAGGGGTGGGATGGTTGGATGAAGGAGGAAAACTTGGGGAGGTGAGAGGTGAGGGAGGAAGGGCGGCAAGGAAGAGTATATACTTACAGTGGAAAGCGTGCAGGTGTACAGATTGAAGGAAACAATGGAGATATCTTTGGCAGTTGAAAACCGTGTTCGAATCATGCTCTTCTACTCTCCAACTGAGACGAAATTTATAGCGCCATGTCGCTTCTGACTACCAGGCTTAGGAAGGCCTCATCACAAGCTGGATCGGTTCGAATTAAGCAGGCACTGAAGCCAAGCTTGCAAGACAGCCACCTTTTAATTCTCTCAAAACACTTTCTCAATTCAGCCCGGTAAATATGCCGATTCACAGCGGCCAAGATAGAGGGGAGGTTAGCAAGAATGTTGCGATCCCTCCCCAGTCGTTGCCTCGCACACAACCTAGGACTTCACCTTTCCATGGAAAATTGAGAAGTGAATATTGGTTTTCTTACGGCATATCAGATGAAATCATGACCCCTAAACATGAAGAGCTGCAGGCAAAACACCTGCTCTGGACGAGCACGATGAAATCTCGAGAACCCGCCGTACTTCAGTTGATCCCGCATGATGACGGCCGCCATTGAAATAAGCCACCTCACTTTATTCTAGCACCGATTTCCACCGTTGTGAGGGCCGAACGAGGACAATTTCGTGCGAAACAAGCACGAACGCGCACACGATTAGTAGGACAGACGAGCAGATCGATGGCATGCGGCACGGTCTCGCGTTCTCGGCGACCAGGACAACGGAGCAGAGGGAGGCCTGCCGAGTTCCGAGGGGCATTTTAGTCCCAAAATTGTGTTGACACGTGAACAAGTGGCTTGAAAAGAGGAAGGAAATGCCTAGGTTTCCCTTCGAGAGCGGGAACTCGCTTGTGCGTCATCCTAGCTACCCATGGTCCCTTTGTGGGGGAGGCTGTTTCGTCCTACCGAATGTGTGGCGCTCCATGCATCTTCTGCCTCCCAAACCACCAACATGAGCACGCGAAGGAAGGAGAAAAAAGTGGCCGCAACGTTCTCTTCTCATATTTATTGTCTCATCACAAACATAGGTACATAATACAACAATCATGATCGTCTACAAGGATGTCATTAGCGGTGACGAAGTGGTGAGTTATCACTCGGACCCGTGTGACATTCCTTGGTCACCTTCACGAAATGCATCCTTGTGTATCGCGCCGGCACGAAAGATGGACATTGCTTGACAGGAACGTGTGTGCCGCGGATTCCAGGAAGCAAGGACCGCCACCTCCCGTTTCTCGCACCGTTGAGCTTGCTTCCTGCATGATCCTTGACCTCAATACCCCCCCACGCAGTCTTTTTCTATTCAAAACGCACTTTCTGATGGTTGTCCTTTTTTCCCACGTTTCAGGTCTCGGACGCGCTAAAAATTGAGCCCGTGAAGGAGAACGGGGAGGACGTCCCGGGTCTATTTGAAGTGGATTCGGCCATGGTTGCCGTTGGCGGTGGAGACATCGACATCGGGTGTGGTAATGCTTTTGGGGGGGCAGGGGAAGACGAGGGAGCAGACGACAATGTCCAAAAAGAGAACAACGTGTCGGGTTCCAGCGGCTTCAATTACACGGCGATGCCCTTCTCGAGTAAGGGTGAATTCAAAAGCTGGGTCAAAGACTACGTCCGCAACGTCCGTCAGGCTCTGAAAGCGAACGGCGTAGCCGTGGAAGAGATCAAAAAATTCATGGAAGAGGCCCCGGGGTTCGTCAAGTGGCTGGTGGACAAGTACGACGACCTCGAGTTCTTTATGTCCAAGAGCATGAACCCGGATGCGGGCTTGATCTTCTCTTACTACAAGGACGGGGCGCACTGCCCCACTTTTGTGTACATCAAGAGTGGCTACAAGGTTGTCAAGTTCTAAAGATCAGCAGGAAGGGGATTTGGCGGCAGGGATAGTGGTGGGTGCGGTTGGGACGGGTGCAGCGAGAAGAGAGGAGGGGGCCGTGGGGCAGGCTGGAAGCGATGAGAGACGGAAGAGTGAAAACTGAGGGACGGAGGCAAAAGCACCGCACGGAAAGACTAGAGGGCGAGAACCTTATAGACGTTCAATCGTGGCATCATTTGTTGATTTCTATTTTTTTTAAACTGTTTCCTCCTTCGGCCCCTGCTTTCACGGGCGTGGGGTAAGGGAGGCGGCGAAACGTATCGCAAACCCTCTCCTGGGCCCGACCACGTAACTTCCCCTTGAGGGCACAAGCACCGGCCCCATCATCCGGCTGTCACGCGGCAGCAACCCCTCCCTCTCTTGCGGGAATTCAACTCCCAGCGGCAGCTTCCTTTGTCGGCGGTGCGGGCCTCTGTGCTCTCGGAGGACGACTCCCGACACGCGCCACCCTCCCTCTCCACCGTTGTGACACGAGGAAGCCTCCCAGCCCCTACCTCCCCTCTCTCCCCCACGAACAAGGCTCTACGAACCGCCCTAGCCGCCCCTGTCTGGCAGGACACGCCACCAAGCACCCCCTACACACAACCCTGACCCTCTCGCCCACGTCTTTCCTACTTGCATCCTCCCTCCCATTCCCATCCCCTGTATGATACACCCAAGATCCATCAGACCATCGGTTGACAGGCGTGGGCCGTCGCCTCCGGACTATTCCCCCGAATCCGGACCGCGCAAGGCATGCGTCCTCTACACAGCACGGTCTCTCAATCTTTTCACCACGAGAACACTCCCAAGTCTCTGATCCGATCCAACCCCCCTCCCCACCAGTCATCTTACCTCCCTCAAACCCTCCTTCCCGCCCTCCTTTCCTCCGTCACCCCGCGCTTCCCCCCCTTTCCCTCGTTTTATCACCACGAGGAAGAGTCCATGCCTAGGGCGGAAATCAACTCTCCCTGCGCCGTCGGGGACAAGACCGAGTCCAGGTCCCCGAATCGGGCAAACGCTTCCTCTGGAGCTAGGCCCGCGTCCCCTCCCTCCTTACCCCGGTCCATGGGGGAGAGAGGCATGAGCATGGGGGGGGGCACTTTCAAGATACCCGGAGGCTCCGAGAGCGAGTGGCGTCCGTCCCGCGGGCCCCGATGGCCCATCGGCAGGGCCATGCTGCTCCTGCGCAGGTCTTGACCCGTGGCCCCCTCCATCTCCGCGCCCCTCGTATCCAGGGCACGTTTTTCCTTGTCAAGATCCATGGGAGGGTCGCGTGGCTCCCCCAGGCCTCCCTCCCTCCCCGGCTTCGTCCCCACGTCCTCCCTCTCTCTGCTTAGGCCCGCATGGCGCGCCGTGCTCCCCTCCTGGCCACCACCGGTACCCGCAGCCGTCCCGCCCGTTTTCTCCGCCCTTCGGTTCGGCTGCCGGGTCTGTCCTGCCCCTATCCCGTTCCCGCCTCCCTCCCCAGGGGGACCCTCCTCCCCCTGCGATCCCGCCCCGCGCCCAGGGACCGGAGGGGGAAAAGTGAAGAGGGAGGACGAGGGCGGGAAGGAGGACGGGCCGGACGCCTTTGACAACGAGGTCGCACTTGTCCCCCCTGCGCCTCCTGCCTCTGTCCTTTCCCCCTTGGCGAGCCCGTGTCCATCCTCCTCCACCTCCAATCCGCCTTCCCTCCCTGCCTCCTTCCCCCTCCCTCCCTCCCCCCGCGACTTCGATCCCGTCGCAGCCACCGCGGCCAAAGCCCTCTCCTTCTTCCTCAAATACCTCTGGTACTTGCTCAACAACTCTTCCTCCCGCATCCCTAGACCGCGTCGGGCCGCTGCGTCGGCCCATACCGCTTTTTCCATTTTGGCGCGAAGCTCGACGATACGAATGTTGTTCCGGTGATGGAGGCGGCGGGCCCGGCGCTCGTCTTGGCGCAAAAAGAGGCCTACCTCTGCTTCCAGGACCGCCACGTTCCCTCCTTCCCGCCCTCCTTCCCGCCCTCCGGACAGGGCCATCATCCGGAGATAATGCCGCAGAGCCCGGTCTCGGTCGGTGAGGTCCCACAAACCCAGGAAGGCCAGCTCCTGGCTCAGGCGCTCGTCCACGTGGCTCCGGACCAAGTGCTCGACAGAGATTACCCCGCGTGGGGTTCGCGGGGAAGGGAGGACGAAGACCCGGTTGGGGGAGGGGAGGGGAGCGAGGGAGGCTTCTGGATGGGCCGAGGCTGGCTTGTCGACAGGGGAAGGCGGGGAGGGCAGAGGGGGACAGGAGGAAGGGGGAGGACGGCCAGGAGCTAAC
>Ga0102934_1003414_pt1 | contig 10827 bp, 9 predicted proteins | sample SalPonR2_A_D1_MG_FD_78175 | JGI IMG/M metagenome (GOLD analysis project Ga0102934, IMG submission 78175) | Salt pond soil microbial communities from South San Francisco under conditions of wetland restoration - Salt Pond MetaG R2_A_D1_MG | ecosystem: Environmental > Aquatic > Marine > Intertidal...
GGAAAGGTTGAAGGGGGAAAGGATTACCAATCATTAACCTACCTAATTAGCATGGCAAACATAATCTCAAAGGACAATCTGGACGAGGAGGTAAGAACCTTCCTGGAGGACCTAAAGGAGGAAGCAAACGAGAAGTACTTAATCGTCCAGTTTAAGGAGGAGAAAATCGTGGTTTCCTCTTTAAACGGATGGTTAAAGGAAAAGGAGTAATTAACGATCCATTCACATTTTCTCCACAGTTAAGTAGTAATTACTGGGGTTTGAATGAAATAATGGTGGGGTTTGGGTGAAAAATTACTGGGGTTTGACTGAAGAAAATCGTCAGTTTCTCCTGCCATTACGGGAAAGCCGGCCGTATTCAATAGTTTCATTATATTTAATAATATAATTACTACTATTAAAACTGTGGAAAAAACCAAATTCCATGTTTCAAACGACAAAAACCATAATTGAGAAAAAAGAAGAAGAGAATAAAATTCCTTCTAATGAAGGAGAGATACTACCTTCGGAAGTAAACTTCTTGGTACTGCCCTTCTTTTCGCTATCCAGGGAAGGTTCTTACAAAAATGACGGACTAGATACAGGCAAGTAGTAGAAAGAAACGGAAAAAGGGAAGAGGTAGTCTGGAAGGTCATCCCTCCACAAGAATATGGCTACCCCGGGATCTACGATAAGAAGGTATTCAAAGCGGTAGAAGAGCTTCTAAGAGATAGGGGCTATCCTGTTGAAAACCCGGTTACCTTCAGCATCTATCAGCTACTTAACCTCATGGGAAAGAAAAACCATGGGGGAAGGGACTACAGGGAAGTAAGGGAATCGATGGAGCGGTTGGTCGCTACCACCATAAAGTCCAAAGGAACCTTCTATTACAAAAACGAGAAGCGGTACCTGGACGAAGTGTTCCATCTATTCTCGCGGGTGGTCTTTTCCGGCGAAAAGTTACCCAACGGCGAAGAAGCCGAGAAAAACTATCTTTACCTTAACTCCTGGCTTCTTGAAAACCTCAATAAATACTACGTCCGACCGCTGGATTATGAGTACTACAAATCACTGGACAGCGAACTATCTAAAAGACTCTACGAACTGTTGGGCGTCAAGTGCTACGGGTTGTTAAATGACGGCAAACCCTACCTCCGCTACAAGTACGGTAACCTATGTAAGCTACTGCCAATTAGAAAACAGGATTACCTCTCAAAGGCAAAGCAGATATTCGCTCCTGCACACCAAGAGCTAAAAAGCAAAAACTTCTTGGCGAAAGTCAACTGGAAAGGAAGTTCTACCAATGGTAGCTACATTACCTATTACCCTGGAACGAAACCGAGGTCGGAATCCAATTAGAAATACAGAAAATATCAAATCAACGAAAAGACAATCAACACGAAATTAAGATAAAAAGTCCTTTCCCCCGCCGCACGGCACCTGCCCTTCGGTGAAAATTGCCCAACATTTACCCGTAACTTGGGGTATATCTTCTTAGAAGTTACCCCTTCGTTACTTAAATTCTCCATCATTTGGGCATTTTCACGCTCGCGCTGCTCCCGTGCTACCCACTGCGTGTGCCGCCATCAAGGCGGCACCGCAGCGCCTCCCTCACATTCAGGAGGCCGCAGGTTCGAGTCCTGCTTCGCCCACCACCTTCAGCTAGTACCCTTTAGTCGGTAAAATACAAATAAGTTTTAACTTTTGCCTTGCCCAAATTCTAACATGAAACGGCGCAATCAGGCGTCCATATTTGGAAAAGAGATTATTTGTTTCAACCATCGTGTTACAAAAATTGTCAAACAGAAGAGAAAGTTAATGAAAACAACAACTACGCTCTTTCTAACGCTATCAACGATTATAAGTTGAGGGAAAAAATAGAGGGACGATCGAAGAAGACAAGGTTCCGTACCATAAACTGTGTGAGCGTCAGCGTTCGGTAGAGTATGTAGTTCCTTTACCTGGAACTTTTGTAGAAATAGGTGGTCAAACTCTGTATTTTACAGAAACTGCTTTTTTCAGGTATTTATCCATTTTTCCTTCGATTTCCGTGATAGAAAATACCAGAGGGCCTTGACGATAGGCTGGCCACAGGCCTTTGTGGTTTTGTCTGGCTTTTCAGGAGGATATGTTTCGGGAGTGTCTTATCTTAAGTAACGAACTTTCATGCAGTTGACGAGTTTAAATTTTACGCTGTTTTAGACCTCAATTACGGTGGAAGGGTTTCAGTATTGGTTTTGTCTGGCGTTTGCGCTGCTGTTACTGTATGGTTAAGAATCAGTAACAAAAGGGTAATTAAATAGATTTCCTGAACATGGTAAAAATTCAAATTCGGGCTCTAAAACTCATACCTTAGCCCAAAGTAGTAGTAAAAGAAGTTGAATCGGTAGTTAATGACCTCCTCAATAGTCTCTTGAAAAGTATTTTGTATTGAAGCATTCACCTTCAGGTCTTTGAAACGATAATAATTTATCGCTCCCGTTAAAACTATGGGAACACCGAACGATGCCAGAGGCAAATCCACTCCGAACAAAAAGTTATAGCCCCCGGTGGTTGCAGAGAAATTACCTTCCAGACTGGTAGAACCACTACTGATTTCCCCCTGGCCGGTTAGGCCCATATGGAAAATTCCCGCTCCCACGTGGGGCTCGATCAACTGGTTAGCCGGCAGATAGCAGTTGACATTGGCGGAATAATGGCCCAATGAGCCGTTGATAACGGTAAGGTAGCTCTGGGAGTTCAAGCTATAGGTCTCGTTAAACTGGAATTCAACGGAGTTACCTCCGAATTCAAGGCCAACAATACCCAACCGTCCACTCAATGTTGGAGCGAAAACCACCTCGTCTAACAATGTGGGAAAAAATCTCCCTTCAATTCCCACATGTAAAAGTTTTCCTTCGGCTGTTATGCCAGTGGGTACCGAGACCATCAATAGAATAACAAGAAAGGCTACCGGGCAGGATCCTCTAAGAAATCTCTTAGAGTTGGTCCTAAGGATCATTTTTTGCCTCCTTTTTGAAGAGATTTGACTGCCAAACAATAGAAAGGCTCGGAGGTATCCACAAAGGTAATCACTACTAGTATATGGATCTAAAAACCTTCGTGACCTTCGCAAAAATTTTTAAGGGAAAATATCCAACGAAAATGCCTACAAAAAGCGAAACAATGACTATTCTTGTCAAACTAGCACCGAATCCCTGGAGCAGAAAGACAAAAAAAGTCGCAAAAATCCCAGCAACAAAAGGAAAAAATATTGGACGAAAGAATAATACATTTGTCTTACTTGAGTTAAGAAATTCTATTATGTCGATATCCTGGTTGATGGTGGGATCTCTTTCAATTTGCCAGAACTTATAAAATATCCCAAGTATATGACTTACTGTACTTCCCGCAATCGCAAAAAGAGCGATAGTGTAGAAAAAAGATGCCAGCCCTTGTTTGTCTGGAGTTGTTAAAGAGGGGTGATAGACGAAATTAGAGCCAGTATGCCATCCGGTTAACCACACCGTAAATGCAAATATTATGAAACCGATCCAGCACAGTAAGATCGTAGATGAAATCCAAAAGTTACCACATCTGTATGTGGCTTTCTTTTTGTTAAAGGCTTCTTCTAATCTCTCGTTCATGGCTTGCCTCCTTGTTTATAAGAAAATCAATTCTTATAGCCTCGCAATTTCCATGCAAAAATTGGTTGAACCTATATATCTAGACTATTGGGTACTCTTATTAAAATTCCCTTGTCAAGAGGCTTTCTGAGCATAACTAATTGATTGTGCAAAATTTTATTTTCTAATTCCGGTTTCTAGTTGTTATACTCTACAGTCTGCTAGGTGTCCGTTCTCTGTATAAATTACTTGCCAACGACAACCACAAGCATAATTATTTCTTTTTCAACTGATATATAAACCCCATTTGTTAGCTAGATAGGTGATAAATTGGCTAGTAATTGCACCGTTTTAGCAATCCTCATATCCTATAATAGGTAGTGTATTAATCTAAAAATGGGGTATCCTCCAGTAGAATGAATTTGTAAAAGAGGAGGAACCCCAAATGATCGAAGAAAGTGTGAGCTCAAATGACGGGTTTGACAAACAACTAAACGGGTTAATGAATCTCCCGCTCAAAAAGAGTTGTGGCCCACATACATTGTTATGTGAGCCACAAATTCTGTTACTCCAACGAGAAGTAACTGAGGACAAACGACTCCGGAAAACCCTTGATCCGGAGTTGTTTGTCCGATCAATTTTTTTCAGACAATCTGTCTATACCCATTTTCGGAATTTCATTGCTTCGACAACTCTTTGTACCGCAACCACGTAGGCTGCTTGTCGATAGGTAATGTTTTTCTCAATACTGGTATCGTATACTTCGTTAAACGCGGCAGTCATCTTTCTATCCAGCCTCTCATGGATTCTATCAATATCCCAGTAATAACCCGTGAGGTTTTGAACCCATTCAAAGTAAGAAACCGTAACCCCACCTGCGTTTGCTAGAAAATCTGGAATTATCAGGGTTCCTGCTTCATGTAAAATCTCGTCCGCTTCAGGGGTTAAAGGTCCGTTTGCCAACTCTAAAATAACCCCCGCATTTACGTCCTCTGCGTTTTCGTCGGTGATAACGTTTTCTATTGCAGCAGGAATTAGTATGTCTACTGGTAGCTTTAAAAGTTCTTTATTTCCATCATTCCCACGACCCAGCAGTTCTGCTCTCTGAACTTCTTTAGAAAAAACACCGGGGCTTTTCAGATTCTTGGATATATCCTCGTACTTTAGGCCTTCCTTTGAATAAATTGCCCCTTCTACATCGCTTAGTGCTACGACTTTTGCGCCAAACAGCTCTTCTACTAATTTGTGAGCGTGAGAACCCACATTTCCGTACCCCTGTATTGCAACGGTTGCGTCTCTTAGGTCTGTTCCAGCCTTTTGGGCAAAATTACGAAGCACGTACATACCGCCACGGGCAGTAGCGTCATCTCTTCCTATAGAACCACCAACAGAAAGTGGCTTGCCTGTGATAACCCCGGGACAGCTGTAATCTTTTAGTTTAGAGAATTCGTCCATCATGGAAGCAATTATTTGCTGGTTCGTGTTAACGTCGGGTGCAGGTATGTCTTTATGAGGACCAATTAGCGAACTCAGCCCCCTTATGTATCCTCTTGATAACCTCTCTAGTTCATCATCGCTCATTTCTTGAGGGTTGCATACTACTCCACCTTTCGCGCCGCCGTAAGGTAAATTCAAGAGGGCACACTTCCATGTCATCCAGGCGGAAAGCGCTCTGATTGTGTTCAGTGTCTCCCCTGGGTGAAATCTTATACCACCTTTTGTAGGACCAAGCGCAGAGTTGTATTGTACCCTGTAACCATCAAAGATCTCGGTCTTACCGGAGTCCATTTTTACGGGTATTGTAAAGTGGAATTCCTTCATAGGATTTCTCAACAGTTGATAAACGGGACCATCCAATCCCAATAACGATGCGACCTCGTCAAGCTGTTTTCTTGCGACTTCAAAAGGGTTTTCTTCTTTTTGTGGTTTTTCTCTTGGTATTGTTGAAGTTCTACTGACCATCTGAATCATCTCCTATGGACCGAATATATATCTATCACTTGCTGTCCTGCTTCGTCTTTACTTTGTAGTGTAGTAACACCTCTAAAGACTTTATTGAGGTTAACAATCAGATGATAGAACTAACTTGCTTTCCAGAAAATGACATTCAACAAATAGCTTACATTCTCTTTAAGGATTTCTATCCCTCGCGTTACTACATGATTTGTTGAATATATTTGCTTCTGTCCCAAAACCTATCTGGTTAATCGAGGTTAGACTTTGGATAATCTGGTTCGAGATATATCATCCTTCTCCCTCACCCGTGTGTTATTACCCAGTCAACTGATCGATATTTGCACATGAACTAACTCTATTTTTTCCTACGACATTGGAGGGTCACATTGAGTAATATCGTATCGTTTTACTCTAAATTAGCGTTAAATTTATTTGAAATAGAAGCTCAGTCACAAAATTAAGTCGATTTGCAATGAGGACATAAATGAAAACGAAAGGAGAAAGAAAAAAGTCGGTACTACCCCGTGACGAGAATCCCTACCGTATATTACAATCGCAGCTCAAGTACATCTGTCGTAAGAACCAGATCGATGAATATCAGCGGCAAGTACTGGAGAAACCTTACCGCGAACTGTCCTGTGTACTACCAATAAAAGGGTTGAACGGCGGTACGAAAGTACTAAGTGGGCATGCAATTGTACATAGAGGTCCCAAAAAACGTATTCTCGGAGGGATAATTTTCGATCCTGGGGTTTATCTTGATTGGCTCAAAGCGAAGGCTCTTGGGGTACACTTGCAGGCTAGGTTGCTCCGCATACCCTTTGAATTCCTGTTGGTTGGAATCAAATATCGGGAAGATTTTTTGTCCTCGTTTGAACAACTAAAACTTGAAGATAGCTTACAGGAATCTATTTTTTCATGCTTGGGCTCACACAACAAACTTTTAAGAGTGAAGCCTTTTCGAACTGGTGATATTTCAGGCTCATATCTATCTACTAAATGCTTAGCCAAGTTAATCGAGCTAATTAAAGCCTACAAATACCCGAATAAAGAGCGGATTAGGATAACTAGTGACTTGGGCAATGATCTCACCAATGGCATTCTTAAACAACTACCTGAGGATAAATTCGCTGTTTTGCCCACGAAGAATGGATATTCTCAATTGGTAGATGTATTCATCTTGACCGAAAAAAAAGTATCCATGCTGAATGCGAGAAGAATTCGGACGCACACTATTATAGAAGGCAGGAATGGAATAATTACTCCAGAAGCGCAACTGATTCTTGCAGAAAGAGAGATTGAAATTATACCAGACATCGTAGTGTCTGCACCGAACCTTATACAGTTTTATACTGAATGGCTAACTCACAATAGCTATTGCCACCTTGGACGCAAAGAGATTCAAAGAAAAAGCCTTCAACTAGTGACGGATCTATTCCGGGACGTTTGGAGCTATTCCCGGGAAAATTCTATATCCATTAAGACAAGTGCATACTCACTGGCAGTTCACCGGTCAATCCAGACTACAGACACTCAACTGAAAGAGGTAGATAAAAACTTTTGGAGCGGTAGTTATGCTGATTAATGATGGGTTACTTGGTACTACTACAGGGCTTCACTTTGATTGTGAAGTAACTTTTGCCGGAGCAATTGACTTTTGTACGGAGAAAATTAACCGAGACAGAGAAGAAGCTATTCAACTGCTAAGACAGGAAGATTCGTCGGCACACAGTTATTTTAGATATGGACTCGCACATCAGATCAGTCGTTATATAGGATCTTTAAGTAATAACTTTAAAGGCATATATATACATGGGAGTTCCGTAGAAAACTCCTCGGGACCTGCGTCTGATATTGATTTAATTATTTTAACCACGAAAAAGGTAGAGGAGTTGGAGTTATTACTAACCACGCTCAGCGGTGAACTTGAGTTTTATTATAACCAGTTGCTAGGAACCAAGTTCTTTGGGGACGACTACACAGGCTTTCTTGATGTACAGTTGGTTGACGAAAGTGATATCAAAAGCAGGCGAGGTTACGGAGCTGTGCTCACCTCCGTCCATTACGCTCCTATCAAGATATGGGAACCCGATAACTCTGATAAAAACCTCAGTACTTGAATCCAAATAATATAAAAAAATAGGTAAAATGAATTTTCAGATAAATACCAAAGACTCGGAAATCAATAAAGATCAAGTGGAATGGCAAAAATCATCTGAAGTGCCTTTGCACTATAATATTTTTCCGAGCTTAAATCAAAAACAAACCGAAGAGCTAGAAGAGATAATGCTTCCAGTAAACTATCACCAAGGAGACCTTCTATTTCAGGAGGGATCACTCTCGGACGGAATTTATCTAATATGCAACGGTGTTGTTGTTTATGGAAAACAACTTAAGGGGGAAACTGGACGTAGTAGAATATTCAAGTTGCTGGGGCCGGGTGATCTCATTGGAGAAGAAACTGTATTTGGTCAGGATAGCAAATCCCGATTTGGTTACGCAAGGTGTATAGTTGACGTGGATCTAGTGTTTTTGGAGAAAAGTAGATTCATTAATTTTCTCTATCATACTCCCGACGCATTTCATGATATGTGTGACTATCTTTCTTCGAGCCTAAAAGAATTTGAATACAAGCTACTCAACGAAGGTTTCCTAACCACAGACAAACGTTTAGCAAAGTTATTAATTAAGATCTATAATCAGAGGGGTACCAGAAAGAACGCGGGACATCGTGTATGCCTCAAGTTACAAAGAAAAGTCCTTGCCGGCATTTTAGGAGTATCTGAAGGTTCAATAAGTCGAACTTTGAACAAGCTTGAAAAAAACGGATTTCTGTCTCTCAAAGATGAGAAAATTTGCATCAATGACACAAAGAAGCTGAACAATTTCATTTGAGTTAATAATGCCTGAAATTTTTTTGTCACCTTCTTTTTTAAAGCAATATCTTTAAAGCAAAAATATTGATTAAGTTATATGCAGGTTACATAATTAAAATTAAGAAATGCTAGAAGCATTGGTGTTTTTAGTTCATGCTATAGAAAAAGACTTCCTCTAATTAAATGTCAGAAAGGAATAAGATCGATAATAATACTACCTCAGACAGGAAGAAACCGGATTTCAGCCAGATTATTTCATTTCTTTCTTCTTCCCTGAAAGATGTGCCTTCAGATGAAATAGAGAAACTTAGTGATTCCATTTTCTTGGTTCAATACTCTGGTGGGGACCTCGTTGTGCAAGAAGGATCGCTTTCTTCGAGTATTTATATCGTCCGTAGTGGTCTTGTCAAGATAGGCAAGTATTCAAAACCAAGAAAAAGGCGAGTTCTAAGATTTCTAGGCTCGAGGGAGTGGTTCGGGTTAGAAGTATTATTTCTTCCTAATCAGCGTACCAACATCCAATTTGCTCGTGCTGTTTTAGATTCCGAGTTGATCTCCATCGAGGCCTCGGCGTTTAACGACTTTGTTACCAATTGCCCGAACGCTTTATATGATTTGTGTATGTGGTTTGCTAGAGAGGTGGCCATGCTGGAGTTTAAACTCACTCGAGAAACTTCGGAGGGTTCCTTGCAAAATTTCGCTACTTTGCTCCTGGGTTTCAATGAGAAGTATGGTAAAAAGGTCGAATCAGGAAGTCAAATAGATCTAAAATTACCCCGACACACACTCGCGGACTTGACGGGTGTCTCAGCCGAAACTCTTAGACGATTAATTAAAAGGTTAAAAGAATCGGAAACTATCTCCACCCATGACAGCAAAGTTACGATCAAAGATGAAGAAAAACTCCACAAATTAGCTAGCGTTCAAGATTTCTATTTGACAATACTTGGGGAAACACTTTAGCTCTTTGACGGAATTGAAATTTAAGAGCGTTCTCCAGATGAAGTTCTGGAAATAGATGACACAAGAATAGCTCCGGAAGGAATAGATGTTTACAATCCGGGTTTTGACGTATCCCCTGCAGAAAACATCCCTGGGATCATTGCGGAAAAGGGCATTACAAAACCATCATTCGGCAAATCTTTGAACCAAATGGTTGACCAAGGCTAAGCCTTCACAGTAGCTTCGTAAATCTTTCCTCCCCGGTTGACTTACTTTTCAGAGGGACCACCCTATTTTTTCCTCGGCTAGAAACTCCACAAGTGGTCCAGCAGGTTGAATTTAAGCCTGGAATGAAAACCCTTCCAAAAATGTCCCCCCTAATGTTTCTTGGCTTAAGATGGACGTTTTTTTACGGTAAAAGAACGAACAGCTCGATAGGCATACCGAGTGATCTGGCTAAAGGGGTTAGTCGTAGCCCAAGTTGATCTTGACACTTGATAGAATATAATGAGATCGTAAAGTTAAGGTAAAGGAGGTGATTAACTTTTATAAATTTATACTAGAAACCTGTAGATTGTCAAATTTTTACAGTTGAAATTCAGGTAATGTCAACAAAGAAAATCTGAAAGTATTTTAACAGGAGGTTTAAATGAAGAGTTTGAAAACAAGCTTTTTTGTGATTCTTGTTCTGTCATTGTTTTTAGTGTTTGGGGGAGCGGCTTTAGCGGACGAGGAGGCCGATGGCCGTATCGGCGAGTTAAAGCTGATAACGTTTACAGCTGAAGCCAATCCATTGATTGTAGAAACTGCACGACTTATTCAGGACGAGTTTAAAAAAATCGGCGTGGAGATGAAACTCAGTACTCTCGAATACAAAACAATGATTGCCCGGGAGTACGAAGTTCCTCATGAGTGGCACTGGAACATGACTTGGTGGACAGGATCTCCACAGAGACTTGACCCAGATTACTTCCTTTATAGGTTGTTTCGGTCAAAGCCACAGGGTGCATTTAATGACACCCAGTTTAGCAATGCCGCAGTGGATGCTCTTCTGGACGCCGAACGCGAGGAATACGACACTGAACGCAGAAGAGAGATAATATACGAGGCGCAAAAGCTCGTTCACGAAAAGCAACCCTCGAATATCATCCTCAATTCTACCGTCATGAACGCTTACCGGTCCGATAATTTCAAAAATCCTGTTCCACTGCCCGGGGAAGGATATGCGTCATTCTGGAATATTCTTGAGATCGAACCTAAAAATAGGCAGGTTTTACGGGGTGGTTACCCTGGCAGGATTCAGACCCTAAATCCTTTTGGACAAATATTTGCTACTGACTTTAGAGCTCTCCGCCTTATCTATGATAGACTGTACGTATTCGATAAGAATTTAAAACCTATACCCTGGTTGGCGGAAGACATTGAGGTAGTGAGCGATACAGAGGTAAACATCTCTATCCGGGAGGGCC
>Ga0102934_1003415_pt1 | contig 10826 bp, 4 predicted proteins | sample SalPonR2_A_D1_MG_FD_78175 | JGI IMG/M metagenome (GOLD analysis project Ga0102934, IMG submission 78175) | Salt pond soil microbial communities from South San Francisco under conditions of wetland restoration - Salt Pond MetaG R2_A_D1_MG | ecosystem: Environmental > Aquatic > Marine > Intertidal...
ATTTGTATCAAGCGATGATCGACAGGATCTACGAAATGTGGAAAGGCCTGGAAATTGCATTGTCCGATACAGACACTTGGTCGTCGTGGGCACGCTCATGGATTACGGAACCGCTCAAAATTGACCAACAAGATGCCAGAGCACTTATCGCAGCGCTGAAGCTATCCCTAGAAAAACTGTGCACAAGCAACGCTGCACAGGCAGTCTGTCAGATCAGACAGCGCGAAAAAAAGTTTGAAACAGCCAAGCGCAGCGGGCTTCAACTCGATGTCAATCAATTGTGGTTGAATCACTGCGGTGCGAAGCCGAAAAAAGCGTCACGCGAAGGTTCTATGTTGTGTGATTTTGGTCGCGACTCGTCCACAGCACGGCTGTTGATGAGACTACGCCCTGTCGCACCACCATTGACGTTGCGAGACAAACGTTCCGACATAGTGGTTTCCATTCTCAACGGCGTGCTGAGTGCCGTTCTGCCAGCGAGCCAGTACTGGCAGATGATGATCGACGACGTCCAAGCTTTGCCAGCGCCGTTGACGACGAAAGAGCAACGAGAAATTGAAAAGTACAAAGAAAAGCTGCAAGCTGCTTCGGAGGCAGAGGTGTCAAAGGCAAGCAAGCAGACGCTTTTTAGCAAATTAGCGTCGCGTGCAGCGGGCGTAGCGCTGCCTAATCCGCAAAATTATATAGATATGATCAAAGCGGCAAAGCAACAGCGGCTGGCAGGCGGCAATTTCACTTTGCAAGATCTCGATCCGCTCGTAGACAAACTGCAACCGATTTTGAAGTTCGATGCAGTAAGACAAGAAATCAACAAAATGCTACGCGATGCAGCTGGATTGGGCTTGGAAATTGCATAGTGTTGCGGGCCAGCAATCAAGATCAGAAGATGTGAATAAAATCATCTTTTGCAGTTTACAGTCTGAATGCCATGTGCAATGCCCGATCAATCCGATGCATATTGTCGTTTTTTTATTTTCTATGTGCAATTTCGTTCGTTGCTGCACTACCGGATTGTGAGCGGCGAACGAGCATAAGTGTTGAGAAAAAGACGTGCTGCTTTTTGTTCACACTGCTCGACAGATTCATCTGCATCGGAGGCGCAAACTGTACACAAATTGATGCCCGCACAGCGAACGCATGTGCTATAGCGTGGGTGCTCTGAATCGACCGGTGGAAAGTTATCAACCGTAGTGTCAATTGAAATTTGATGCTTGTTGCGCTGTGCCCATTTCTGCAGGCGTGTTTTGTAATCGACTTCCGACATTGCTTGTTTGCACTTTTGACTGTGTCAAGTTCAGATGCGAAAAAAAATACAAATGCATGATACTACTTTTATTCGCCTCAGGCAATGGGTTCGCAATCCTGCACAAGTTGTGTGCGATAGTAGTACGGGTAAGCGCTGCTGTCGCAGCGGCAGTCTTTGCCCGGACACACAACGTCGAAACAGATCGAAGAAATTGTGATGTATGCCGGTGCAGTCGAGCGACTGATGATCCAGTTCGGATCGCTGTTCGGATTTGGCTCTGGCTCAGCACTTGTCGGATCGAACATATAGTAGCGCGGCGTAAGTACAAATTCGGCAATTGTGTTGCAGCCCAGACGCAGAAACGGATTGACGTCGCTGAGCGGAAAGTAGCCTGTGCGGCATGTTGGAAAGCCAGGCTGATCAACTGGCCAACGCTGCCAAACCTTGAATTGCATAGGGAATGGAATTGGACTTGGAATGGCGGGCGATCCTGGCAGTTCTGACACGACGCCGGCTCTGGTAAACTCGGCAGCTGGATCTGCTGCTGGCGGCATTGTCGGACGTGGAAAGCCGGCAAGAAACGGTTGATCCGGTCTGTTGGTCTGAGAGGCAATAAAGTGCGACGTCGGAGACACATATTCTGAGCCGTTGACGTTATTCAAAGTGATCACAGGGTTTGTGTCACCATTGAAATAGCCTGGGATGCCTGGATTTGGCAGGTCAGTCGAGATCGTACGGAAAACAAATCTGCCTTGGTATCGCTGGACAATTGGCAGACAGACGTTGCTTCTGCGACTGCAATTGATGTCGTCAGTGAAAGACATATAGCCACGGTAAGAAACGCCTTCGTTGCCAGCTGTCGATGTGAGCCAGTCGAATGGAAATTTGGACGATGGTACACGGATCCATTCGTTGTCCGTTTCTGACTCGCAGTAGACTACAAACACTTTTTCAATCGAGCACCATGTGGCAAAAATGTGCTTGTTCACACGGTGCGTGTAAAGCATATTCTGCGGCTCGTTTTCGCGGCTACATCCAGACAAAACAACGCTCGGCTTGGCGACAAATGGCGCAAACACTCCACGCTTCAGATTGGTGGCCGTCAAATTGACAATGCCGTCCCGGCAACTCTCCACTGGCTTGGCACAGATGTCGACAGACAACTCTTCGCGATCAAACACTTGCAGTACAGCCGCCTCTGCTACATAGAGTCTCCAAGGGCTCCTCAGAGGATTTCTGATTTGATCGCCGACGCGATCAAAAGCACGGTCAACGATGCGAATAATTCGGTTGTCGTTTTGTCCTGCAAAAAAGATGCGCGCGGTTCGTCCTTTCGTGCAACTGGCGTACTGTGCATTGCCTTGGGGGTCGTTGCCAGTGTAATTCGTTGGCAGGTCGACATAGTCAATTTCTTGGCGGAGAACAAATTCACACTTGCAATCGTCGTTACTGGCCGCTTGCCAGTGATAGATACGCAAACCTTCGAAACCATCCTCGATATTTGATCCAGACGGTTCACCTAATTGCACAGGGTTGCCGTTACCGAATTCGACGAGCAGCGTCTGGCCGTCACGCGACACGGTCACCTCTTTGTAGTAAAAACGTTGATCGCTCAAAATTGTCTGCACGACACTATACTGGTTGCGCGAGATGGAGCCGTCCAAAGGCGTGTTGTCGTCCGTGCAGGACGCCCCATTGCTCAGCACATATATTTTGCGTTCGTCAGTGGTCAGATTTTTGTTGGCGACCACGATGCGACCGTGATTAGCGCTGGCGTGCATAGCACCACAAACGGCATATTGGGCGTCGTTGTCTTCGAGACGAATTGTTTGCGCAACAGTCCAGCTGTTGCTCGAGCAACTTTGATTGCGGACAATGTACACAATATTGTCTGTGACGTTGTATGCTACAATGCTTGTGCCGTCATCTGAAATTTCCAGTTTGTTAATTGTGACATCGGTAAGCAACGACTGCCGCAAAAACCACTCCGGCGAAATGTTGTCAGCCGAACAGGTTCCTTGCTTTTGTTGGCAACGAGAGTAAATTTGGAAGCCCAAAAGTGTTTCCGGCTGCGGAGCGGTCAATCGCAGGGCCGATTCGGAACACTCGCGAAATTTATCGCCCAAAGGTTCTGGAACGAAGCGACGTTTCACGCCTGTGCCAGCCGCAACCATGGTGTTGGAGTCTTCGGATATTTTGATGTCGTTGTAACCAGCAGTGAAGTCGGTGTTCAGTGCCACAATCTCTTCTTTGCCGTCGATGCAACGGAGCGCGCGTCCCTGATAGTCTGAACGCACTGGATTGGTAACAATTTCTGGTCCATTAACCTGGCATGTGCGTCGATTTACTTCTTTCTGAATTTCGATAAGCAAGTCCAGCTGCGGTACGCGTGACGCATTGTTGGCAACAATGTTCCGCATCGGCTCTAGCAGCGCCAGATATTCTTGCAGCAAATCGGCATTCGATGTGCTGTTGACGTCCTGCAAAATATCGGCCAATAAAGCCTTAGCGCCGGGCGAATCTGGATCGTTGATTGGTGGCATTTCATCTTGCGGATCAATAATCAAACGATCAACTTTGCTGCGCCAGGCAAGCCCGGCAATTGTTGCAGTATTGGTGTTCGACATTTGTTTTTCCAATCTTCACTTTTACCTTAGCCTGTTTGGTGGCAGCAAAAAAACCATCTCGCACAAGATTGACCACACTTTTGTTTTAACCAAAAATTCTATTCGCCACAGCCTCCATTCAGAAAGAGTTGCCTGAGCGCACTGCGCATCTTCGACGCAACTCGGCGATTGGTCTGCAAATTTGTGACTCGCAAACAGAAATGCCACAACTTGCTTGCAACAGAATTTCGTTGGCCAAAGCGTTTTTTGGTCATGCTCAGAAGGGAGTGTGTAAGAGAGTTGGAAGTTTGGACCGCGTGTCAGACTTTTTTTGTTGACAACACGTAGTTGAGGCAAACAGCAATGTCAGCAACACTGTTCAATTGTCCGGCGATAGGACTTATCGAAGACGTTTCAGCTTTGGCGGAAAGCAGTGGGCTGCAGATTATTACTGCCGAAGGCCAGCGCAAAACCGACGCAGAGTTGTGCGCAGAACTGCAGGACAATTTGGATAGCATTTTGTGGACAATAGAGAAAGACGATGGCAGACCTTATCAAAATGTAGACGGCAACACATGGATACGCATGAAATGGAAACACATTTACGGTCCAGAAAATGGCTGGGATCGTATGCCGGCAATCGACAGGCTGATTATACGGCGTACGATTGGCAAACCCAAACAAATGCAAGTGAAACAAGTTTACAGCAACACCGGCGAACCAGTGGTCGACGAGTTGGGTAATACGATTGATGAGACTGTCGAAGTCATTGAAGTTGAGTGGTCCGGTCATCCGGACGAAACATTTCACGAGACGGTCGAAAACATCCGCCAAAGATATGACGGCGCCACCTATATCAAAAACGGTCAACCGCAAAGCACGGAAATCGATGTCCGAATCCCAGCAAAAACAAACACATCGCAAAAATCGTCCAGAAAGCGAAAGCAGCGCAGCGAAGATATACAGCAAAGCGTATTGCAGCAAGCTGGATTGTCTGCACCTGTGCCTAGATCGTCTAGATCACCAATTGTTATCGATAGCGAAGACGACGAAAAATATGCCGACACGGCGATTGAAGCGGCATACATACTTCCAGTTGCAAGACAATTGCCTTCTGAAGGTGTCGAAATGTCCAGTTCGAAGGAGCCATTTTCGCCAACTCCTACAGTTGCACAGCCCGAAAGTGCGTCCGTCAGCGCTTCCTGCGTCAAGATAGACAGCAAGGTGGACTTTTTTTCGTTGCCGGAACAGACACGCTTTCGACTAGGTGTTTACGATTTGATCAGAACCAACAAGCTGAAAATGCAGCAGTGCGATTATACGAACAATTTCGAAAATTTGCGTTTGTTGCAAAAAGACAAACTGGGCTTGTCGAGTAGCTTTGTCATGACGGGAACGGTAAAAGTGCCAGCAACTGTCAGCGATGGCAGCGGTTCCCGACTCAAGACAGATATCTTGTTGAAATTAGCCTTCGAACAAGTATTTCGAGTGAAGCGCATGCGGCAGTACGACAACTCGCTCGAAGTCGAGCGCAACATCTACAAACGTATTGTCAACCCGTTGATGACACGAGGCCATACACCGCACGTCGTGGCGTATTATGGCGAATTGGTTTGTGATACGTTCTGGCAGACTTTGCAGCGTCTTGCATCAGAAAACAGCACCGCCGAACAAATCTTAGCTTACTTGAAAAGAAATGGTAGAAAGTTGGAGAGCAATGGCTATGATGTGAGAAAAATGCGAGCGTTGATCACAGAGCGCAGTCGCGGCATCGACCTGCGCGACTTTATTGTCAGAACTAATGGCAGATTGATTCAGAGTAATGCCGCCCAGCAGTCTCAGTTTGAAACAATCTACCTGCCAGTTCTGTTTCAGCTGTTCTATACGTTGCTTGTTTTTCAGCAGGTTGGTTTGCAGCACAACGATTTGCACGCTGGAAACATTTTTGTCGACAAATTGGACGCGGCCAGTCGAAGCGTGTACAAAGTGGACAGCAAGCAGTGTTATTTGCACAATTCCGCGTTCATGGTTCGCATCTTCGATTTTGATCGTGCTGCAAAACTGCCAACGCAGTACGACAGTTGCAAACTACAAAACAAAGCACTGGACAATTTCTATTGCAAGCGTTATGGGCAGTGTGCCCAGCTAAATGTGCGGTTTGAAATTTATCGGCTCATCTGCAACATTTATCGTGTCAACGGTGCCAGCAAGGCGAGTCAAAATTCGTTTTTGCGTCAATTTTGTACTTTTGTCGTTCCCGAAAAAGTGTTGAAACTCCAGTCGGGAAAAAAAAAGGGAGATTTGGCTGCCGGTTGCATTCTGTGCTTTTGTGATCGCGAAGGTTGTGACAGCTGCTCAATAAGAGACAATCCATCGATCAAGCAACCTAAGGATGTTTTACAGAGTCATTACTTCAAACAATTTCGTGTGTTTTGTCCGTCGAATGCAGAATTTTTGTGGCAGACACCTGCAGCAGCCAACACCAACTCTTGACTGCTTCGAGAACAATAAACATTCATAATCAAAAGTGTCCGCTTTTATTTTATAGCTGCCAGATGTCAGACTAAAAGCCTTGTTTGTGGTGCTGCTACACAAGATGTTCGGTAAAAATCGCAAATGGAAGAAGCAAAAAAAGATAGTCAGTAACGCAGGTCTGGGTTGGTCACAAGACACTTGTTCCGGCGCGCCGATGAAAAAACTGCGTGTCATGGCAGAGAGATTGAATGTCAATGCTGACCAAAGTAGAGGCGACCTTTGCGCCAGCCTCGCGGCCGCTATGCAAGTTGATGCGTCCAGAAGCAACAAAAATCAAACAGTGCCTCTGACAAGCCGGGACATGACAGAAAATCGTTCTTTGTTTGATTGTGTAGAGGTGGACACGTCATACATCGACCGTTTGCCACGCGCGACAAGATTTCGTCTGGCCGTCTACCGGCTGTTGCGCGAAGACAAAATCAGCCTCGACGAGTGCGACTACGTCGACAATTTCAAATCTTTAAAATTGCTGCCCAAAACCAGTGCTTCAACATCATGGATAAGTCTCGGAAAGTTACGCTTGCCGCGCACAGTTTCTGCCGGCCGTGTAAAGACAGGCGTTTCACTAAAACTTTCTTTTGCGCCGTTGGACTCGCGCGCAGACAACTCGCTCGAAGTGGAACGACGCATCTATCGTCAAGTCACCAATCGACTAATCTTGCTGCGCAACACTCCGCACGTGACGGTTTTTTACGCTGAACTGCGCTGCAACCAATTTATGGACACCATGATTTGGCTGGCAAAGGTCGACAAAAATCCCAACGCCCGCGAGATTGTGTCGCGCATTATACCGTTCGAGAGTGAGTTGCGCGAAGAATACAATCTGAATCGAATGCGTGCTCTCGTGACGGAAAAAAGTCAGGGGCTGACATTGGGCCAAGTCATCATCGGTCAAAACGCAAAAGGCCCGCGCGACACTGCCGCAGAATTTGACAGTCTGTACCGTCCAGTTATGTTTCAGTTGCTGTATACACTTGCAGTATTTGCCGAAGTTGGCCTGCAACACAACGATCTGCACGATGATAATGTATTTGTTGATGTTGCGAACAAACAGGTTGATGATCAGTACGTAGTCACCGAGACCAGATGTTTTCAACACAACTCGCGCTTTTTGACTCGACTGTACGACTTTGATCGCGGTGTCAAGTTGCCGACACGCTACAACGGCTGCCAAATCAACAACACTGGCCTCGATCGCTTTTGCGACGCATACGGTCAGTGTCCAGAATTAAACGTGCGCGCCGACCTCTTCCGTGTTGTGTACTTCTGTTACCAAAAAAACAATAGCAGCGAAACGCCCAATGAGCATCTTAACCGATTTTTGCAATTTATAGTCCCGGTCGACTTGCTAGAAAAATCGGCTCAACGACGCAAAAACGATTTGGCTTGGGCAGGAGCACTTTGCTTTTGTCGCCAAGATGGGTGCGACACTTGCAAACGCGTGACAGACCGGCGCATCAAAACGCCAAAACAAGTTTTGCAAAGCACATATTTTGATCAATTTCTCGTAGAGTGCACCGATCCTGACGCTTGGCATCTGCCTTCACAGTCTGCATTGATGCATCTGCAGTGAATGAACTATTCGCAACGTTTTACGTATGATTGATTGTTTATTCAAGCACAGCCTTTTTTCACCTTCGACTGGCTGCGCGTAATCATCGGATGCCATCTGCACGAACCGTCTGACGCGCGTTTCGAGACGTAAAGTTCGCCGTCGTTGCCTGGCATAACTTTACCGCAGCATGCCGTGCCGGGATACGGCGGGCTGTTTCTTTCTGTGTAGCGCTTGGTAGTTTGACGTTTGCATCCTTCTCTCGGCGATTTTTTCGAGGACATTTTTTGTGATTTTTTGTGATGTGCCATCGACTTGACCATGCTGTCTGTTTTGTATATATTTTTTGCAATTTACTATACTAGTTGGCCGATGGGTTTTTTCGGGCTTCCACCAGCTGCCCGATCGATTTTCGATAGGCCTGAGTCTGACAAATTTCGGCGTTGATGTTGAGACTGACAATAACGGTTGCAGAGTACGTCGCGTGGTTCGTTTTTTTTTCTCACGCGCAGATATTCAGCAAATAGAAGCTTGGTTCCACAAGTAGACCATGTCATCTTCGAGTAGTGAACGCTCGTGCAAATTGTGCCAGCCCAGAGGACGTTCGTCCCGCAGGTGCGATTGTCACGACCAAAATCCGCTCATTGTGCAATGTCAGTCCCCTCTCACACACCCGCCGCGCTGCCGAGTGGAACTTGGCCAGGTTTTGTTGGCAGTTGAGTGTGGCCAATTTTTCTATTGGGGAAAAAAGTATTTCGACGACGACAATGACGGCGATATAGATCGGTGCGAATGCTGCTGGCGGCCTGTACAGTGCGGAGAATGTGCGCCCATCAGCTTCAGACAGTCGCAGATCTTTTTCTACGATTGTTTCACCGGCGTAGAACAGATAGTAGGCCCTCCCTTGGATGAAGATTGCGACCCAGCAAGGCCAAAAGTGGGCGACTATTTGATTGACTGTGCCAATCACAATCTCTGGTCGTTTGACCAAGATTGTTGCTGGAAGCTGCAAGGAAAGTGCTTTGGCAGCGCGAATCTTACGTTGCAAAAGTCAGTCAGCGCCGTCACGTACAATTCTGCGACAGAGCGTTTCGAAGTGCGATACACCATTGCTGTGTGCAATGTGGGCGACTGTGATTATGCCAGCATCACTCTGGTGGACAATGTGCGAGAGCAGGCACAAAGTGTTGGTCTCGGCGGCAGCGATCCACAATCGCTGCGCATCGAGTTTCTGTCGCCGACCGATCTGACGTTTGTCAACAGCGATTTTGCGGGATCTGGTCCCATAGCCGATGCCACTAACAGCGACATATTGGTTTCCAGTCAACCATTGTTGGCCATGACATGTAAAACTGTCGAGTATTTGCTCTCGGCGCCAACTTGGGTGCTACCGGCAAATGACACTGTGTCTCTGTTGCGCAATCAGGTCTCGCTGACAGAAGCTGTGACTGACAAAGGCAAAGATCACGCCGTTGGCCAACAGGCATCTGCCACTGCCGTTCTGAGCGAAAACGTATCTGGCGGTCAAGCTTCGCTCGACAAAAAGTTTGGCGTAGCGCAAATCAACCACGCGGACAAAACTGTCACAGTCACAGTGACATTGACGGTTCGCAACTGTGGCAACAGCCCAATTCGAATTACAGCACTGGTCGACGATGTCGACTCGGCACTGGTTGGCAGCAGCGCTTTTTCCAGTCCCGGCAATCCCGTAGCGCGCTGGGTGTGCGGCTCTGGCTCATTGCCGACAGTAATCAACAACTACAACGGAAACAGCAACGTGCAGTTATTGAACGGCGCATACACTCTACCGGCCGGCGCTGCATTTGCCCTCGATTTCGATTTGCGATTTCAACAGCCCGCATTGGCTCTCTTGAGCGCAGAAAATCCGCTCTGCAACAGCGCCGAGTTGACTTTTACCGATGTCCTAAATCAGACGAAGCTGTGCACCGCCGTGGACAAATTTTTCTGCGATGTCTGTCCACACCTGTCGGTGCAGAAACAAATTGGTTACATTAGACCGCGCAAACAACGCATCGACCTATTTCAGGGCATACCGTTCAACGAACAGGCGCAGTTCGAAAAAGCCTACGACATTGAACTGCATTACACATTTGTGAACAGCGGATGCGTAACGCTGTGCAATGTGCAACCGTATTTGAACATTATTGACGAAATGGTGGCAAATGGTGTGGTGAATGGACAACGCGGCGAAATTTTCGACCAGCAAGTGTCACTGATTGATGCTTTTCCAGATCCTGGACCAGCCTTATCGGCCAACTTGTCTTTTTTGGGTACAGAAAGTGCAGCAACAAGTGCGGCAAACAGGCTGATCGCACAATCGTTGCTCGATTTGATGCCAGGTCAGGGTTTTCATGTCAAAGTCAACTATGTCTTTGTGCCTTCCAACAACAGTCGACGAGGAGTCATTGACGTCCCCTCGCCAGCCTGCGTCGGCAACAACGTTTCTGGCGCTCTGCCAGCCGTCACTGGGGATGCCGCTTTGTTTGTTCGCTACGAAAGCGTCTGTCGCAGCGGCGTACAGACGATGAGCCTCTCTACACCTCTCCAATCGAACGATTGTCCACAAATAGCGCTGGAAAAATCGACGGTTGAAATTGTGCCGCTAGCGCTTGGCTATGGCAGCAACAGCACAGACAGATTCTTTCAGATTGATGCGGAACAAACGCCGCCGAACGACAACGGACCATCCTACTTGCCTTCTCCGCCGCCTTCTCTGTACGACTGTTATCAAGCACAGTTCAAATACAAGGTTACCAACACCGGCAATGTACCACTCGACAGTATTCGCGTCTGTGACAGCTTTTTCGATCAGTTGGCGGCGCGCAATGGCGGTGGACAGCGCGTTCCCCGTCACGAAGTAGGGATG
>Ga0102934_1003416_pt1 | contig 10825 bp, 10 predicted proteins | sample SalPonR2_A_D1_MG_FD_78175 | JGI IMG/M metagenome (GOLD analysis project Ga0102934, IMG submission 78175) | Salt pond soil microbial communities from South San Francisco under conditions of wetland restoration - Salt Pond MetaG R2_A_D1_MG | ecosystem: Environmental > Aquatic > Marine > Intertidal...
AGGGCCACGTTCACTCCCGCCTCCAGCAGTTTCGTGACCGGAGCAAAGCCGTTGCCCAGTTTCAGATTGCTGGTGGGGTTGTTGATTACGCTGACCCCGCTCTCCTTTAGAATCCGGATATCCTCATCGGTGATGTGCACACAGTGGGCGCCGTAGGTCTTACACTCGAACAGCCCTTGATCCCGGGCGTGGGCAATCGGAGTTTTGCCGTGGGCCTGCAGGCAGTCGTCAACCTCTTTCCGGCTCTCGGACAGGTGCACATGAATACGAGTATCCAAATCCCGGGCCAACTCCACCACCTTCGGCATATACTCCGGCGGAATCATGTATACAGAGTGTGGTCCCACATCGACCTGGATACGCCCAGAACTCTTTCCGTTCCAGTCTTGATAGAATTTGCGGGCTTCATCCAGCTTCACCAGATCTTCCGGCCCGCCGAACACCAGTCCGCGGGTTAGATTCGCTCGCAGCCCCGATTTCAGAGTAGCCTGCGCCACTGCATCCATATTAGAATACATATCGGCAAAAGTGGTCACTCCGCTGCGAATCAGTTCGACCAGGCTCAACAACGACCCGTTGTAGACATGCTCATCGGTTAAATTATCCTCAACCGGAATGATGCGTTCGAACAACCAGGTCCAGAATGGAAGATCATCGGCGTAGTGCCGCATCAGGCTCATGGCGATATGTGTGTGGGGATTCACCAGTCCAGGCATTACAATACCGCCCTGCGCATCTATTTCACGGTCGGCCCGGAAATCCGCAGGCTTCCTACCAATGAAGGCGATCGTGTCGCCATCGATGCCGATATCTCCGCGAATGAGTTCCGGCTCTACTGTTTCCATTGTGAGAATTGTTCCGTTTTTCAGCAGTGTTTTCATGCTGCTCCTCCTATACGTGCGCGAGCGCCTGTTCCAGTTCGGCCAGGATATCGTCGATGTGCTCGAGTCCGACAGAGATGCGAATCATGCTCTCGGTCAACCCGAACTCGTGCAGGCTCTCCTGGTCATAGCCGCGGTGGGTCATGGCCGCCGGCAGCTGCACCAGGGTTTCGCAGTCGCCCAGGCTAACTGCCAGCTGGAAGAGCTTGGTGTTGTTGACCATCCGCTTGGCCGCCTGCAGGCCGCCGTCTACCTCAAAGCTCACGATGGCGCCGTAGCCGTCCATTTGTGATTTGGCTATTTCGTGGCCCGGAAAATTTTCCAGCCCCGGGAACTGGACTCCAGTTACCTTCGGGTGCTTCTGCAGATACTCGGCCACTGCGACCGCGTTGGCCTCGTGCTGCCGCATGCGCAGACCCAGCGTTTTTAAGCCGCGCAGCAGCAGCCAGGCATTAAAGGGGCTCAGTACCCCGCCGAACTCGCACATATAATCGAACTTCAGACTCATTATATACTCTTGGTCCCGTGAAACCGCCACTCCGGCCACCACGTCACCATGACCACAGATGTATTTGGTGGCACTATGCACCACTACATCCACTCCCATCTCGAGGGGCCGCTGGAAGTAGGGAGTGGCAAAGGTATTGTCTATCACCACCTTTATCCCGCGCGGTTTGGCAAAATCGACGATTTTTCTAATATCCACAATACTGAGATTGGGATTGCTGGGGGTTTCGAAGTAGATGACCTTGGTGCTCTCGTCAACTACGGACTCCAAGGACTCGGGCTGCGCCAGGTCGGCAATTGTGTAGCCAATCTCGTATTTCGGCAGCACCTTAGTTACCACATTATAGGAAGATCCGTAGAGGGTCTTATGTACGAGCACCTTGTCGCCCGGTCGTAAAAATGAAAACAGTACCGAGCTGATAGCTGCCATTCCGGAGGCAAACGAGACCGCTCCACTGCCGCTCTCCAGCGCCGCCATACGGTTTTCGAACAGCCGCAGAGTAGGGTTATTGCCACGGGTATATACATAGTCATCGCTTTCAAAACTCATCACCGCATCGACTTTATCGGTGTTCTCGAAAGCGAAGGTCGAAGTAAGAAAAATCGGCGGATTGAGGGCATTTTCGGGATTGTTGTGCCCTCCGCCGGCGTGTATCGATTGTGTTTCAAATTTCAAGTGCTTGTTGTCCATATATACTCTCCTAAAATACCGGTTGATACTCGCAGCTGCAGGCCGCCTTCTTCGCGTACAGGGCTGCAACGGCCAGGTCGAGGAGTCTACGCTTGTTTTCCGCAACCCGGTCGCGGGTAATAAATTCGATATCCTGTCTTACACCGGCTGCCCAGTTGATCGAGTAGACCATCCCGGCAAAGTGGATATCCCTCTCGCGGGCCAGGGTGGTTTCGGTGGCCGCCGTCATGCCCGCACAGTCGGCACCCCACTGCTTGTACATTTGTATCTCCGCGGCGGTTTCGAAGCGCGGTCCGTTGCAGCAGAGATAGGTACCCTGACTGCCCATTTCAATCCCGCCCGCCCGGGCGGCCGCCAGCACATTGCTCCGCAGCGCCGGGCAGTAGGGTTCGCTCATGTCGGTATGCTTGAGGCCCGACTCTCCCCCGTTGTAAAAGGTGCTCTGCCGGCCGTGAGTCATATCGATAAACTGGTCAATCAGCCCGATGCCCCCCGGCGGTACTCTGGTGGTGATTGAACCAACCGCATAAATGCCGATTGCATGCGTCACCCCCATAAGCGACAGGGCTTCGATGTTGGCGCGGTAATTTACCATGTGCGGCGGTACGCTGTGGTCGGTTCCGTGCCGGGTGATAAAGTAGAGATCGGAATATTCACCCTGCCCCCGGTACAGCTCCACCGGACCGAACTGGGTGTCTACCTGGTGTGCGTCGGCGGCAATACCCTCTGCACTGTAGATGCCGGTACCGCCGAGTATGGCTACACTCATGCGCCCGCCTCCAGGCTCGTCTCCGCTTCACTTGAAGCGAAAACCTGCGGCAGCTGATATGGTGAAACCAGCCCCTTCGGGGTGATTACCCCGGCAATCAGGTGCGGCGGAACTATATCGAAGGCCGGATAATAGGCCTGCATATCGCTGCGGGTGGTTAGTTCTCCCTTTACCCGTTTCACCTCTTCGGGGTTACGCTCTTCTATTATAATCGAATCCCGGCCTTGCCGGGTCATATCCGGATCGATGGCAAAGGGAAAATAAGGAATTCCGTGATAGTTGGCCGCAATGGCGTTCTGAAACGTGCCGACTTTGTTGGCTGCCCAGCCGTCCCGGGTAATGATATCTACCGCAGTCATATACTTTTGAACCTTGCCCTGGGACATCATGTAGGCCACCATACTGTCGGTGATCAGGGTTACGTCGGCACCGATCTCCTGCAAACAGGGGGCGGTTAAACGGGCTCCCTGGAAATAGGGACGGGTTTCGGGACTGTAGACCTTTATCTGCTTGCCCTGCTCCATGGCCAGTGCGACGGAAAGAATGAAGGAGGTCTCGGCGAAACACATCGTCATAACCCCGTCTCCGGCTTCTATTAGTGAAGCGCCCACCTCTGCCATTTTGAATGCTTTCTGTTGGTACTCAGCCTTGAAGTCTTCAATAAAGCCGGCTGATATCCGTTCAATATTTTCTCCGGACTCTATGCCGGAGCGCACCTTATCGACCATTACCTCCAGGGTACGAGCCATAGTGGTATTGGTCGGACGGGTACTCTGCAGCCTCCGCTTCGCCTGCTCAAAGAGCTCTGGGCCTTTTTCAATTGTGCCGGCTTCAGCACGCCCTGCCAGCAGCTGAATTGCCGCCATGGCTACATGCACCGGACCTCCTCCCTGGGTCACCATCATTTCGATCGCCTCGGCCGCTTCTTCCACCCCGGCACAACGATAGAACTCCTTTTTGAAAGGATATGCCCGGCGGTCTCCAATTAGAAGTGTGTCCTCTTCAATCCGGGCGATGTTTTTGTGCTGCAGCACAAAGGGTAAGTATTCATCCATCTGTTTCATTATTCGCTCCTGTGTACAGCCGCCTGTAAGAGGGGCCGTCCGGCAGCACCCGCTTCGGGGCAAGCCGGACGACCCGCATGTGCCGTCGTATAGCGTATGAAGCTTAGGCTTCCTTCTTGGGCATCGACTGAATGAAAGCTGAAATAATCAGTCCGGCAGTTCCGATACCAGCGATAAGTATAACCCCGGCTGTACCGACATCGCCGCCGGCGCCAAAACCGCTGTACAGCAGTCCCTGACCTACACCGAGGGCCGCCAGAAAGCCTCCGACCAGACCGACCAGAATGCTGATGGTCATCACGATGCCGCCGATCTTTGACAGTTTTCCGGCCACCGGGATGTCCTCTTCGTCCATGATTTCGGTCCAGAGCAGGTCCCATTTCTTAATGCGCGGGTACAGGATCAGCATAATCGGAATTCCGAGAAATACCGACGGTACCGAGTTGTTGATGGTAATGATACTGCCGAGGGCTGCAAAGGGAACCATTCCCAGCAGTTCCAGGCCCCAGGCAATCGGCAGGGCACAGGCCGCCGAACCGAGAATACTCACGATTACGTAGGCCAGAATCTTTCTGCCCGATTTCAGGTCCGGTTCGCTGTCCTCTTTGGAAACCAGGCCGAGATTGATCCACAATTTATACGGTACGTAGGCAAACATGAAGTTTCCCACAAATCCGAACAGGCTTCCGATTCCGAGAGAACCGAAGAAGTCTCCAATCAAGTTACCGATGGCCGCACCCCACGCTCCGGCGGGTCCGAACAGCAGCCCCAGGACAACCGGCAGCGCACTGGCGGGCCGGATCTCGGTGATTCCTGGAATCAATACGAAGCCTTTGAACGGAATCAGCAAAGCTGCGTACAAACCGGCAGATAGTGCTACCAGTACCACCATTTTGGTGTTTTTCCACATGGCAAAAACGTCTTTCATACTCCTCACTCCTTATAAGTGGTGCTATATATATGCCTCTTAGGCAAAATCCCCCCAAGGGAATAGATTGATAAGTGTGTTGTAGGCCGTTGGGTCGAATTTTAGATAAGATGCGGCCGCTACAATCGTCAGGCCTATCAGCATCATCAGGTAATCATGACCGCTCATCTTTAACTGCAGGAAATTACTGCGGTTATTGCTGTAACCGAAGCCCTTCGACTCCAGCGCCATGGAGAACACATTGGTTCCCCGGATAACCGAAACCAGCGTTGGGATCATGAGCGGCACATATTTCTTGATTTTCTCAAACAGGCTTCCGCTCTCCAGGTCGAGCCCCCGGGATTTCTGGGCCTGGATGATGGTATAGCTGGTGGCCACAATCATCGGCACCAGTCGAATAGCAGTCGAAAAGGCAAACGCCCCGCGGTAGGGAACCTTTATTTTCACCAGCCCCTCGGCTATCTCCTCGATCTTGGTGGTGCTGAGAAATACCATACCGGCCACAATCATCAGATTGGTCTTAATCGCAATCATGATGCCGTATAGTACGCCTTCCAGTGTAAAGATCAGAAAGCGGGTTTCCCCGGACTGGGCGATCGACCATATGACCACCGAAAACAGGGTGATCATGATCAGCACAACCTTGATGCGCTTGAGATTCGACAGTATATGGCCCATTCCGCCGTAGATTAATACCAGTACCAGCGCCGCCACCAGCATTACGATATTTTTGTACATTACACCCACCGCGAAACTCAGAAACATCAGCAGCAGCTTCGTGCGCGGATCGAGGCGGTGAACGTAGGTGTTCAGATCCATATATAAAAACATATCCATTACTGCAGCCCTCCGGTGCAAAACTTCATCTCTTCAATCGACAGAACGGTGCGCTCGAGCATATTGCTCAGACTCACGATGTGCGGGGTCTTCAGGTAGGAGTCGTACAGCTCCTTTTCCCGGGCAAATACCTCGCGGGTCATTCCATCCATCATTATCTTGCCGTCCTTGATGGCAGCCACACGATGGGCATATTCGGAGACCACCCACATGGTATGGGTAATCATAATGATGGTATGTCCCGAATCGTTGAGCTTTTTGATGAGCTCCATCATCCGCTTCTGTTCCTTGTAATCCAGCCCGGTGGTCGGTTCATCGAGCACAATGATTTTCGGTCTGGCCGACAGCACCGAGGCCACCGCAACCCGCTGGCGTTCGCCCTTGCTCAGCGAAAACGGGTCTTTTTCCTCGTATCCGGCCAGTTCCACCGCATCGAGGGCTTCACTCACCCGCTCCTTTACTTCCTCTTCGGAGCTGCCGCGGATCTTCGGGCTGAAGGCGATCTCGTCGAATACGGTATCGGCAAAGATCTGGTGGTCGGGATTCTGGAATACATATCCAATCTCTTTTCCGATTTCGAAAATAGAGTGCTCGCGGGTATTTTTACCGCCCACTGTGATGTTCCCCTCGGTAGGGGCCAACAGACCGTTGAAGTGTTTTACTAAAGTGGTTTTTCCGCTTCCATTGTGACCGAGAATGGCCACGAACTCCCGCTCACGGATATCCATACTAATTCCGTCGACCGCGCGGTTACCGTTCGGGTACACATGCACCAAATCTTCGACGCTCAGGACTACCTCGCCGTAACCGTTCCGGCGCTCTTCGTCACGGGAGACCAGCTGGTCGTACTTACCCTGATCTATTTTCAAGCCCTGCTGCTGGAAAAACTTGTATCCTTCCTCCGGATTCAGCGGAAGGTCGCAGTTTTCACAGTTCAGCAGCTCCTTGAAGTATTTGGGAATCTGCAGCGACATGATGCCGACTTCGTCGGTAAACCTGACTTCGCGCAGGACCTCCAGAGGATTGCCCTGCCGGAGGATTTCTCCGTCTTTCATCACGACGACACGGTCGGCGTGCAGCGCCTCTTCGGTCTCGTGTTCAATGATCACGAGTGTAAAATCGCTGCTCTCGTGCAGCTCTTTGGCAATAGTGAAGATTCCCAGTTTGCCGACCGGATCGAGGTCGGTGGTCGGCTCATCCATGCAGATGATGTCCGGATAGGTTGCTAAAACCGAACCGATGGCCAGGCGCTGCTTCTGCCCTCCGGAGAGGGTAGCCGGCTGGCGGTTTTCAAAGCCCTCCAGCTTGACCGTTTTCAGCACCTTTTCTATCCGCTGCACTATCTCATCGCGGGGAACGCCGAAGTTCTCCGGTCCGAAGGCTATCTCCAAATTCACATTGGTGCTGAATAGCTGGGCCTCGAAGTCCTGAAATACCAAACCAATTTCTTTGGCCATACGACTGACGGGAGTACCTTTGACCTCGTGCCCGTTGACCAGCACACTACCGCCGTACTTCCCCTTCATAAACCCGGGAATCAGTCCGTTCATGCTGTTTGCCAGAGTCGATTTACCGGCGCCGCTGGGCCCCATAATAACTACGAACTCGCCTCTCTCGACATCCAGATCGATGCCCTTTACTGCCTGGGTTTCATCATCACCTTTGTAGGTGAAGGTCAAGCCCTTCACCTCAATGGCTTTATCGCTACTCATACTTCCTCTCCCTCGTTATCGCGTGAGACCGGCGATAGAATCGCTGAACGGCGGATAGAGCACACCCTGCTCGGTGACTATCGCCGTAATGTTCTCCGCCGGACTTACATCGAAAGCCGGATTGTACACATCTATTTTGTCGGGCGCGAATTGAACCCCTTCGATATGGGTAAGCTCTTCACGCCCCCTCTCCTCTATCTCTATCTCCCGGCCGCCGGGACAGTCGAAATCGATGGTAGACACCGGAGCCACTACATAAAACGGAACATTGTATTGTGTGGCCACTACCGACAACATGAAGGTGCCGATTTTATTGGCCGTATCGCCGTTCGCTGCAATCCGGTCGGCCCCGACTACTATCAGGTCGATCAATCCGTCCCGCATCAGGGTTGCCGCCACACTGTCGGCGATCAGTTTGGAGGGGATTCCCTCCTCTACCAGTTCCCAGGCAGTCAGCCGGGATCCCTGCAGCCGCGGCCGGGTCTCGTCGGCGTACACAAAAATCTGTTTACCCGCCTCGTAGGCCGCCCGAATGACACCGAGCGCAGTTCCGGGACCGGGTACCGCCAGAGACCCGGTGTTGCAGTGGGTTAAAATAGTACCTCCCTGCGGCACCAGGCTGTTGCCGTTGGCGGCAATCGCCTCGCTCTTTTTAATGTCTTCGCTGAGAATTGCATCGGCAGCCGCTTTCAAAGCGGTGTAAACATCAGCCGGAGCCGAATCGGTCTGCCCATCGAGGATGCCCCGCATCCGTTTTATCGCCCACATCAGGTTTACCGCGGTGGGCCGGGCACGGTTGAGCTCATCGAGGGCCGATTCCATATTACTCCTAAACTCCGCCGGGCTATTTTCACGAAACTGACCGGCCGCCAGAACCACCCCATAGGCTGCTGCCGCTCCAATCGCAGGAGCACCCCGCACCACCATATCGCGAATAGCAAACACACACTCCTGATAAGTGCTGCATTCGAAATAAGTGAATTCCTGGGGAAGCTTCCGCTGGTCGATCAGCCGCAGCCCTCCGTCTTTGAACTCTATAGCATCAATCCGTCGCATCTGTTTCTCACCTTGTCCTGTTGATTTTGAATCGAATTACATCCGGTTGAAAATAGTCGAGAGAATAAATAAGCGGCTTGCCCTCATTGTCGTAGTGCAGCTGCTCGAGCAGAATAAAGAGCTGATCCTCATCCACCCCCAGCTCTTCGACCATCTCCCGGGTAGGAGCGGTGGGAATTACGTAACTGACCGCAGTTTGTATATAGATTCCCTTCTCCCGCTCGAGATAGTTGAACACCGATTCATCCTCTATTGTATACGGAATAGAATCAAAAAAGCGAACCGGCATACTGTCGACACAGTAACTGGCCAGATTACCGCTGGCCAAGCGCAGCCGCTTGAAGGTTATGATCTTCTCCTGCGGGTCGATCTGTAATTGTTCGGCAATTTTGCCGCCGGGAAGTTTTACCTCTATACCAATCCAGCGGGTACTCGGTACCAGCCCACACCCTTTTATTATCTCGGTGATGCTCTCGAGTTTCTCCAGACCCTGCTCTATCTGCAGGGGCCGGCGCTTCAGAAAGGTCCCCTTGCCCTGTACGCGATAGACAATGCGTTCCTGTTCCAGCAGAGCCAGCGCCTCACGAACGGTATGGCGGCTTACCCCCAGCATCTTCATCAGAGCCGCTTCAGTCGGTAGTGCTTCGTCCACCCGCAGGTCGGACTCTTTTATATAGGCGAGAATTTTCTCTTTTGCTTTCAGACTCAATGCACCGCTTTTTCCGGGCGATTTCACGATGTTCCTCTTTCTTTAGTTTCGATCTTGGGCCAGCTTAAAATGGAATTTTGCAGTTGTCAAACAAATTTTATTTATTTCGCACATTTTTTATTTATTTATAGATGTTTACTGCACTTTTGCGGCCTAAAATCAGGATTTTATTGACAAATTAGACAGTAATAAGCCTTAAACCGCATTCTATAAGGCTGTTTTGCATAGATTTGTCCAACAAATCGTCGGTGATAATTGTGTCAAAATGATACTGGGTAAACTGCCCAAATTTGCTGGAATCGACCAGCAGTATCCGCGATCCGGAGACCGGTATGCCCTACGAGACCATTACCGCCGATGATGGGGTGGTGATGAACGGCTATTTCGAGATAGTGGAGGGACACCGCAAACCGAGCATAGAGTTCAATTTTCATATTGCCATTATGAATGCGGTTATCCACACACAGCCGCTCTACTCCAGCGTCTTCGGAGTGATTCGGGAAGTTCTGACGGGAATCGGCGAGAATTTCGTGCAGATTGCCGGTGAAAAGATCATCAACTGTGAATACGCCCTTCCGGGGCCCCCCGAGCCGGCCAAGAACGTTGTGTCTGGACTGGGAACGGAGCGCAATGCGGTGATGGTGCCTAACCACGATACTATCTGCGTCGGCGCCGACTTCGACACGGCTATGAAGGTCATTCATGTGGTAGAAAAAACGGCCCAAGTGTATATTATGGCCCGCAGCATCGATACGCCCCACCTGATCAGCGACGAAGATATCAAAGTACGAATAGGACAAGTAATACTTCAGTACCCCTCTCCTTCTTTTCCGGCCGGCCTGTGAACACTCACCGGCCGGTTTTTAGACCAGCATCTAAGCCGGCCCCGCAGAACCTTGGCCAACCGCTGCAGCAGTCATCCTAATAAGTGTTAATATATTTTTATTGACATATTGTATTTATTATATTTATTATGTTGATAGAAATACTCAAGTTTGGAGGCTGCATGATAGCTTTATATATAGTCACCGCAGTGCTGGTGGCAGTGTCGTTTGTCGTGGATCGGCACAAAACGTTGGAAGGAATAAAAATCGGGGTGAAGAAATTCCGAAAAATTCTGCCGAATTATCTCAAACTGTTGATTTTGATCGCTGTGGTGCTGTTTTTTACTGAAGGATTGATCGTGAAGTATCTGGGGCAAGAGAATGGCTTGATCGGTATGCTGGCTGGAATGCTGTTGGGCTCGGCAACGATGATGCCCGGCTTTATCGCCTATCCCCTGGCCGGAGTGCTGGTGGAGCGCGGCGTGTTGTATATGGTTGTGGCCGGTTTTGTGACTACCCTGATGATGGTAGGGGTTCTGACCTACCCGGTTGAAAAGGAGTACCTTGGAGTAAAGGGCACCATTATTCGTAACAGTGTCAGCTTTGTGATTGCCGCCATGATCGCTCTGTCGATGGGATTGGTATACGGGGAGGTGTTTGTATGAATCAGGCAAAAGATGCAAAGAAATCGATTGTCAAGCTCACCGCCCGTGGACGTAACTACCTCTATTTTGGGCTGTTTGTGGCCTTTATTGCCGTATCGTTCCTTTTAAAATTCGAACCGGGTGTTGAAATGGGAAATAACTTCTATCTGTTTGCCAAGGATATGGTGCTGATTCTTCCGCCG
>Ga0102934_1003419_pt1 | contig 10820 bp, 2 predicted proteins | sample SalPonR2_A_D1_MG_FD_78175 | JGI IMG/M metagenome (GOLD analysis project Ga0102934, IMG submission 78175) | Salt pond soil microbial communities from South San Francisco under conditions of wetland restoration - Salt Pond MetaG R2_A_D1_MG | ecosystem: Environmental > Aquatic > Marine > Intertidal...
ACAAGCGACGGCAGCAGCAGAACACACGCAAGAACCAGCTAGCCGCGGACCAGAACGCCTGGGAGGAGAACCGGCTCCTGACCTCGGGCGTGGCGGTCAGGAACGAGGTGGACACGGACCTGGCGGACGAGGAGGAGACGCGCGTGCGCCTGAACGTGCACCATACCAAGCCGCCCTTCATCGACGGCCGGGTCACCTTCTCGAAGCAGCTGACCACCGTCTCGGTGGTGAAGGAACCCACCTCCGACATGGCCATCCTGTCCAAGAAGGGTTCTGCTTTGGTCCGAGAGCGCCGAGAACGCCGGGAGCGGGGCAAGATGCGGCAGCGTTTCTGGGAGTTAGGGGGAAGTCGCATGGGCCAGGCGATGGGCCTGAAGGAGGAAGGTGAGGAGGCAAAGGAAGGGGGTGCAGGTGCGTCGGGTGAGGGTCCGGGTAAAGAGGAGGAGGAGTACGACTACCGTAAAGAGAGCAAATTCAGCGAGCATCTGAAGGACATGAAGAAGGAGGGGCAGAGTGACTTTTCCCGGAGCAAATCCATGGCAGAGCAACGACAGTACCTTCCCATCAGCACGGTGCGGGACGAACTGCTGACCGTCATCCGCGAGAACCCGATCGTCATCATTGTAGGCGAGACGGGCTCGGGGAAGACCACGCAGATGACCCAGTACTTGCATGAGGAGGGTTTCACCGACTTGGGAATGGTGGCATGCACGCAGCCCCGCCGCGTTGCCGCGACCACGGTGGCCATGCGCGTCGCAGACGAGATGGGGGTGGAGTTGGGTGAAGAGGTTGGGTACTCGATCCGCTTCGACGACTGCACCTCGGACAAGACCCTCATCAAGTACATGACGGACGGCATTTTGTTGCGCGAGTCCTTGCGGGAACCGGACCTCGACTCTTACGCCGCCATCGTCATGGACGAGGCCCACGAACGGTCGCTGAACACGGACGTGCTATTCGGGATGCTTCGTAAGGTTGCTCAACGCCGACGGGACCTGAAGCTCATTGTCACGAGCGCCACCCTGGATTCGAAGCGCTTCTCGGACTTCTTTGGGGGGGTTCCCGTCTTCGAGATCCCGGGACGCACGTTCCCGGTGGAGCGCGTGTACGCGAAGACGTCGGTGGAGGACTACGTGGACGCGGCCGTCAAGCAGGCCCTGGCCATCCACCTCTCCCACCCCCCCGGCGACATCCTCGTCTTCATGACCGGCCAGGAGGACATCGAGACCGTCTGCGAGGTCATCGCAGAGCGGATGATGGACTTGGGCACCGACCGGGTGCCCCCTCTCCTGCTCCTCCCGCTCTTCTCCAACCTGTCTTCGGACCAGCAGTCTAAGGCCTTCGAGGCGACCGAGAAGGCCGTGCGGAAGTGCGTGGTCTCCACCAACATCGCCGAGACGTCCGTGACGGTGGACGGGGTCAAGTACGTGATCGACTGCGGCTTCTCCAAGCTGAAGGTCTACAACCCGAGCATTGGCATGGACTCCCTCCTGGTCACACCCGTGGCGCAGGCCAACTCGGACCAGCGGGCGGGCCGGGCGGGCCGCACGGGACCCGGACACTGCTACCGCCTCTACACGGAGCGGCAATACCGGGACGAGCTGCTCAAGACACAGGTGCCCGAGATCCAGCGCACGAATTTGGCCAACGTGGTGCTGCTGCTCAAGTCCTTGGGCGTGACCGACTTGAAGGAATTCGACTTCATGGACCCCCCGCCTCAAGAGAACTTGCAGAACTCCATGTACCAACTTTGGATCCTGGGCGCCCTGGACAACACAGGGCAGCTTACGACGCTGGGCCGCAAAATGGCCGAGTTTCCCATCGACCCGCCGCTGGCTAAGATGCTCATCGTCTCCCATGATTTGCGCTGCTCGGAAGAGGTGCTGATCGTAGTCTCGATGCTCTCCGCCCCGCCCGTCTTCTTCCGACCCAAGGACAGGGCGGAAGAGTCAGACGCCAAGCGCGAGAAATTTTTTGTGCCTGAGTCGGACCATCTGACCCATTTGAATGTATATCTACAGTGGAAAAAGAATCGATACAGCGCGCCATGGTGCACCGAGCACTTTTTGCACGCCAAGTCCCTCAAGAAGGCCCGAGAGATCCACGGGCAGCTCTCCGACATCATGCAGTCCCAACGCATGCCCTTACACGCGGCCGGTAACTCCAACTGGGACAGGGTACGCAAGGCGATTTGCTCTGCCTACTTTTACAACTCGGCGCTCATGAAGGGACTGGGCGACTACCGCAACCTCCTGACAGGCATCCCCTGCCACGTCCATCCCACCTCAGCCCTGGCTGGTCTGGGATACACGCCTGACTATGTCACCTACCACGAGCTAGTCATGACCTCGAAGAGCTTCATGCAATGTATCACAGCCATCGAGCCTGAGTGGCTGGCAGAACTGGGACCCGCCTTCTTCTCCCTTCATGAAAGTTCCACCAACAGGATGGCGCGGCGGCGAGAGGAGAAGGAACTGAAGGATAGCATGGAGGCAGAGATGCAGGCAGCGTTGAAGCGGGAAGAAGAGGAAAAAGCAGCACGAAAAGCTGCTCAAGTTAAAGAGACGCCCAAACATGTAGGGAGCCGGATGCAGACGCCGGGTCGGTGGACCCCCCGCCGCGTGGGTTTGTAGTGCCCGAGGTGAGGATGCTACCGCTTCTCGCATGTGCATTGCATGGGAGCACACTTAATTTTGAAAGCATTTATTGAATTTGTTCGCGTGCATGTACATTAGCAAAAGAATTCAGACATGAATTCATAAATTTGACAAGTAATCGAAAGGGAGGGGGGGAGGTTGGATCCGAGTCAACGCCCTTCGTTGTACCTTCTCCTTTTTTCTTCAGTTTCGATTACCAGCGATTCTGCCACTCACCTCTGACTGCCCTGTGTGAGCAATTTCGCCTACTTAACCTGCCGAACGGGAACACAACGTGGTATAGATAAGCACCTTTAAAAGCTGCGTGTACGGGGATGGAGAGCGACCTGTGTGCCTCTTCTTCTTCGCAATCGCCTTGGTCGAAAACCTCGCCAGAATCGTCCTGACTCGTTCCGGCTGGCGTGATGCACAACAAACCCGAGAATGCCAGTCGCCTAGGCGTTGCAATGTATGCCATCACCCATCCCAAGATATTTATTGACCGGCATGACCTGACCCGACAGAGTCACAGACCGAGGCGCCTTAAAGAAGATGATGAGGACGACAAGAGCAATGACGCTGCGCGGATCACTCTGCCTGCTAAGCGCTCTGGCCTTCACATGCATGGCCTTGCTGCCTACGACGGCTGCATTTCTGGCCCCAACTGCCCAAGTGTCTCGTCGACGAGCTTTAACTGGTATGCTCTAATCATGCATGAGATGGAAGATGGCAAGGGTCGCCGCATAATGCCCGCCGCATGGCTTGTAGATGAATACTCACACATTTTTTCCCGTACACATATTTTACTTTTTGTATAGGTCTAAGACTAAACTTAGGAGCGAGAGGGTAAGCGCGCTTGATCTGCTCGAGTCGGGAATTGCAGTACATGTCTTATGGCTCTCATCACTCATCACAACCTTCGATGATCCCTTCCTTGTCCCCCTTCACAAAGTAGCAGTTTCAGCGGCGAATTCGACAAAGGAGGGCTTTTTGCCAGCAGCAGTGGCTTTCCGTCCATTGGTGACGGTTTTCCTGGGATGGGATCCTCCGGGTCTACCTCCCCCACCGCAACCGCCGATGGGTTCCCCAGCCTGGGCGAGATTTCTTCCTTGTCATCGCCACGTCGCGGGGTGCTTATCCAAAACATGCCGGCAGACTCCAATTTTAAGATTCGCATCCTGGACCGGGAGCATAAGCTTGGGATTACGGGTATTGTTGAGACCATTGCCGTGGTCAAAGACGCGCGTTTCGCGCTCTGTCGAGTCAAGGATCGCGCCGCCGCCATTTTGGACGAGTTTGTCTTTCCTGTGGATGTGGACTCGCAGCCCATGGCGGCTCTGATCCGCAAGGCAAACCGACAGCTTGCGAAGGAGGGCCTGGAACTCAAATGGACGGCACATACGCTGACAGTGCGAGGCTTGAAGAGGCCTGACACCGGGTACATGTCCCGGAAAGAGCCTTTCAACGTGCAGGAGCGACGTCTGCATTCGTCTTGGGGGGCTCGAGATGGGAGAGTAGCGGTCGAAGAGGATGATGAGGGCGCGAACGCCCAGGAGGGAGGTTTGGCAGAAGCGGAGGCGACGGCCACTCTGGCGTCCGCGGAGGAGATGGCTGCAGGCATGGATAGACTGGATGCCGCCTTCTTTGCCGACGTGAAGGATGAAGACTACGCAGGAGACGCGGCCGAAGGTCTTGACAAACGCACGCCCCTGCTGGAGCCCGAGATGCTTTGTCAGTTTGAATGGCAGCGTTCGAAATACCGCGTCGTGGTCTACCGGGAGCCGGTGCCTGTCCTTGCCCAGTGGATGGAGGATGGGACCTGGCGCCTTCTGAAATCGGTGGAAGCTGAGCTGGTGGAGGACGCCATGGCCTACAAGGGCCTGCAGAACGTAGACGTGGAGCTTGTAGGGTCCGAGTAGAATTTTGCACAAGCGAACCTCGATACGGGCAAAACTCCATTGAAAGAGAATGGTGCGCGACACGATCCGGGCAAACCTAGAAGGACAACAGGATGTAAATGATTACGGACCTATATTTGAGACTATTTTTCGAAGGGTTTTTATGGAAAAGTGGAAGATGTTACTTGTGCTGCGACCTGCGGGATCACTTTGGTATAATACGCTAACGACAAAAGAAACATTGGCATAAGCGCTTGTAATTGATTTAACAAATGTGAAGTCGTTGGCATATTTTGAGTTATTTTTCTTTCCTTTGGCCATCCTCATGGCAGGTCATCCCCGCCTGCAGCACGATGAACAGACACGCACCACATGGAATTTACAGGATTCAAGAGAAGCGCCTCCAGAGCCTGGACAACGGTGAGTAAGGACAAATAGCACCACAGAGCCCACCTTCTGCAGAAAGAAGCTCGCGCGTTACGTTGCTGCGCGGGCGCGGGGCCTGCTCGACAGTAGTTGTAGTTAGCTCCGCGATGGCGTCATTTCGGCCTTGGGAAGCGTCGATGTTCTTCAAGCCGCCATCCTTTTTTTCAGCCTGGCCGAACTCAACGCCACACGCCTCTTTTGGAGCCTGTCCTCTTGACAAAAACATCAAGAATTTGAATGCTATGCTTGTGAATGAAGAGTTGCGATTGAAAATTCTTCAAGTAAATCACTAAGTTAGCTTTTCGACTGCGTTCCTCATTCCCTCCCTCTCCAAGAAGAGGGGCGTCAAAAGAGGGAGGCGAGATCCCTGGCTTTCAATCCCGTTCTCATACATTCACGCACAAACTGATCCAGAATTTGGCACATTCGCGCTGGATTCGGAGGCTTGTGGGAAAAGCGGCACGCTACCACCGGCACAAGGTTCCTCGTCTCGCAGCAAGTGCATATTAGCAAGCAACTCGTCGCATAGCTGGGGTAACTACGGCGGCGGAAAGAGTGCAAAAGTGAGGGTCGGCTTTCAAATCTCATAAGAGAAATCATGAGCGCTCACGAATTATACCGGTACGTGTGTTTGGAATTTGCATCGCAGAATCGCATAGTGTAGTTTTTGTGCTTTTTCCTTCTTATGATCGAAGCACGACTCTCGGTACGGATGATGGTTGTCTTCTAGCATGCGCCAGATAAGATTGAAATGGATTTCTGTCGGTTTTGGGGCTGGGCCTGTCCTTCTTTGTTGTTATCTCACCATACGCTCGAACCACCTTTTGCGCTTTTCTGGCTAGTTCGGTCGGCCAGCAAGAACAAGTTTTGAAACAAATTTTGCGATCGCGACCGTGTGATGTGGAGAAAATTGAGGCTTTGCGCAAAGTTATTCGAGACGCTTATGTTGAGTTGCTCTTTCACGACCCGGCGTATGCTTCCGGCAAAGACATGGACCAAAGCCTGTGGAAAACCTGCTTTTACCGCAAAATTGAAGAGTTTCGAAAGCAAATCAGGAGGCTTGCTGCGGCTGCTTCCAGCATTGACCACAAAGCTTCATGCCAAAAGGCACGCGCCGAATTGCACGACGTATGTACAGCGTTTGGAGATTTTATCGCCGATGCTATCGGTTTCTATCAGGACCTGATGGGTCGGTACGAGCGCCTCTATGCCACGCAAAGGGACGTGCGGCCACCTGAGGCGGAGGGCGATGAAAGCGAATTAGGGGCCCTATGCGTGCGTAGCATTCACCGGTGCCTGATCTTTCTGGGGGACCTGGCCCGGTACCGAGAGCTCCACTCCGAGGCCACGCGCAAGGACTGGACGGAGGCGGAGAAGTGCTACCACCGAGCCATCGACACCATGCCCACGAGCGGGAACCCTCACAACCAGCTGGCCGTTCTTGCTACGTACACAGAGGCCGAGTGCGTCGCCGTCTACCGCTACTGCAGGGCTGTGCTTTGTGCCAGCCCCTTCCCGACCGCCAAGGAGAACCTGGCCCTCCTGTTTGAGAAGAATCGGCAGAAAATTCCTGATCCCTCCACGAAAGACGGCGCCCAGATCCTAGAAGAGGAAGGCCGGATCCGCGATGGTCTGGCGGCGGGAACCATCACAGGCCAGCAGGCGGGCATCGCTCGTGCGACGATGCTGAAGTCTTTCCTCCTGCGCTTCGTTCGCCTGCACGGCATCCTCTTCGGCTGCCATCAACGGAAGGAGGCGTCATCAGCAAACGACGAGGGCGGGGATGAAAGCATGTTCCCGACCGACGGGGCTCTCCGGCTGCTGCACACAACTCTCGTCGACCTACGACAACTCCTGAAGATGTCCGCCTTCGGCGACGGACTGCTCCTGCAAATGGTGGCGATCTGCGTCTTCTCCGTGGTCACGTCGTGGAGAGACGGCCAGGATCCAGAGATCGTGGCGGAAGAGAGCTCCGCCCAGGTTCTGTCTCTGAGCCTGGCTGTGGGGGTGGTGGCCGAGATCGCCGCGTGCGTGCGCACGACCTGTCAGTCCGAGCACACCACGGCCAAGCCCCCCGGCTCCCGCCTGCTCGGCCCCGTCGTCGTCTTTTGCGACTGGCTGGCGTCGCGGCCGGCGCTCTGGCGTCTTCGCCCTCTGGATCGCTCTAGGACGGCGACTGGTCCTCGCGTGTCGGAGAAGGAGGCGGAGGCGGCCGTCCGCGAGAACTTTTGGAGGGCAGTCGGCAAAGTCGGGAGCGAGCTGCAGCCCCATCTGCCCACAAGGGCAAAGGCACAGGGGAAGGACACGCCCCAGCATCTCGTCTGGACGCCACAGGACGGTCGGGTTTTGAAGGAACAGCATGACATCCGGGGGTTCGAGCCCCTGCACGCTGTCTACGGCGCCGCGTTCATGACCAGGCCTAAGCCGGAGCTCGCTCGCCTGGAGGTGGTCTCGGACGAGCTCGCTGCCACATGGCGGACCCTGCGGCTGCTGCAGTTTTTGAAGAGTGTAGGCGTACAGAGCGGGGCAGTGGGCATGGATAATCACCCTACCACGCCTGGGTGTTGGCTGTTCACGTGCAACGGCCGCGAGAATGTTTTCGCTCTGTCATACCCGGATCATGCAGCCGGCCAACACATTTTTGGAAGCGCTGGTCTGAGGGACGCACAAGGGACGCAGGGAGCGGAGGGGACGAGCAGAGCCCCAATAGCCTTCAAACCCTCTTTCATCAGCCCGTCGGGGGCTGGCGGGCACCTGGATGCATCGCACATTTTGTACTTACAGCAGCAACACCAGCTCATGGTGCAGCAGCAACAGCTACTTCCCCAGCATCAGCGACTCCCCTCGCTTGACGACTCCTCGCAGCTTCCAAAAGAGATGGTGGAAGCCATGGTGGGCAGTCTTTTGGACTGCTCTGACTCGGGCCCCCGCCCTCCTTACGCAGCCAGCTGCCGTCCTCTCGACGGCTCTGGGCTTCAAGGGTCCGCTGCTCGTGGTTCTCACGCGGTCCAGGCTCAAGGCGGACCACACGAGAGCAAGGGCTCAAACTCGCATGGAAAAAGTACAACGGAGGGCCGCCCAGAGGGCACATCCTTGACCTCTCAGGTGCTCGAGCGATCTTCGGCTGCTGGCTTGATTGTTGCCAGGGGGTCCGGATTGTCTTTGTTTGCTGATTTCAACCCCGAAAGCGGGGGCGACAGCACCACAGCTCCGCCAGAGGGGACGTACAAACCTTTTGGCGGCGGGAGCGGTGTGCTGGGCTTGCCAGGGGCCAAGCTAGGGGAGGGAGGACGACAATTTGCGGAATCCGAGGGGCGAAATCTGACCACACGGAACCCTTTCTTGGGAGGCGCCTTCAGCTTTGTGCCATAGAGGTTGGGTAATAGAGAGACACAAGAATTCATGCAGGGGAGCATGGAGAGTATGTTCCAAGATAAGCAAGGAACTTGGCAAGCGTCGTCTCTGCAGCTATATGACCTAAAGGATGTTTGCAAGTATATGCATGTATCGCTGGGCGCAAACGCACATACTAGAACAACATATCATATAGAAGGACAGCGAAATAAGAACAGGGGTCCTGCAGTACCAATGCGGGCATTACTCCCTCCCAAATGTGCATTAAAGAGGAAGTAGGACTTGTGAGGGAGTGTGAAGAACATGAATGAGTGCTGAGTGTACTTTCCCCCCTGATCCTCATTTTTGGCACAATTGTGTAAAGTCATGCGGCAAGATCCGTAATAGTAGGGGAGTCACTTGAAGTTGACGAGGTGATGTAGACTTTTAGAAGATTTTGTGTCACAAACGACGACACAAAAATGTATCATTTGAGTGCTATGTTTTTTAGGAGACCATCACGCCCACGTGGGTCCATCAGATGGGAAGTTTATTCCCACTTTTGAAATTTAAAAAATCAAGAAATAGTGAGAAGTCACGAAACTTTCCAAAAAAGTTTCTATGAATAAAAGCCAGAATACCTGTTGAAGGCCGAGGTGGTGTTCTGCTCGCGAAAAAGAGGCTTTTTGGGACACCGTTTTTGTGGCGATTATGACCTAATCTTCACCTACCCTAAAAATCATATTTCTTTTTATTCAAACTAGATTTTTTAAAATTGTTATTGTATTCAGGCCACTGATTTGTTGCCTAACATGGCTGAAAAAAGACGTCCGGAAGCTTGTTCTTCAGACATGCGAGTCCGATGGAGTCTCAGGATGTGCGACCCATGTCGCGGAAGTCAAGGCGGACCAAGGGTCGGCAATACGTGTACCAGGGCCAATAAGGCATAATACAAATCCGTGGAATAAATCCTTTCATACCTTATTGACCACCGTTTCATGAAACCCAAATGAGCTGCAAACTGCCAACTGTTGACACGCCCCTTAGCGGTGACCCTCCTTCGCGAGAAAGTCGTGTGACTTACTTTCAGGGCAAATAAGATTTCCTTAGCAAATCCTCTGTATCATGATAGCTGTTCCATCAAATATCAACAGCATGCTGAACCTGTGGATCTATACATCACCACCAAGTCACCAAAACACAGGTTTTTTGGCCCTTGTCGGCATCCGGCGCCCGGAGATTGATGATGATTTGTGATGGAAAAGACTTCATAGGGGGGGCGCGGTGCCGTGCTGGGGTGCCTTTAGAAAACATGATGCATTTTTTATGCCTACGGTTCGCGAAGCTCTGGCTGTTGACATGCATGTGTGCTAATCATGGGCACCTCAAAGAAGTGATAGACTGTCCGAGAGTTGTGTTAGCTCAACCGTGAGGACGCATGTGTGACAAGCGAAACTTTGAGGCAATCACCTTCGTGGGGTTGTAGTTTGGCGTTTCCTACCCGCTTCACACCGAAAAGTTTCCATCACCAATCATAGGCCGTTGTCGGAGCGTCAAATCCAATGCTTGCGTGGCACAGGCTTGTGGGGCTGCTCGTGATTTTAGCCTTCCTTACTGCCAGCACCTACGGACAGGCGCACATAGCTGCCAAGGAAAATGAGCTGTCCCCAGGCCGCCGGCGTCTGAAGGCTCTGAAGTCATTCGATAGTAAACTTTCCGACGTCAGAAATACTGCAGCGTCTCAGTCTGAAGATCGAAAAAACCATGAGACCGATGCTTTGGGAACAGATCCAAAGAGCGCAAAGGCGGCTGTAGGTCAGAGAGGAGAGGAGGAAGAGGCGGAAGCAGAAGATAATGCGGCCACCGCGTCAGAGGCCGCCGACACAAAGCCTCCCGTGAAAACAGGCGAGGAAGAATCAGAAAAGGGAGACGAGGAAACAGAGAAAGAAGGGGGCACGGCGAAGAAGCCCGCAGAACCGTCTTTAGACAAGACTAAGGAAGTTAAAGAGGACGAGAAGCCCTCTGGAAGTGAACAGGACGGATCTGCCAGAAAAGACGACGAGCGCCAAAAGACCTCTGGTCCTTCATCTTCGACTGACGAAAGCCCGGCCGAGAAAGACGGCGCGTCTCTGGAACAGGGCAAAGACTCCGCGTCTACGGACAAGGGAGGCGAAGAGGAGGTGAAGGCCGGTGATGAGGAGGCGGAGGAGGATGCCGAGGAGGAAATGAAGAGAGACGACGGGGTTGGTGAACATGCACACGCACAGGGGGCTTCAACGACAAAAGGGGGGAACGAAGTTCCGGCCGGTGAGCAGGACGAGGTGCCCGAGGCCCCAGGCGCGGAGGCCGGGGAGAAAGGAGAGAAGGAGAAGGCCCGCGGAGAAGACGGGGTCCCGTCGGGCAAGGGGACGACGGATGCAGAGGGAGCGTCACCAGCACGGGACTCTTCTCAGGATGGAAAGGATGGGGCGCCTGCTCCAAAAGCCGGCGCGGAGCCCCCCACCGAGCTTGAGTCACAGGTGTCGGA
>Ga0102934_1003422_pt1 | contig 10815 bp, 13 predicted proteins | sample SalPonR2_A_D1_MG_FD_78175 | JGI IMG/M metagenome (GOLD analysis project Ga0102934, IMG submission 78175) | Salt pond soil microbial communities from South San Francisco under conditions of wetland restoration - Salt Pond MetaG R2_A_D1_MG | ecosystem: Environmental > Aquatic > Marine > Intertidal...
ACACCGCCCATGGCGGACAACCGCCCGCCGTGGTCTACTTTAACAGCATTGAAACCGATCAGCAGGTGCAGGCAGTAGCTTAAATCACACCGGAAACTGTCCAAGAGTTGGGGAGTAGCTCACCGCACCCGGCGATCCTCTATTGCCACGCCCATGGCAACGCCTGGTCCATCGGGCGGAGCGAGCTGCTGAACGGTCGCCCGGCCTTGAAATGCGGCCCCTACGGCCCGGCGCTCGCCGCTGCGGGATTCGCGGTCCTCTGCCTCGACATGCCGGGGCATGGCGCGCGCGAGCGGGAGGGCCCGGAGGTCGCGCGCGCCAAGGCGGCGCTCTGGCGCGGCCAGACGCTGATGGGCGGGATGCTGGCTGATCTCGCCGCCGGGCTCGACGCATTGACGGCGGATCCGGGCGTCGATGGGACCCGCGTCGGTACGATGGGCCTGTCGATGGGCGCCACGCATGCCTACTGGCTGGCCGCGCTCGACGACCGGGTGGCGGCGGTGGCTCACCTCTGTGCCTTCGCCGATATCGGTCCCCTGATCGCGACGGGCGCCCATGATCTGCACGGGATCTACATGACGGTGCCCGGTCTGCTGAGCCATGGCGACATGGGCGACGTGGCCGCCCTGATCGCGCCCCGCCCGCAGTTCATCGCCTACGGCACAGGAGACCCGCTGACGCCCGAGGCCGCGATCTCGCCCGCGCTGGCCCGGGTCGGCGCGGCCTATCGCGCCAACGGGGCAGACGCCCGTCTGCATATCCTGGCCGACCCTGCAGCCGGACACGAGGAGACGCGCGCGATGCGGATTGCCGTGCTGTCCTTTCTGCGCGAGACTCTTGACCCCGCCATGCGCTGTTCCCGGGCCACAGAGCCGCAAAGCCGCCCGCGGGACGCTTGATCCGGTCCTCGCGCCTTGCCATCAAGATCCCATGTGGCGCTTCGCGATCCTGTTCCTACTGCCGTTTCTGGCGCTGCCCCGACCGGGCGCGGCACAGGAGTACATCGCCGTGCCCGACCTCGTTTCGGACGAAGCCTTCTACCGGCTGGTGGCCTGTGCGGCGCCGCCCGGGGGCGATTGCGCCAAGCCCATCATCCGATGGCCGCGGGAACGACGGCTGAGATTGCGCGTGGGCATCGCGCAGATCTCCGAGGGCTTTGCGGATTACCGGCTCGACCTGGTGGACCGCGCCATCGACCGCGCCATCGCGGAAATCAACGGAGCGGGCGCGCATCTCTTCATCGAGCGCGCCTTCGAAGGGCCTTTCGATGTCCCGGTCTACCTCGTCGATGCGCGCCAAGGGGGAGAAATCGCCGGGACCGGCGAGGCGGATCTTGACGGCACGTCGATCTCGATCGGTCGAGTCGCCCTGCGCTCGCGGGGCGATGTGATCACCGGAGCCGCGATCGCGATCTCGGCGGACATCCAGCGCCGCGAAATCGCCTCGGTCGTGCTCGAGGAACTGGTGCAATCGATGGGGCTTGTCACGGACGTGCTTTCCCCGGCTTATTCGGACTCGGTATTTTCCGAAAACCACAATTCCGCCACCCGACTTCGAGGTCAGGACGCCGAGGTGCTGCGTCGCCACTACCCGCGCCTCTGACCGTACCGCCCTGCCCGACCGCCCCATCAGAAAGGCCACTGCCCATGCTCGACACCAAGACGGTTCAGGATTATATCCGCACGATCCCGGATTTCCCGCATGAAGGGATCCTGTTTCGCGATGTCACCACGCTGTTCCGGGACCCGCGCGGCTTCCGGCTGGCGGTGGACCAGCTTCTGGCGCCCTTCGTGGGTCAGCGCATCGACCTTGTCGCGGGGCTCGAGGCGCGCGGTTTCATCCTTGGCGGCGCCGTGGCGCATCAGCTGTCCAAGGGGTTCGTCCCGATCCGCAAGAAGGGCAAGCTGCCCGGAAAGACCATCGAGCAGGACTACCTGCTCGAATACGGCAGCGCCACTGTCGAGATGCATGACGACGCGGTGGAGGCCGGGCACAAGGTCCTGCTGGTTGATGACCTGCTGGCGACGGGCGGCACGGCGGAGGCCGGCATCCGGCTGATCGAGCGGCTGGGCGGCGAGGTGATCGGCTGCGCCTTCGTGGTGGATCTGCCCGATCTCGGAGGACGCCGGCGGCTCGAGGACATGGGCATGCCCGTCCACGCGATCTGCACCTATGCCGGCCTGTGACCTGCGATAGCGGCAAACAACGCCTCATCGGACAATTCCAGCCCGCCCACGCGCTCGCCCGCCACGACGAGCGAAAATGTCGCCCCAGGGCTGACCGCGCGGTGCCGCGAAAGCTCGGGTGTCGTCAGACGCTCGCGCCGCACCTGAAGGCCCGCCCCGGCTGCCCGCGCGCAAAGCTGCGCCGCGCGCGCCTCGGTCGCGCCGCTTTCTCCCGTCGTCTGGATGACCGGATCGGGGCCCAGGGAGGCTGCCCGCGCACGCCAGTCCCTGGGGAAATGCGGCAAGGGAATGGGCCCGTGGAGGACGCGCGCCGTCAGCCGCGCGCCGCCGGGGCCCTCGTCCACCGTCATCCAGCGGCGACCGGGCGCGAAGGCGGGCGACACGAGACCTTCCTCGTGGCCCATCGCCGCCAGCACGCTGGAAAACCCGTAGAACCGGGCGAACTCCTCGACGCCTTGCCAAAGCCACCTGGCGACACACCGCGCCTCCGGTCCGTCGGACACGCGCAGGTCATGCACGACGACCGCGTCGTCCAGACCCTCGATGGGACGCCACGAAAGCCGGCCCGGCTGAAACAGCACGATCCCCGGCTCGGGCGGGTGCAGCATGCGGATCTGCAAACCCTCTTCGAACCGGCCCATCAGCCAGTCACGCTCGTAAGGTGCATGCGCCGCGCTCAACTGCCGGTCCACCCAGGTAAAGGAAGTCCGGTCAAAGGTCGGCGGCGACACTGTCACCAGATCTCGAAGGCTCCGCGACATGGCGGTCTCCTCGGGCAGTGCGCGTCCTGAACCGACGCTCTCATGCCGGCGGCCCCGCCGCCTTGATCTGCCGCAAACCGCAGCCACCGGCAAATCGGGGGCACGGCACGCCGAAAGAACCGCGAATGATCGCCCGGTCTTAACCTCGCGTTAATCAGTACGGGTCAGTCTGAACGCACCGGGGTCATGCCCGGACGCGACTGCTTCTTGCATTGGTGAGACGGCTGCGTGCCCACCCCCACAGCAGCGACAAACCCGCAGGGCACGCAGCCACTCACGCCGCGAGGCGGCGAGATGGGTCTGGTCCGTATGGTCCGTATGGATTGTATTCCGTCCTGCCCCGCGATAGCCCGAAAGGGTCGCGGGCGTGATGGAATTGGTAGACATATCGGACTTAAAATCCGTGGGCCGCATGGCCGTGGGGGTTCAAATCCCCCCGCCCGCACCAAATTATTATTGATTATGTATATTTATGAATTGTTTGGCGACGAATCGATGATTTTTAACCCCCACTATATCCCCCAGCCTTGAACGTGTTTGGCCTGATCCGTTCGAATGTACGAACTGCTTCAGATCATGGGGCGGATAGACCCTCCGGCCACCACTTTGGGAGATCGGGCATTATGCGGCCTCCAGAACAGGGGTTTCGGCAAGCAGGCCTTCAAGGATCGTCAACCCCCTCGGGCGTCCGACACGGTAGAAGTCGATCGGCAGGCAGCGGCGACTGTTCCGGGTTTCCGGCCTCCAGTTCCAGGAGTTGATCAGATCGACGCCCGCGATGCCGATCTTCCTGCGGTCTCCGTCCTTGGGAAAGCGCTTGGGAACTAGCGTGTAGACATCTACCAGTGTTCCGGCAGGAACCGGCATCCCGTCGCCATGATGTCGCTTCCACGGCCCCCACTGTTCGCATCCGTCAGACATGCCAGCGCCCCCTCCTGACCCGACGCTCTTGCATGGCGGCACCGCCTGAGACCGTGGCGCCGGTGTTCTTATTGTTAGCCCTCATCGCTCGCCTCCCCAGACCACCCGAGCGATCGCCATCCATTCGGCGACCGAGAGCCGCTCCGCCTGGTTGATCCAGTGGAACTGATCGAGGCCGCAATCATCCGCCTCCGAGATCCACGTCGCCGTCATCAGGTGGATGGCCGCGCTGTGCTCGTCGATGTCTGCCCTCGGCATGTAGGCCGTCACCATCCACTCGAACTCCGGGTCGAACGGGTCCATGTCCTGGCTGTAAATCATCCAGTGGCTCCGCCCACGGTGAAGGTGGTAGGCGGTGATCCGATCGTGCATGGGCGACCACGCCCATTCGAACGATCCGAGATAGGTCATTCTGCCGGGGGCGCCGTTTCGGGAAGAATTCCTCATGATCGGACCCAAAACAGACGACGGGTTCTATCCCTTCGGGCAGAGACGGAAGATCCACGACTTCGTACAGGCGGTGGGCAGGCAGTTCCTGCGGAGACATCGCGATACGCGGCTTGTCGGTCATCGGGGTCCTCATTCGATAGTTTGGTTGGGGCAAGCAGGTGCTGGAGATGCTCAGCTTGTCTCGATCGATATCCACTCGGTCAGGTCAGCTACATGCATCGCCAAGTCGGGAAGGCGATCTCTGTGGAGAAGGTCCAGCGTGGCGAACCGTGGTGTGCAGGGATGCTCGGCGAAGGCGAGACCGAGGTCTTCGTTGGTCCCTCCACCAGGCCAGAGCCCGGCCGCGAAGAACTCGTGGAGCAGATCGTGTGCTTCGCACTCCGGATGGTAGTTGGCCTGCCAGACCGCGTATTCCCAGGAGGCAAGGTCCGTCACCTCCAAGAGGTCGTCGCCAGAGAACCAACCCTCATCAATCATCTTCCAGTGATCTGGCTGGCTGAGCGATTGACCAACGCCCTTGCCAAAGGCGGCCTCGAGCAACTCGGTGCGGATCAGGGGGCGTGGCTCCTGTGAGCCATCGCTGAAGAGGCGCAAGCCGCCACCGCTCCCTGATCGCGCCCGGATGATGCGGTGTTTCGGCTCGGCGCGAAGCGGTCGCCGCCTCTCGCCATTTGCAACACCGTCGTCGCTCGCTTTGGCCATGTCAGCGAGCGGGGTGGCCATCGTGCCGACGGCTGCGGTCTGCAGGAAGTTTCTACGCGAAATCATGTCGGTCTCCTCGACTGAGACCGGCGCGATGATCGCTACATGGATGATGCAAACCCCTTCGTTGCCGAACTGGCCGCATCCCCTTTCGGGCGACCACCTTGCCGGGCTTGGCAGGTTGGCGGAGGCATGAGCCTCGCTCTTGATGCAGGAAGAAGATTACGACCGCAGGGGTCCGAGTACAAGATGTAAGGAATGAGGCTGCCGCCCGCATGGCGGCAACGCGATCGTGGCGATCCGCTGTGTCAAGTTGGCACAGCGCGACCCACTCTCCGAACTCCCGATCGCCGGGGAAAAGGCTGCGCCCTTCGTTCAGGGCTGCGCCATATGTCAGCCATCCCTCGGTGGCCGCGATCCCGGTACACGAAAGGGGCTACTGTAAGTACAGAGATAAGGCAGCTCAGTGCGGCAAAGCCGTCATCCGACACAAACACTCAGATGACGGCTTCGAGCCCATTTCGGGCGCTCTCGGGGACCTACCGGCGATCTTGGAAAGGGATCACCGGCCTTCGCCGGGCCTGCGACGCAACCTGCCTGTGGAGCGAAATTGCACGCTCAAATCCGCCAAGATGAAAAAACGCTCCGTGCCGGCCCCATGCACTAGGATAGCGGATGATCGAGCGAACTGCCTCTCGACACGATTGGAGCAGGTCGCCTTGAACCAAACGAAGGGACTAGGCTGAGTCATGCGACGACGCTGGCAAGCCCTCTGCCCCGCCTTAAGGCATATTGCCTGACAAGACCCGAGCGCTTGTTTGGGCAGCGACGCGGGTGTGATGCGCTCGCCGTCAGGGGTTGCATCGTTGCCGTCTCTGTGATCCGCTATTCATATAGGAAAAGATTGTTCATTATTGAACGAGCCGCATCATGGAACGCACGGAACACGACACGCTTGTCGCAACGACGCAATCAGGCCTACCTCCCTTCGCACTCTATCGGCCAGACAGCCGCGAAAGCCTTCAGACCGCGCTTGCCGAAGCGCCCGAGCCTGTCGCCTTTTATGCCGGGGGCACGGACATTTTCGCAGCGTTCCGGGAGGGTCTGCGCCCCGGATCGCTGATCTGGCTGGCTAGCTATCCCGACCTTGACGGTATAGTAATCGCGGATGGATCGCTGCGGCTGGGCGCGGGCGTGACGCATGACGCAGCCTGCTCCGACCCTGCACTTGACGCGGTGCCCGGCTTGCGCGCGGCGTGGGAAAAGATCGCCACAGCACGTATTCGGCGCCATGCCACGCTCGGCGGAAACCTAATGGCCCGGCGCGAACGCTACGAGCTTTCGATTTTGCTAGGGGCGCTCGGCGCTATGGCGTTGCTGACGGACGGCACCGGCAGCACCCGAACAGCTGTGAACGACCTTTGGGACCGTCCCTCGGATGCCCCGCCTGTCCTGCTGGAACGCGTCGAGATACCGCTGACTGGGACGCCGCGCATCGACTACGCCCGCGACTTGCGTCCACTGATGACCCAGGCGCTGGTGCGGCGCGACGACGGCGACACGGTTGCTGTTGCCACGCAATGGGTTCGCCCATGGATCACCCCCGCCACCAGCACCACGCCGTTGGCCGATCTACCGGCGGCATTCGACACCCCGGAGGCATCGCGCGACTGGATCAGCGCAGCCGGGCGTGCGCTTCTTTCCCGGCAGAGGGACAGGCTGGCATGACAAAGATTTCGACCGATGGCCGCATCGTTCTGACCTGCAACGTGAATGGCGCGCCTGTTGAGGCCGAACTGCCAACGGCACGCGTGCTTGCGGATTTCCTGCGCGACGATCTGGGACTGCAAGGTACAAAAGTGTCATGCGGGCGCGGCGTCTGCGGCGCTTGCACCGTCACGCTGGACGGCGTGCCGCGCGCTGCTTGCCAGGCCTTTGCGTTCGAGGCTGAAGGCGCGGATGTGCGCACGATCGAGGGGCTTGCAGACGCGGACGGGACTCTGCACGCGTTACAGACTGCGTTCCAGGCACGATCGGCCTTTCAATGCGGCTTCTGCACATCGGGCATGTTGATGCTTCTATCGGCCAAGCTGGCGGAAACGCCCAGGCCCGACCGGGCACAGGTCGTCCATTGGGTTTCGGCCAACATCTGCCGCTGCACCGGCTATGCCTTAATCGTAGAGGCAGTCGAAGAGGCCGCCCGGACCCTCGCCGCCCAGGAGGCTGCCGAATGACCGAACTGCGCGTGATTGGCGCGGATGTGTCCCGCATCGACGCCCAAGAAAAGACGACCGGTCGCGCCCGTTACACAACCGACGCCACCGCGCCGGGGATGCTGCACGCAAAGGTTCTGCGTTCGACACGCGGTCATGCCTTAATCCACGCGGTCGATGTGAGCGAGGCACGCGCGGTTCCGGGCGTGCACGCAGTCATCACTGGGGCCGATCTGGCCGAAGTACCGATGCCCGTCTATGGATATTTCATCAAGGATCAGCCGATCCTTGCCACCGATCGCGTGCGCTACGAAGGCGACCAGATCGCCGCCGTCGCCGCGGAGACCGAAGAGGCGGCGCAAGAGGCTTTGCGCCTGATCCGTGTCGAATACGAAGATCTGCCCACCGCGCCCGACATCGACGCAGCGCTTGCGGAAGACGCGCCCGAGTTGTTTCCGGAGGCCCCGATGGGCATCGTGCCTCCCTACGGCAAGGGCGCGTCGGGGGCGCTGAGACCACGCCGAAATGTATGCTACGAATTTCGCTACACCACTGGTGACGCAAGCGCCTTTGACGGCTGTGCCCACGTATTCGAGGACGAATTTCGGTTTTCGCGGATGCAGCACGTCCACCTCGAACCCTTCGTCAGCCTGTGCCACTGGCGCGACGGCGACGAAGTCGAAATCATCACCAGTTGTCAAAACCCGTTTCCGCTGCGCAAGGAAATCGCGCGTATCTTTGGGCTGTCGGAAGCAAGGATCACCGTCAAGGTTCCGTATGTCGGTGGCGGTTTCGGCTCGAAAAACAACTGCAAGACCGAACCGATCGCGCTGATCCTTTCGAAACACACGGGCCGGCCCGTGCGGCTTTGCCTAACATTTGAGGAGTGCTTCCAGACCAATACGCAGCACGCCGCGATCCTGAAGATCAAGACCGGCGTGGATGTGGACGGAAGGTTCGTCGCGCGGCGCGCGCGCATCGCGCTGGACGCGGGCGCTTATTCGGACGCCACTCCGCTGGTCACGGAAAAGGCCGGCTACCGCATTCCTGGACCGTACCGCTTTGCCCATATCGACAGCGTATGTTCTGGAGTTCTGACCAACACAGCGCCGGCAGGGCCGTTCCGGGGCTTTGGCGGCACGCAGGCGGCCTGGGCCGCCGAAAGCCAGACCGACATGATTGCGCGACGGCTGGGAATAGACCCCTATGACATGCGCATGACGAACTTGCTGACGCTGGGCCAACCCTTTGTTCCTGGCGAAAGCGGTGTCGACAGCGACCTGCGCGAGGGGTTGGACATCGTTGCCGATGGAGTGGGCTATCACCTGCCGCGCGCACCCGGGCGTGGAGTGGGGCTGGCCGTGGGCTTCAAGGACGGCGGGGGCGTGAACAAACCGGCACAGGCCCGTGTCAAGGTGTCAACAAACGGCGACATCCACCTTGCCTGCGGCACGGTTGAGATCGGACAGGGCGTGCGCGGTGCGCTGTCGTCGGTCGTGGCAGAAATCATGGGCGCTCCGCTGGGGCGCGTGACCTACCTGCCCCTGGACACGCGACTGACCCCCTTCGATCAGGGAACCAATGCGTCGTCGGGCATCTCTGTCATGGGTCAGGCGGTTGAGAAGGCCGCGCGCAAGGTCCGCGATGAGGTGCTGGCCTTTGCCGCACATATGCTGGACGCCTCGGTCGAGGTGCTGGATCTGGAGGATTGGACGATCCGTCACGGCAACGAGGTGCACCCGCTGGCACCCATGGTCATGAAGTATTACGGCGGCACGGGGTTCGAATTCACCGGCGACGGATTTCACAAAGCAGCCAATGACCACAACGCGCCTCTGGAAGCCCAATGCGTTTTTTGGGAGATCGGCTGGGCCGGTGCAGAGGTCAGCGTGGACGAAGGCACCGGGCTGGTGAAGGTTCACAAACTGGTTGTATCGGGCGATGCGGGACGGGCGATCCACAAACTGGTCTGCCGCGGCCAGGACGAAGGGGCCGCGCTGATGGGCTTGGGCCAGGCGCTGTTCGAACGCATGATCTACGACGGCACCCGCCTGGTGAACGGCGAGGCGCTAATGTACCGTGTGCCGCTGGCCGAAGACCTGCCAGAAGTCTTTGACGCCATCACGCAGGAACAGGGCCATGGTCCAGGTCCATTCGGCGCAAAGGGTATGGGCGAAGGCGCGATGTTGCCCGTAGCCCCAGCCATCGCCAATGCAATCCACGACGCCGTCGGCGTGCGCCTGACGGAACTTCCGATCACACCAGAGCGCGTGCTGGCCGCCTTGGCCGCGCGCGATGCCGGATGCTGATCGAGCATCGCATCTACACCACACGAACGGAGGCGACACGCGCCTTCGTCAACGCTTATCGCGACGAAGGTCTGCCTGTGCAGATGCCCATCTTCGGCGCACCGCTGGCGTTCTTCACCACCGAGGTTGGCCCGCTGGAGCAGGTCTTGCTGATCTGGACCTTTACCGATTTCGCCGATCGCAAAGCGAAACGGGCCGCTCTCTCCGCCGTGCCGGAATGGACTGCCTTTCTGGGCCGCGCAGCACCGATGGTGCACCATCACGAAAGCCGGCTAATGACCTCGGTCATTCCGCTCGGCCTGCCGGATGCCCAGCCATGAGCGCGACGGCGACATGGGCCAGCCGCTCACCCTGGGCGCGGGCGCGCGAGCGCGGCCCCATCGTGGCCGGCGGCCATAACCGCGCCCATCGGGCCTCCGCCCGGCCCGTCCGACGCCTCCGGAACGCCCGGAACGATGATCATGCCATGAGAGGCCAGCACCGACCACAACGCGGCCAACGCGGCCTCTGCCCCCCGCCCGAACCGGCGGCGACGAAGGTCGTGGCCGGCATCGCTGCCAGCCCACGATTGATCCACAGACCACTCGTGCGCGCAAGGAACGCCAGCATCGCTGCGGACAGTGCGCCGAGATGTACGGGGCAGCCAAAGGCCACGGCGCTGACCTGTATCAGCATGTTGGGCGAGGCGACGGGATGAGCGTGACCGCCGGCCCCCGGCCCCAAATGCTCCGCAAGACCGGGCAGCGGCGGCACGCGGGCCAGAACCGTACCCATGCCCGCTCCCTCAGCCAGCGCGCAGGCCAGATGGGAGGTTCGCCCGCCATGGCTGTCGTATATCACCGCTATCCGTGTCATACATCGCATCAGAGGCACGCGCGCCATGCGCGTCAAGCGTGACGATGGCCCATCCCGCCGCGCTCCCACCCGACGTGACCCGCACCTTGATGGCGCGGCGAGGACGCCGGTATCTGTTCGACCGGCTGGACGCTGCCCGAACCGCGTTGGCGGTGATCGACATGCAGTGCCTTTTTACCGATCCCGGTTCGGACCGGTGCATATCTGAGGCGCGTGGCATCTTGCCCGCGATCAACCGCGCCGCATCGGGCCTGCGCGCTCGCGGAGGCACCGTCGTCTGGGTCCAGACACGGTTTTCGGGCGGTGCGCGCGACTGGCGGCTTTATTTCGATGTTCTCGCCCCTGGAAAGACAGGCGACGCGGTGCGCCGCGCGTTGACGCCCGGCGCACCAGGCTACGCGCTCGACCCCGGACTGCG
>Ga0102934_1003429_pt1 | contig 10800 bp, 10 predicted proteins | sample SalPonR2_A_D1_MG_FD_78175 | JGI IMG/M metagenome (GOLD analysis project Ga0102934, IMG submission 78175) | Salt pond soil microbial communities from South San Francisco under conditions of wetland restoration - Salt Pond MetaG R2_A_D1_MG | ecosystem: Environmental > Aquatic > Marine > Intertidal...
ATGAAGATTTGAAAGAAAGAACGCAGATAAAAGTTGTTCCATTCTTCTCTCCATTTTGCATAACGGAAATCTTCAGGTTTTCCTTTGTTTCTTTGAAAAATATGGTATGATAACCTAAGTCCCCAGATTGTAACCATTAAAGTTACAATAATAGTTCGGAAATTAAAATTGCCGGTATTTAATAAAACAAAGTAGGATGCAAGGACAAATCCTAAGCCCCAACCAATATCCACAACCGAATTATTCTTTTTTACTACAGCGATTATGAAAAACACAGTAAAGTAAGCCAAAATGAAAATTAAAGTCTGTACAAATATTGAACCCATTAATTATCAACTCCTTTTTTTGTCATCAGCGAAATAGCTACACTGTTACGTCCAGCACTTAAACCAATAACAGGAGATATATCTTCCACATACTCGGGTTCTTCACCTATCATATTTGTAAATATCTTTTTATATTCCCTGGCACGATCAAGGCCATCTCCATGAACAATTGAATACCTTTTAATCCCCTCTTCTTCTAAATGATCATTCACGATCTGTTTTATCTTTTTAGTAATACCTCTTTTACTAAAAGCTTTAGAAAAAGCAATTCCATTACCTTCTTCATCTAAAGATACAATTGGTTTAAGATTTAATAAACCTGCTATTTTGCCCTTCATCGGACTGACGCGTCCGCCTCGGACCATATAATCAAAGTTATCTACACTTACGTAGATATACATATTATTTTTTATATTTTCAAGATAATCTACTATTTCTTGATGGTTTTCACCGGCTTTAATCTTTTCTACTGCTTCCATGACCAATAACCCTTGGGCACCGGAATCCAGTTGAGAGTCAATTATTGAAATTTTAGTCCCGTTTTCTATCTCTTTAGCAGCATTTTTTACAGTTTCATAGGTTCCACTTAATTGACTGGATACTGTAATAACTATGATTGAATCATAATGATCTGCTAAAAAGGATAATTTATCTTCAACAGTTTTAATCGAAGGCTGGGCTGAAGTTGGATATTCATCTGCCTGGTCTACCAGGTTATAAAAATTATCTGCTGTAACTGTAACTTTATCTAAATAGGTTGTCTCATCAACAATTAAGTTAATAGGAATCATATTAATTTGATTTTTATCCATGTAACTTTTTGGTAAATCAGCGATTGAATCAGTAACTAAAGCTATATTAGAAATTCGATTATATTTTATATTATATTGAATTAACATATCATCAACTTTTTGATCAATAATTGTACTGTAATTATTTAACTCTGCAAAAAACTCAGCCGGATCATTTGTATGAATATGGATTCTCATTTTAGCAGAACTACCTGCTATTATTAAAGAATCACCAAGGTGTTTTAATTCTTTTCTAATTTGTGGAATATTTTTTGTGACATCTTCTATATAGGCTTCAGTACAGTATCTAAACTTAATCTCTTCCTCTTCTTCTACAGCTGTTTCTTCATTTTCTAAAACTACATCATATTTATCTATATCCTGAATCTGGCCGGTTTGAATGAATTCTAAGATACCGGAAAGAAAGTAGACAAAACCTAAAGCACCAGAATCTACAACATGAGCTTTACGTAAAACTTCCAGAGTATTTTTAGTGTTTTCTAAAGATTTTTTAGCTGACTTGATGGACTCGGACATCAGTTCTTCAAAATCATCAGTCCTGGCTTTTAATTCATCTAAAGACTTTGCCCAATCCTTCATCACAGTCAACATGGTTCCTTCTACCGGTTCACTAATTGCCTGATAGGTGTGATCAACCGCCCGGTCTATCATTTCGGCAAAGTTTGCTACATTTAATCTTTTTTCCGACTTATTACCTTCCTTTAAGCCGTTAATAAATTGGGCAAATATGATACCAGAATTACCTATAGCACCCCTTAAGGCAGCGTCACCCATGGAATCTAAAGTTGTTTCAACAGATTTATCAGCTATAACATTTTCTATAACCATATTAAGGGTTCTAGACAGGTTAGTGCCTGTATCACCATCAGGGACCGGAAAGACATTAATCTTATTTAACTCTTTCCTGTTTTCAATTACTTCCTTTGCTCCCGATATGAAGGCATAATAAAGTCTTTCACCATTTAAATATTTAATCTTCATCGCAACCACCTTTATTCTTTAATGAATGATTTAAGCCAGGTAATAATCTCCTCATCCAGGCCATAAAGTTCCTTTTCTTTTTCTAATAGTTCTAATCCCTTTCTTGCTCCCACATAGTAATTTAACCTTGCTGTTAAAGTTGAATTAATAAAGTCCATATCTTTTGGATAATATTTTTCAACTGCCTTCATCAGTTTAGAAAAACCCTGTAGTTGATATTTCTGATGATAAAACTCTGCATAATAGAAGTTCTCATATGGTTTAAGTTCTGTATATAAAGTTCTGTTTTCCTTTAGTTTAGCAACATATTCTTGATAAGCTGCTTTTTGTTTATCATTGTGATAAAAGACTATTGATTTATATTGGGTACTGTATGGTTTAACATAAGGATTATGATTATCAAAAAACACCTCTAAAAGTTCTCTATATGAAATCTGTTCTGGATCATATTCAACTTGAATAGTTTCAGTATGACCACCCAAATTATGATAAGTGGGGTTATCCTTATCACCACCTGCATAACCTACCCGGGTTTTCCAAACCCCTTCAATACCGCCAAAAACAACATCTGGACCCCAAAAACATCCCATGGCAAAGGTAGCTGTTTTTAAATTAGCAGGCCTCATTTTATCAATAGGTGGCCTTTTACTTTCTGACTGAGCCAAAGCAACATTACTTACAGTAAAGACAACTAAAAGAGTAACCAATAATATATAAAATGTATTCATTTTTTCCACCTCTTATACGTTTTGTAATATTTAGTATACTAAGCGTATAATATCTGGGTGGTTTTTTCAGTAAAATACTTACTATTTAAATTAAAGTTGGTAAACCAAAGAGAAATATTATTAGATAACCCACAGCATAAACCGAAGTTAGATAGATAAATTTTTGGGGCGCAATATCTCCTTCGGAATAATTGTGTCTTTTTAAAAAGACAATTTTTACTATATCCCCAGCTAGCATAATTAAAACAAAAGAATACAAAAATTTAATATTAGCCCCTTTAAGAACACCATATATTAAACCCCAATGGCCCAGATTATTAAAGATAACAAAAACCATAGAGATAATATCTTTAAGCTGATAGCGATTATAAATAGCTGCTAATAAACCCAATGATAAAATAGTAAAGATAACAAGTTCTATTAATGGTAAATTATTTAATGGTAAAAAGTCTGGCTTTGTAAATCCAATGAATAATACATAAATACCAATAATAATTGCTAGGGATTTAACTACAGTTTCAAGCCAACCTAAAAGGTGCCATTTTTTAATATGCCAGTTTTTCTCTTCCATCTTTATCTACTCCTATCTGCCTTGAGCTAATCGGGCTGAAAACTCTTCCGGTAAGTCAGTTTGTGCAAACTTCTCTTGAACTTCTTTAATGTTATATTCATACCTCTTAAAGTTTAAAAGATTAGTATTGGGATTATATACCACAAAACTGGACCTGGGATCTCTATCCCGGGGTTGTCCCACACTACCTACATTTACTATATAATTGAATTCAGGATTGATTTCAATTTCATCATCTTCAATTTGAAACCAACCCTCTCCTTTATTACAAAAGCAGAACGGGATATGGGTATGACCGATAAAAAGAAGTGTAGTATCCATTATTAAGGGCTCTATGCCCTTTATATCATAGCGGTTAAATATATATGAAAAGGGTGAATTCTGGTTGGGACTGCCGTGGGCTAAAATAATTTTATTGTCATTAATTACAATATCTTCTCTTGTATTTAATGATTTGAGGTATTTTTTGCTTTCGTCACTTAATTTACTTCTGGTCCATGTAATCGATTTTTTTACAGACTGTCTAAACCATTCAATATTTAATTCATCTACCATTGCTTTATCATGATTACCAGCAATTACCTTAGTTGATACTTCTCTTACTTTATTTACACATTGTTCGGGCTCTGGATTATATCCTACAAGGTCTCCTAAACACATTATATCACTTATTTCTTCATCCATCATCTCTATTTTTCTAAGTGTATTTTTTAAAGCAGTATAATTTCCATGAATATCAGAAATTACTGCAATTGAATTCATATTTTCCATAATAAATACCCCTTATCTTAAAAATATTATTATAGTCTAAAATGATTTTAAAATTTAACTGCGAGCTTTTTCTAGATTTTCACTAAACGGTGGTCTAATTACACCTTGCTCAGTTATGATGGCTGTTATATTTTCGGCTGGAGTTACATCAAAAGCAGGATTGTAAACATCAACACCTTCTGGTGTAATTCGTACACTGCGGATTTCGGTTACCTCTTTGTCATCACGAATTTCAATTTCGATCTCTTCTCCACTTTCTATTTCAAAGTCAACTGTTGAAATTGGAGCTGCTATGTAAAAAGGAATATCATATTCTTTAGCTAAAACAGAAAGCATGAAGGTACCAATTTTATTAGCAGTATCTCCATTTTTAGCAATGCGATCAGCTCCTACCACTACTTTATCTATAACCTGCTTTTTCATAAGAGTAGCAGCTGTACTGTCAACAATCAAAGTGGAAGGTATTTCTTCTTCTAACATCTCAAAAGCAGTCAGACTAGCTCCCTGTAACCTGGGACGAGTTTCATCCATATATACTTTAATATTTTTCCCGGACTCATGAGCTGCCCTGATTACTCCAAGCGCAGTTCCATAACCAACTGTAGCTAAGGCACCTGCATTACAGTGAGTTAAGATTTTATCATCTTTTTCTATTAATGAATTCCCCTTTTGACCTAGTTTTTTATTTGTTTCAATATCTTCTTTCGCAATTTGATTTGCTTCTGCTAAGAGTTTTTGGGCAATTTCAGATTCATGTATATCTTTGGCCAGAGCATCTTTTAATACTTTTTCCATCCTGTTAATCCCCCAACTTAAATTAACAGCGGTGGGTCGGGTAGCTAAAAGTTCTTCTTTAGCTGTTTCAATCTCATCTAAAAATGTTACATTATCAGCTGAAATATTTTCCTTAACAGCCAGGTAATATCCATAGGCTCCAGTTGCTCCAATGGCAGGAGCACCTCTTACAACCATCTTCTTTATTGCTTCACAGACCTCTTTATAGTTAGCCGCTTCATAATATTTTGTTTCTAGTGGTAGGATCCTTTGATCTAAAAGTTTGAGCACACCATCTTCAAATTTCAATGTTTTATGTTCCATAATCAACACTCCTATAATTTTTAATATTCAAAAAAATAATGATTAAATATATGCTTGTCACAAGCTGGTCTTTTACTCCTTATTTTTATATTCATCAGCCTTATAAATTCTTGCTTTAATAGAAGGGTGAGATGCCTTATAGAGTTTCTCCCACCAATAATATTCCAATCTTGCCAGGCTGTCATCTGCTAATTTGGCAAAAGCCCGACCTAAATCCATAGGATCTTCTATTATCTCAAAAGCAAACTGATCGGCTCTTTTTTCATAAATACGGCTTAAATAAAGTTGTAGAGGTGTAAAAACTGAGTACAAAAGTCCCCAAAAGATTAAAAGTAAAGGGATACTAACAATAGGGTTTATACTCTGATATCCAAATAGATTTATTAGAGATGGCCAGCTTAGATTAACAATAAAAGCGGTGATAGTGATAATAAAGGGCTGTAATAAAAGATTCTTATATATATCATTGTTAACATGATGTCCTATCTCATGACATAACACAGCCTCTATTTCATCAGCTGAAAACCTATCAGCCAGGTTATCACTTAATAAAATTTTTCTGGTATTACCCATTCCAATTACTGCTGCATTGGCAGAAGTCATCTTAGAACTTAAATTAATTTCATATATATCTTCAATCTCAAGATCTAACTTATTAAATGTAGACATCAGCCTATCCTTTAGTTCTCCCTCGGGATATGATTGCAAGCTATAAAACATCGGTAAAAAAACAACCGGCAGAAGGTAATTTAATAATACTACAAAACCAGATAGAATTAAGGAGATAATCAACCACCAGTTATTAGGAAAACTATTAGTTAATATTAAAAAGAGCAGGGAAAATAGAAAAGTTAAAATCAAGGTTAGAAAAAAGGATTTAACTCTTTCCTGCAGCCATTCCTCACTGCTCTGAGCTGTAAGATTATATTTTTTTCGCAGTTGATATAAAGTAAAAAATTCTAAAATATTGTTAAAAGTTTGGTAAATAAAGACTACCATTAAAACATAGAAAAAAAGTTGTAATGAAACATATAGATCCTGATTAATATACTGAAAAAATTTAACTTCTAAATTAAAGTAAAAAAACATTACAATTACAATCAATCGGAAAACATTATTAAATAAAAGCAATTTGTTTTTCTTGCTATGATAATCATATGCTTTTTTTCGTCTTTGCTTATTAAATAATCTCGTAAATTCTTTTTCTTCCATGATTATTATCCCCTTAGTTGTAAAATCAATACTGAATATATTTAGTTCTATATAAGATTATTCAACATAGTATTCAAATATTCCTGTTAAATAATAATAATTACTGCTATTATTTTCAATTAAAAGTTATCTTTGTCAATTAACTTTTTTAACCGATTTACAATATTTTTGTTGATAAACTGATCAGTATCTTCTAAAATATTTTGAATTACACTTAGCAGCTTTTTTTCACCTGGCCAATTCTTTTTTATAATAGAGGGATCCATTTCATTAAAGAAATCATTTAAGACATAGGCTGTTAAAGCTACATCATCTACATATGCTACCAAGCCCATGATGGCTTCTGGTAAAAAGTCAAAAGGAGTTATAAAGTAAGCAATTACAGCCCCTAATTTAACTTTTTTAGATTTAGGAACTTTAGGATCCTGCATAAGCTTGATTAATAGGTAAAAAAGATCCGGAGCTAAAAGCAAATACTCCGGCAAATCTTCATTTCTAGATATTTTATGAACACCATTTTTTATTTTATCCCGTAATTTATAATAATAATTATATTCTTCTTCCATTTTTTTATCTCCTATAAGTTTCTTTCAATTTGTTTTATTTTAAAGGCATTAAAGATATCTGTTCTAGTAATGATTCCAACCAGTTCATCGTCCTCCATAACCATCAGTCGGCCGATATCCTCTTCTAAAAGCATTTGTAAGGCCTTATTGACATCTTCATTGGGTGATACCTTTTTGATATCTTTAGACATTATATCCCGAACTGTAAAGTCTTCATGTTTTTCAGGTTTAATATTACGGACATCTTCCATTGTTACACAACCGATTAATTTGCCATCTTCTAATATGGGATAACCACTGTGACTTTTATGCAGCATTTTTTCAAGTAAATCTCTGACAGTTAGATCTGCTGAAATATACTTTACATCTTGGCTCATCAAATCTTTTACTCTAAGATCTGAAAGGGTGTCTTTAATCATACTGTATTGAAATTCCTGATTGGCTCGCATATAAATAAAAAATGCAATTAAGATCAAAATAAAGTTTCCGTAAAGAAATCCAATAATACCAAAAATAAATACAATAACCTTACTTACTGTTACTGCTATTTTAGTTGCTGTTAAGAAGTCTCTGCGGCGGGCAATAAATGATCGTAATACTCGGCCTCCATCATTAGGAAAGGCTGGAATTAGATTAAAAATTGCTAAAAATACATTTAATTGACCAAGATATAAAATCAGAAAAACTAAATCAGCAATAAATATATTGGAAGTTAAGGTTGCGATTAAGATCATCGTTAAACCAATTGCAAGACTAACCATCGGACCAATCAATGAAATGCTTAACTCATCACTAGGTTCTTCGGACATTTCTTTTATTTCAGAAATACCACCTAAAAGCATAAGCGTTATACTGTTAATTTCCTGACCGCGTGATCTAGCTACAAAAGAGTGCCCTAATTCATGTAACCCCACACTCACAAAAAGTAAAATGGCTATCAATAAGCCTAATATATAGTCAGAAATTATCAAGTCTTGGTATGGAATATTCATAAGGCTAGTCATCATTTCAATATTAGTAGATACTATCCAGGCTATAAAAGGTAAGGCTATGATAAAACTAATATGCAGTTTGATCGGAATTTCAGAGATGGTTCCAATTTGATATGATTTTTTAAACATATTTATCCCACCTTTTTAAAATTCAAATTCCAGCTTCTTTTCAAAGTCAAAGGACTTTCTATGACAGGGGCTAAACCCCTTTTTCTTAACTGCTTTTCTGTGTTTTTCGGTTATATAGCCGTGATTATCTTTAAAATGATAGGCTGGATACTTTTGACTAAGTTTAATCATCTTGTTTTCTCTATTGAATTTGGCAGCTATTGATGCACAAGCTAACGAATATATTTTTTTGCTGGTATCTTTTATTAATTTACTGTTATCTTGATTTAATCCGTATTTATAATAAAGGTAATAGAGTTTATCTGAATCAACTTCATTATCATAATCAATTTTGGATTGTAATTGCTTATATCCTTTTTTAATGGAATTTTTTATTCCAATCTCATCAATAACATTAGAACTTAGATGTTCAATCTTTAAAACATCTGCTTCACTTTTTATTTTTTCATAAAAATGCTGCCTTTGTTGAGTAGTTAATTCATTTGAATACTTGATACCTTTTATTTCAATAAATCTATTTAACTTTATCATACAAAAGGTTAATGGACCGGCTGCTGCTGGAATACCAGTTACATAAAATCCATATATACTTTCATAACCTTTGTTATAAAGGTGGTTTTCAATGTTTTTATACTCTGACAATTTTTCTTTAAAGGCTTTATCTTTCCTATACATTTTTTCACATTGAACCGCTATCTTAGAAGTAGTTTTGCGATTATCGGCATATAAGGCATCAATTAAATCACGATCAATTGCAACCTCATCGATTAAATTGCGAATTTCAGATATTGTCTTGCTTCGGATATTATATTTATCTTCAAACTGTAATTTTGGTTGATATTTCATGGCTTCCACCCTTAATTAAATATATAATATCTTAATTATATAATTATTCATAAAAGGTTAAAATCCTCTTATATTAGTCATATAAATAAAAAAACCCCGACCGGTAAAAGTCGGGGGATCCTTTCGAAGAACTTTGATATATTTATATTTTCTCAACATTTTCTGCTTGAGGTCCACGTTCAGCTTCTACGATTTCAAATTCCACTTCTTCGCCTTCCTCTAATGACTTGTAGCCTTCTTCCTGGATAGCAGAAAAGTGTACGAAAACGTCCTCTTCAGAATCTTCTCTTTCAATAAAGCCAAAACCTTTCTTAGAATCGAACCATTTAACTTGACCTGTGTAAATCATGTAAAAAATTCCTCCTGTATAAATAGTTTTTATAATGGTGCCGGGGATCGGGCTCGAACCGATACGGGAAAATAATTCCCACCGGATTTTAAGTCCGATGCGTCTGCCAATTCCGCCACCCCGGCGGGCTGCAACATTGTTGCAACATTAAAGATTATAATATATATTGGTAGTTATGTCAAGCGCTGGAATAATTCGTTTCGTCTTCCTCGGGCTCTTTTATCTCACCTGACTTAAATAAAGCATATTCTGTGGCGGCTGAACCCGTAATTTCAGTAAATAAGCTGGTAAATAAGATAATATTAAAGATAATGACTGCTACATCAACTTCAGTATTCTGGATATTTACAAAATCTCGTTGAACAACATAGGCTAAATCCAAAGCTACACCGATTTGAGGCATCAAACCAAAACCAATATACTTTTGCACACTCTGAGGCGCATTGGCTAATCTAGCCCCAACTGAAGCTCCTCCAATTTTTCCAATTAAACGAGCAATCGTATAAATTATTGCAATTAACATAAAAGAACTAGTAAAAATATTGGTGATTTGGATTTTAGTACCAGCCAATATGAAAAAGATAGCATAAAGTGGCATAGTTAGGGTATCAATTAGATCAGCTACCCCAATATGCCTATCGGCAAAGTTACAAAAAGCAAATCCTACAAATAGATTATAGATTAAAGGTGAAAGGTGAAGAGCAATTGATAAAGCTGCTCCCCCAATAACCGTTAAGAGGATTAAAAATACCTTCTGTTTTTTGGAATGGTCAAAACTAATATACCGCTGAGAAAGGTAGCCGAAAAACATACCTAATCCGGCAGCGGAAACCACCCTAACCACCGGTATTATAAATCCATTTATAATATTTAAAGTGCGAGCAGGATCTACTGTAATTAATGAAATTGGTTCCACGAAACTAAATATTACTAGAGCTAAAGCTTCATCTAAAGCTAAAATAATCATTAACGTGGCTGAAAACTCACCCTGAACTCCATACTCTCTTAAAATCAAAACTGTAGCAGCAGGTGCAGTTGCTGTAGCAAAAGCACCGAGTAAGATTGCTAAATAGAGAGGTTTGCCAATATAAAGCATACTCATTGTAACTAAAACAAAAGCCCCAATTGACTCCAGTAAAATAATCAGTGTAAATTGTGCCTCTAATTTTTTCAATACTTTTAAAGACAGGGACGTACCAATTGTAAAAGAAATAAAGGAAACTGCTAAAATAGTTACAAAGTTAAATGAATTGATTAAGTATGTATACCATTCCACAAATTCTGTACTGAAAAATGGAATCTGTTCCACTATACTGGCACTGAAAAGTGAACCCACAATTACATAACCTGCTACACTTGGCAAGCGGTACTTTTCAGTAAAGGTATGGATTAAAAATGTAAAAAGCAATAAAAGCCCTA
>Ga0102934_1003430_pt1 | contig 10800 bp, 8 predicted proteins | sample SalPonR2_A_D1_MG_FD_78175 | JGI IMG/M metagenome (GOLD analysis project Ga0102934, IMG submission 78175) | Salt pond soil microbial communities from South San Francisco under conditions of wetland restoration - Salt Pond MetaG R2_A_D1_MG | ecosystem: Environmental > Aquatic > Marine > Intertidal...
CCACTGCCTTTTAGGGGGTATAATTTACAAAACCCGAAACTTTAAAACCCCCATAACCCCGAACACTCTTTCCACCACTTATAATTTGATCTCTCTGGGGGCGGATAAAGAAAAAATTATAAATCAATTCTACCGCTCTCAAACTTTAAATACTTTTAAATTATGGGGGAAAGCTCTCAACAATCTCTCTCATCCCGAAAACGAACCCAGGCTGATCTGGACAACCTTAAACCAAAAAGATTTTCAAGAAACCCAAACCCGGGAACACGACTTGATCGATTTGATCAATGAGCTAATAGTTAATATTCCCAAAATTGAAATGCTCTCGGTTTTTTATGAACAAGAAAATAAAACCAAGGGAGCCATATATTCCCGACGAAATTTAGAATTAAAAAATTCACTCCAAAAATATACCCCGGAAGGAAATAATAATTTTGTTCAAATCAAGGCCGAACAAAAAATAGAGGAAGTAAAAGAAGAAATTATTGATATTATTAAAGAAAAATTAAATAAAATACCTGTTTAGTTTTAAGGGTCTTGAAGGCCTGAAAAATAGGTGATAAACTGTTTTAAAAGATGATAATACCCCTTGTTTGGGGTTTTGTTGTTTTAGCCGGGCATGTAGCTCAGGGGTTAGAGCACCACGCTTATAACGTGGATGTCGGTGGTTCAATTCCACCCATGCCCACATTCTCGTTTATGATTAATGATTTTAGATTTAAGATTTAGAAGTCAAAAATCAGAAATCTTAAACCTAAAACAAAACAGGACGCGTAGCTCAGTTGGTTAGAGCGCCACGTTGACATCGTGGAGGTCAGAGGTTCAAATCCTCTCGCGTCCACATTTCAAATTAACAAATAAGTAATTTAAATTTTTTAAGCAAAATTAATTTTGATTATATTTTTAGATTTTCCGCTTTTAGTTAAAACACTTAGCTCAGTTGGCCCGCCTCGCCGAGCAGAAGCTCGGCTTCAGCGAGGCGGGTTAGAGTGCCACGTTGACATCGTGGAGGTCAGAGGTTCAAATCCTCTCGCGTCCACTGACCCCTTTTCTCTTTTTTAAAAATATATTATAATTTTTATATCTCTTTTAGAAATAACCCATGCATAAAATGTCTAAACTTTTTAAAAAAAATAAAAAAAATCAAGCAAACAAAGAAGAAAAGGAAGAAAAAGATTGGTTAGAAGAAAACTACGAAGAGGGCCAATTATCCATAGATGTTTACGAAACTTCGGGAAAAATCATAATCAAATCAACCATTGCCGGAGTGGCTCCGGAAGATCTGGATATCTCTCTAAATAATGATATGTTAACCATTCGAGGAGAAAGAAAAAATCAGGAAGAAGTAAAAGAAGAAGATTATCTTTACAGAGAATGTTTTTGGGGAAATTTTTCCCGCTCCATAATTCTGCCCACAGAAGTGGACACGAAAAACATTGATGCCGTGCTGGAAAACGGAATATTGACCATAACTTTGCAAAAAACGGAAAAAGAAAAAGTGTCAGTAAAAAGCAAATAAACCAAAATATGGAATACGTTTTTATTATAAAAAAAATAAAGAAAGAAAAGGGGGAAGTTTTATTAAAAGATGAAGCGGGGAAACAAATCAGCTGGCCCCAAGAAAAAACGCCCGCCCGGCTAAAAGAAGGGGACAAAATTTACTTCAATATTTCCGAAGAAAAGCACAAAGGAGCCAAAGAAATATTAAACGAAATCCTAAATCCCAATGATTAAATTAAAATTACAATCTAAAATTTTAAAATGGCTACTGTCTTTGGTGGTCATTTTTTTTCTGCTCTCGGCGATCTTAACCGGGGCTTATCTTTATTTTCTAAACAAATATGAAAACAAAATACTACCCGGAATTAAAATAGGAAATATAGAGGTTGGGGGTTTGGGAACTAAGGAAGCCAGACAAAAATTAGAAAACAAAATAACCCAAATCAACCAAGAGGGCATCGGTTTAAAATATGAAGGAGCTCAGATCAATTTAACCCCCAAAGTCTCTTCCTTGTCCGGTGATATAAGCTATGAGGTTATAAAATTCCAGCCCCGGATCAATATCAATCAAGCCCTGGAAAAGGGCAGGGGGAAAAATTTTTTTAAATCTCTGCAAAAACAAATCTCTCTCTTATTTGAGAAAAAAAATATCCCCGTAAAAGTAGAATTGAATAGGCCGGAAATTAAAAAAATAATTCACAAAAATTTTCAACAATTTGAAATTCCGGCCAGAGACGCCACCCTGGTTATCTCTACTTCCAGTTTGCCCGAAACTATAGATTATACCATACAAAAAGAAAAACTGGGGAAAATAATTAATTATCAAGATGCTTTGGATAGAATAAAAAACAATCTAAAACAATTGAATAATTCCACCATCCAACTAAAAGATCAGATCAAATACCCCCGAATCCACAAAAGAGACTGTCTAAATTTGGAGAACAAAATTAAAAATATTCTTAATCAAGCCCCTGTTAATTTGATTTATAAGGAAGAAAAATGGAAAATTGGCCAAGAAAAATTAGTCCGCTGGATGGAACTGTATCCTGAACAGGACGCTATAGGAGTATCACTCCGGCCGGAAAAAATCTCCCGGTTTTTAAAACAAAAAGTTGCTCCATCCATAAACCGGGAACCCGTGAACGCCCGTTTTGAGATAGAGGAAGAAAAAGTTACCCAATTCAAGGCCAGCCAGGAGGGGGTGGAGGTAAAAATTCCGGAAACCGCCTCCCTTATCAAGGATAAATTATCAAATTCCTCAACAAATACTATAGAAATATTAACCAAAAAAGTAAAAAGCAAAATTAACATTGACAATATTAATAATTTGGGTATCAAAGAAGTAATCGGCACCGGCCACTCTAATTTTGCCGGCTCTCCTTCTAACAGAATTCACAATATCAAAGTGGGGGCGCAAAGCTTAAACGGCCTCTTGATTAAACCGGAAGAAGAATTTTCCTTAGTTGGCGCCTTGGGAAGAATTAACGCGCAAACCGGATATAAACCGGAGTTGGTAATAAAAGGAAATAAAACTGTTCCGGAATACGGCGGCGGTTTGTGCCAAATCGGAACCACTATGTTTAGAACCGCTCTTGATGCCGGATTAAAAATAACCGAAAGAAAAAGTCATAGTTATAGAGTTTCTTATTATGAACCGGCCGGGACTGACGCCACTATCTATAACCCTAAACCGGATTTTAAATTTATAAATGACACTGACAATTATATCCTTATTCAATATCGCATCGAGGGCTATGATCTTTATTTTGATCTTTGGGGAACCGATGACGGCAGAAAAGTAACCACTACTGATCCGATAATCTATAATATTACTTACCCCGGACCCACTAAAGAAATAGAAACCACTGACTTGGAGCCGGGGCAAAAAAAATGCACAGAAAGCGCCCACAACGGAGCTGATGCTTATTTTGACTACATAATCACCTATGCGGACGGAGAGACCAGAGAAAGAAGATTTCATTCTCATTATTCACCTTGGAGAGCGGTTTGTTTGATTGGGGCGGAAAAAATATCCACGGAAGAGGAAAAAGAAAACTCCGCAAAAGAAAACGAACAACAAGCCACGAGTACTGAAGAATAAAAAAAACCGCGAAATCGCGATCTTTTATTTTAAAAATTTTTAAAATAAAAAAGAGATCAGCTCAAGCGGGTAGGCAAGAAAATTTTCCATAGGTGTTTAAGAGCACCAATCCGCCCTTAAAACCTAACAGAAAATCCCCATGCTTGTCGTGCCTAACCCGCTTGAAATGATCTCTTTACCTTCTAAAACATTCCATACTATCACGCTTTAAAAATTTTGTCAAGGGATAAAACTAAATTACTCTAAACACTTTATGCTAACACGCCCCCAATAGGGCGTCAACGCCCCCTTTGGGGGAAAAATTGTGTAAAAATAGCGGAAAAAAGTGGAAAACTTGTGTAAAAAATAGCTTATTTGCCAAAAAATATCTTTTGTGATAACTTAAAATTTAAATTTAAAAACCCAATAAAAAAGGAGGGGAAAATGGCTAAAAAAAGAAGAAGAACAGCCAAACCGGGATTTTTAACCAAAATAAGAAAAAAAATCCGCCAATCCTATCACGGAACCGATCCCCGCGCCGGCAGAGTGGATCTCCGCTCTCAGAAAAATAACTGGTAAAATTAAACCAACCAAAAAGACGGGAAAAATCCCGTCTTTATTATTTTAACTAAAAAATTTAAACCCAAGTCAGGCAAGCCACATTATCATCCTTGTCTTTTAATTTCATAAGGCGCACTCCCTGAGTATCGCGTCCGGCCTGAGTAACGGATTTAAAAGGCATTCGAATGACCTGTCCTTTTTCCGACATCATTATCAAATCCTTTTCTTTCATAGTATCGGGATTAACAATAAAAGAATTTACTAATTTGCCGGTTTTGGCCGTTACCTTGGCGGTCTTAATCCCGGAACCGCCCCGGCCCTGAACTTTATAAAGCTTAAGAGGGGTTCTCTTGCCAAAGCCCTTTTCCATTATGGTCAAAACTTGATATTTTTTCTGTTTTTCCTTGCTATTTTTAATAACTCCCATGCCCACCACATAATCATCTTTTTTTAGTTTAATTCCGTGAACTCCGCTGGCCGACCTGCCCATGGTTCGCACATCCTTTTCCTCAAAACGAATAGCTTGTCCTTGAGCGGTTAAAAGCTGAATTTGGTCATTGCCCTGAGTGGGCTTGGCCCAAATCAATTTATCTCCTTCCTTGATTTTAATGGCTATCAATCCGGAACTGCGGACATTGGCAAAAGCGCTCAAATCCACTTTTTTAACCAAGCCCTGTTCAGTGGCAAAAAAGAGATATTTAGACTTAGATATCTTGTCCAAAGGCAAAACCGAGGTCACTTTTTCATTATTCCCGGCTTGCAAAAAATTCACAATCGGGGTTCCCTTGGCTGTTCGGGTGGCCAAAGGTATCTCATGGGCTTTAAGCTGAAAAACTCGTCCTTTGGTAGTAAAAAAAAGAACATCGCTATGGGTCATAGTGGTAAATAAGAATTCCACCATATCCTCTTCTTTGGTAGTAAGACCCATTACGCCCTTGCCTCCTCGCGCTTGAACTTTAAAAGTGTCCGGAGGCAATCTTTTTATGTAGCCATCCCGGGTCATCATTACAATAGTCTCTTCATTGGGAACCAGATCCTCGGTGCTGAATTCTTTGGCTCCCCGGGCTATCACTTGAGTTTTTCTCTCGTCCCCGTATTTTTCTTTTATCTCTTCCACTTCTTTTTTGATAATATTTCTCATTTTAACCCGGGATTTTAAAATGGCTTCCAACTCTTTGATTAATTTCTTCTTTTCTTCCAGTTCGTCTTCTATTTTTTTTCTTTCCAAATTTGCCAGATTCTGCAGTTTCATCTCCAAAATGGCCACGGCTTGAACTTCGGTCAATTTAAATTTCTTTATTAAATTATTCTTGGCTGTCTCTTTATCCTTGGAAGCTTTAATGGTTTTGATCACGGCGTCAATATTTTTCAAGGCCTTCATAAGACCTTCCAAAATATGGGCTCTGGCCCGCGCTTTATCCAGGTCAAATTGGGTCCTTCTCTTAACTATCTCTTCCCGATGCTTCACATATTCTTCCAAGATCGTTTTTAAAGTCAAAACCCGGGGCTGGATCCCGTCCACCAGGGCCAGCATATTGACTCCAAAATTGGTCTGCAAAGGGGTTTTTTTATACAAAACATTCAAAACTTTCTTGGGGTAGGCCTCTTTTTTTAAACCGATCACAATCCTGACCCCTTCTTTATCTGATTCGTCTCTTAGTTCTTTAATTCCTTGGATCTTTTTGTTCTTGACCAGATCAGCGATTTTTTCCACCAAAGAAGCTTTGTTTACCTGATAAGGAACCTCGGAGATAACAATCTGCTGGGCTCCGCCTTTCTTTTCCTCAATTTCGGCTTTTCCTCTCATAATAATAGAGCCCTTGCCGGTGGCATAGGCCTGGGTTATGTCTTTTTTGTTATAAATTATTCCGCCGGTAGGAAAATCCGGCCCGGTTACGATTTCCACCAAATCCTCGGTACTGATTTGCGGATTGGCTATCAAGGCGGTAACGGCCTCGCAAAGTTCGGTTAAATTATGGGGAGGAATGTTGGTGGCCATACCCACGGCAATCCCCATGGTTCCGTTTAAAAGCAAATTGGGGAGTTTGGCCGGCAAGACGGCGGGCTCTTTTTGCGAGCCGTCAAAATTAGGTACAAAATTAACGGTCTCTTTCTCAATATCAAAAAGCAACTCCTCGGAAATCTGAGCCATTTTAGCCTCGGTATTATGGTTTATAAAACCGTTGGCTATAAAAGAGTGACAATCACTATCCACTTTTATAGAATAAACTTTTTTCTTTTTCTTTCCTTTTTCTATCTTCTTGATTTTATTAAAGAAAAATTTGTTTTGAAGCAACCATTCCACCATTTTCTTATCCCTTTGGGATAAATATTGAGAAAGTTTTTCTTTATTCTTTTCTAAATTATTATAACGGTCAAAATTATATCGTTTAATATATTCCGTATTATAATTTTTCCGTAAATATTCATTTAAATAGGGAATAAAATCAGTCTTGCTCATTCGAGTGGCATTAAGTTCTTTCACTTTCTCTATTTTCTCTTTTTTCTTCTGACTATAAAAACCGATTTCTTTCTGATATTTTTGAATATTACTGACCCCGCTGATAATCAACTTATAACATTGGTTGCGAGAATCTTGGTAAGGATTAGTGGTCACTATGCCGAAGTTAAGCAAAAGAGTCTTTAATTCCCGGATTAATTGCTTGCTTTTAGAATTATAAGTAAGCTCTATACATTTACCTCCATGCCTTTTATCTGTTTTAGAAAGGACTGAACCGTCTCCTTCAAAAAGACCTTGCAGGAACTGAGCAATTATTTTCCGGTTAGATTGAAGAACTGAAAAAGGGATTCTTTTTTTATCCGATTTATTTAAAGTTAAACCGATATTCTCTAAAAACTTTACTCCTTTTTGATGATAGAAACTTAACTCCCGGCAACCCCCGGAAACATCCCGTTCATACAATTTTCCGCCTTCAAATTCTTTTTCTAAAATTTCTTTAACCCGATCATAATACTCTTGATCTCCGTTATTAAATAAAATTTGATTATTATGATAACTACCTTCCGCGGTCAAAGCTCCCAATAAAAAAGCTAAATCCCGATTCATCTCCCCGGGAAGTTTAACTTCTTTATAATTTCTTCCCGCCGGAACATAATCTTTTAAGTTTAGCTCTTTGGAGGAAAACAAGGAGTGTTCCCTATTCAACAAAACATAATCTTTTCCCGTAATGTCTTCCAATAATTTCCACTCAATGTCCGGGGTATTAAATCTGTTTTTGGTCCAAACCATAACCGGATGATTATGGGACCCTTCCAGTTCATACCCTTCTTGGGTGGTAATTTTAATCGTAGGATGTTCACCGGAATCGAAAAATCGGGAAGCGTTTTTCTTTTTTCCTTCATAATTTAGTATTTTTTCTTTAATTTTTTCTTCTCCGGTTTTGCTTTTGCTTTCAATTAATTCCTCTATGGGCTTTATTCCTTTCTCAGTTAAAATTAAAGTGTCTCCGGTAACACAATATCTCATGGCCGCGGCGCTGTCTCCGTCCATGGAGCCGAAATTACCCTGTCCGTTTACCAATTTATATCTCATGGAAAACTCTTGGGCCATCCTGACCATGGACTCATAAACCGCGGAGTCGCCATGCGGATGATATTTACCCAAAACCTCACCCACTACGGTAGCGGATTTTTTAAAACGAGAATTGGATTTAATGCCCAAGCCCCACATGGCATACATTATTCTTCTGTGAACCGGCTTAAGTCCGTCCCTAACATCGGGCAAAGCGCGCTGAACTATCACGCTCATAGCATAATCCAAATAAGATTTGCTCATCTCCTCTACCAAGGATTGAGAGGTCACAAGGCCGTATTCGGTTTTTTGAAACTTTTCCTGAGAACTATCTTCCCGGGGAGAATCTTTTTTCCCGGACCCGCCTTTGCCTTTGGCTCCTTTATTTGTGTTCTTTTTATTATTGGCCATATAAATAAATTAATAATTTTTTCTTAAAAATAAAAAAGAAACGGACCTTGTCCTTAACAATTATTGTCTATTATAAAATTAAATAAAAATTAATTATTATTATTTTCAAGCTCTGATTCCAAATTGTTCTTTAACTCTTCTATATTTTTTCTTTCATTCAATGATCTTTCATTTGTTTTTTCTTGGCTTACCTCTTTAATTTTCTGTTTAACCTTTCCCCAGTCTTTATTAAACTGCTCTTCTAAAGTACTCCATTGAGTAAAACTTTCTTCCAATGAATCCTGAGATTCAGAATCAGACACTTTTCCTTCTTTTTGCCAAAAATCATTCAAACTAAAAACCCACAAAACAAAAATTAAACTCATAAAAAAACACACCCCGGCTCCTAACAAAAAAATCTTGTCTCTTTCGATTTTCTCCTCCGGGGTCTGGATTTTTTCCTTTTTTTTCTTTTTCTCTCTGTTTGTCATATTTTAAGGGTTTTTAAAAACCACTAACTCCATATTCTCCTGGGGCAGGTCCTTGCGACTTATCTTTAATTTATCCTCCTTACCGGGGGTCAATCCCAGCTCTTTAACAAACTTGTCTTCTTTTTCTATGTCCACTTTTAAGCCGGGTATTTTATAATGCATGGGTATTACCATGCGGGGTTCAATTTGGGAAACCACTTCTACCGCTTTTTTACCATCCAGGGTGTATTTGCCTCCCACCGGAATCATTAAAATATCAACACCCACCAAGGCCTCCAACTGTTTGTTGTCCAAAACATGGCCCAAATCCCCCAGATGAACCAGGGAAATATCAGTCATTTCAATTCGATAAATTATATTCCTACCTCTTTCCGCTCCTTCTTTGTCGTCATGATAAGAGTCCACCCCTTGAACCAATACTCCTTTAATATCATATTCTCCGGCAGAGTTAATTACAAAAGGATCGCCTCGCAAGGATTCGGCATTATTATGATCAGCATGATCATGACTGACAGTAACAATATCAGCCTCGCAATTTGGGGCTTTTAGTCCCACGCTTTTGTCAAAAGGATCGGTAATCACGGTAATACCTTCCGGACCTGATTTGCTTTGAATTTTAAAACAAGAATGCCCTAACCAAGATATAAGCATAAAATTAAAAAAATAATTAATAATATTTCTATCTTTATTATATCGCAAAAAAACAGGGGTGTCAATTTGGCAAAACCAATATTTTTTCCTTATTTTTTGGGATTTTTCTTGATTTCCGGGCAAGCTGAATTTTGCCTATTTATATAGCTTTTTTTATAAAAACCCTTGACATTTTTCCCAAAATTTGTTAGAATGCGAGGTTATATCATTTTAAAAATATAAACAAAAAAACCAGAAAAAAGGAGGAATAAAGATGAAAAAGGTAATTTTTTTAATGATTGTTTGTTGTTTGACAATTTTTGCCCTGGGTATTGCCTGGGGCGAAGGGGATATTGAGGGACAGTCCTTGACTTCCTCAGAAATCCAGTATGGAGAAAATAACAACGGAGGCTGGGCAGAAGTCGAGTCTCTGGGAAAATTTGAGTTGTCAGGGGTGCCGTCTGAAGGCAAAACAGAAGTAAATGCCTATACAGACGGTTCTATTAATCAAGAAAATCCAAATGATGATGGATTTTATTCCAGCTCCTCTTTTGGATTCCTGGAAGGCGGTGGAACCGGAGAAATTGTTTCCGGCCAAGGCACGCAAAACATTATTGTCGAGGGAACTCTGGGCAACCAGAGCTACTACGGCAATGAAAACTGTAATGGATCAGCCCAATTTGAGGCCGGGGTAAATTTAAACTCCTCTTCTCAAGGCGGAGTCTTAAACGGAAGCCTTCATGTTGAAGGCTACACCTATTCCTCAGAGAAGGCTGAACAAAACTGGCAAATAAATAATGCCGGTTTTAAAATCACAGGGACAGACGGCTCCTCAGGCAGTTTTACTGTCAATGGAGAAGTCTCCACCCAAAACCAACGAACCGGAAACCCTGGAGCGAATGCCCAGGCTTCCACCTATGCCAATGTAACCGGGGAACAAGTTAACAATCCCGGTTCCATGGAGGCATATGGAGAAAGCTTCTCCTATGCTGACGGTAACTATGGTGAAGCCAAGGCCCACTCCTTTATAAAAACGGAATAGAGAAAAGGAGGAAAAAGATGAAAAAAGCTATTATAGTAACGGTAACGGCGGGGTTGCTGCTTGTGCTTGGAGCCCCAACCATTTCATTGGCAGACACTGTCAATGAATCAAGATCAGAAATAAACAATAGCCCGACCGACAACACCTACTACCAGTCGGTTTCGGCAAATGTAACTTCTTTTCTGCCCGGACCACCCCCCACTCCCCAACCATTCCCCATGAAGGAAGGATGGAAAAACCTGGCAAGTTATGCCTGCACCAAAGAAGTGCCTTATCACTTCTTTGCCGGCGCAGGCAGATCCAGAGGGGCCGAACTCTGGGAGAAGCCATATATGGAAACCTTGTTTCAGAGGCAGGGGGAAAACAAGAAGCCCATCAACATCGTAGAGTTAGATGAAGATGGACTTCCCAAAGAGCCGACCGGGAGGCTGCTCGGATATGTAGAAGTATCCGATCATTACGAAGTCTCCAGGGAAAAGGCCATCCAACAAGCCCTCTGGTATGCAAAAAAGTTTACCGGGGCTACAGAAGTGGCCATATTAACCGAATCACTACCCGTGACTAAGGGTGGTAC
>Ga0102934_1003431_pt1 | contig 10798 bp, 5 predicted proteins | sample SalPonR2_A_D1_MG_FD_78175 | JGI IMG/M metagenome (GOLD analysis project Ga0102934, IMG submission 78175) | Salt pond soil microbial communities from South San Francisco under conditions of wetland restoration - Salt Pond MetaG R2_A_D1_MG | ecosystem: Environmental > Aquatic > Marine > Intertidal...
CCGCTCGATCTCCCCGCACGACTGCACCCCCGGGGGGGTCGCAGGCACGGGCACCCGCAGCTGCTGCGCCAAGAAGGACACCGGCGGCGACGTAGGGGTCGCGGGCGCTTTCATATTCCCCAAGGCCTCCCCCTCTATCTGGTTGATCCGTCGGGGCTCTCCACCGCCCTCGCCAGGTGCTCTCATCGCCGACGTCGCCCGCGCGCCCTCTGCCGCCTCCTCCTTCCCGGACTGCGTCGGCTGCCTCGGGTCTTTCCGACCCCGCTCTGTTTGCTTCCCCTGCGATTGCGGAGAGTCTCCGAACCTTTGTGGGTTGCCGTCGTACGTGAACTTTCTGCCCGTAAGCTTCTCGTTCGCCGCAAACATGGCCTCCACGTCCCAATCCTCGCCCGCGTCGCCCGCCCCGAAGGTGGTGGCGTTGTGCGCGTCCGCCGCGGCCTCCCATCTTCCTTGCGCGCGGCCATTCCTGACCCCTGGCGCCGATTTAGCACGTCCTCCCTTTCCTGCGCTCGAGGATCTTGGCCCCTGCTGCCATGGCCCCCCTCGCTTGGGCGTCTTGGACGACCCCGCCCTCACGCGCCCTGAGCCCTGCCGCTTCTTCTCCTGCCAGTGTCTCACATGATCCAAAGGTCGTGTCAAGCCGTACGCGTCCTTAGGTAGGGAATTTATCGGCCAAAACTTAACCTCGCTTATCTCTTTCCTCACTTGCGGGTAGAAAGGGAAGTCCTCCGGGACCTCGGGGACAATGTAGAGATGGATCCTCTTGGCATTCTGGACCATGGTAAATGCGTCCTCTTCGCGCAGCCGCCCCCTGACATCGTAACCCGTCTCTTCTTCCACTTCCCTGGCCGCGCAATCCGCCGGCGCCTCCCCCTCGTTCACTTTCCCCTTGGGGAGGGTCCAGCCCTTCCCGTCCCAATTGCAGACGAGGAGAACCTTGTCCTGCGCCCGATTCAGGCACACACATCCGTAGACTGGCACAGAGTACTTATAGCTGTTAAATGCCTTCACGAGATCCGCGTGTGATTCTTTTAGGTGCTGCAAACACTCTGAGCGCGTGAAGAGGGCTCGGGTGAAAGCTTCTAGGCTGAAGTGAGGAAGAGCATCCGGGTGCGCATCCGCCAGGAAGTCTTCATAGTACCAATACGCCTGTTCAAGCTGGAAAAACAAGCGGTCCACCGAGGCAAGCTCTTCCTCCGGTAGATTGAGAAGGAAGCGAGCCTCGATTTCAAGCATGGCCGCGTCCAGACTCATACCTTGTACATGTCCATTGTTGAAGATACTGTCGTTCGGAAAGAGATCAGAGGTGAATAATGTCGTCCTCCACGCATTGACAAGCAAGCAAAATGAACAACTCTCTGTCGCTCAGCCTCAAAAATGGGCTCGGACATGATCCCCCACTACACTGCGAGCACAGGGGCAGGGGTGCCATCGTCCTTGCCACTCGCCGGGGCACGTAACCATTGTTCCCTTCACCTAACGTACCTTGAATCTTTTGCTGTATGGCTCTCCCACAATTCCGTGCAGCGTTGTACATCCATTCATGTATAGCCTGTCGAAATAGTATAACTGCGGACACAGATATTGGAGCCGTGGGTGAGTGTCCTTCCCCTGGAGACCCAAGCATTAATAGGAAAAGAAAAGCAAACTAGCCTATCGACAAACCTCTGCTCCACGACCATGCGACCAGTTTGAATGCACATACAACGCTGTAATAGCTGGCAATCGATCACACTCCTGAGATTGAACGGAGTAATGACGGAGCAGATGACTTGAGAGAACAAGATGAGCCCTCTCTCAAGGTCAGCTTCGCGTTGTCGCTCGTACCTGCCGGTCTCTTATGATTGCCATCGATCATGCATCATTCCTCTGCTCCCGGATAGGACTTCGTCTAGAATGGAGAGCTTTGTCAATGGCAAGCCCATGTATCGCAGTTAAAATATGTCCATCACCTAGTACAAGTAGAAAGTGCCATGCATCCATTCCACTTGCAACTCAATTGTGGCCCATATCCGATTGGTGTAGCCAAGAGTTTTGGAAGATGATTTTCTGTGCCACAATATACCCATGTAAGCCCAAAGAATATGAAAGCATTTCATACGGAAGTCATAGGTAGGTGGTTGATGGAAGAGGCCGGGCAAAGTTTTTCATATTCGTATTTTAAGTCTGATGTCGGAAAAACCGTGCACACTGTGACAGCTGCTCGACCCCCTGATCCGCGGTTGAAAACCTCCCTGCGCATTGATCCGACTCATTTTCCTGACGCAAACGTCCGCGCAGTCGCGCTTAAATCCTGTCTTTCGTCCTGGTCTTTATTTCATTTGCATCTATATTTCAGTTGTATGCAGACAATCATCATCACAGTTGTGGCAGCCTCGGCACGTATCCGATCCACATCGATCCCCCCTCTCCTCCCTCCTTCCAGTCATGGTCTGCGAGAATGAAAGCCAGCCATTGGCACTTTCAGAAACCTACGTCCGGCGGCGTCGTGGCAGCAGTATCACAGGTCGACGAGCCATAGTCGTGGTCGATCCCCTGTCTAGTGGTGCGCTGTTGGCTCAGGTATGTGACGTTCTTGCTAGGGAAGACACTTCCTTCGAATCACCGACTGAATGGTCAGGATGGCCGGGTTTGCACGCATTTTTTAAAAACGATAGTTAGTTTAATTGCTAGTGTAACAGTGGCAAGGGTTAAAAATTGGCAGGCATTTACCAAATCCTCAGGTGTCATGCTCAGTATGCAGTCTTAATCGTCACGTGGGATATTACCGCTTTCCCCCAGATGGCGCGCGACAGGGGTTACGCCGTCATTCGTGTCCTCTCCACCACCTTCTCTGAAGATGTACTGGCGCTGCTACCCGCCGCCTGCAAAGACCTCCAGTTCGCCGCATCCATCCAACATGCGGGCGACGTCGAGGCAACCCTGGCCTCCATCCGTTCGCTGGGGGGAGGCCCGCACAACGGAATTTTCGAAATCGTCGGGCTGACCTGCGGGTGCGAAAGCGGGGTCGAGCTGGCCGATGCTCTTTCCGCCAGATACGGCGAGGGGATGAAGAGCAACGGTGAAGCGCTCTCTCACCACCGCCGCGACAAGTTCTTGATGGGCGAGCGGGTGAGAGGCGCAGGGTTGCGGGCGGCGCGGCAGGTGGAGACGGCGGAGTGGGAGGGGATTGAGGCGTTCGTAAATGAGCTGCTCGGGAGTGGAAAGGAGCGTGGTGAGAGCCCAGGAGACAAGGGAGATTTCCAAATGGTGTTGAAGCCGGTCCGGTCAGCCGGCACCGAGAACGTTTTCTTCGTGTCCTCCTTGACGGAGGCTCGGAGGGCCTTCAAGGCCATTCTGGGGGAGGCAAACTTGTTTGGAGAGAGAAACGACAAGGTCTTGGCCCAGGAATTCTTGCAGGGACAAGAGTATGTGGTGGACTGCGTCTCCAAGGGCGGCATTCATAAATGCGTGGCGATATGGGCCTATGACAAGGTGGGTTACCCAGGGCGGACCGGGGGCTAAGAGGCTCTCTCTCAACCCCTCGCTTTCTCTCCCCCCTCCCCCCCAGGCTCCCTGTAACGGCAGCAAGTTCGTCTACTTCGGAGTCAACCTCTTCGAGTCCGGAGACGGGGCTCGGGAGGAGCGGATGACTGACTACATATTCGGCGTTCTGGACGCTCTGGGGATCAGGGAGGGGCCCACGCACTCGGAGGTGATATGGCTGGAAGGGGAGGACCAGCCCTGTCTGATTGAGGTTGGCGCGCGGCCGCACGGCGGGGAGGGGACTTTCACGGAGCTCTCCACGCCCTGCGTCTCCTACAACCAGCTCTCCGTCACCCTGGACGCCATCGAGGACAACGGGAAGTTCGAGGCCTTGCCCAGACGCCCGGGTCGGCTCAAGGCCCACGCGCGAGAGGCGACGCTGGTATCGCGCCAGGCGGGGGTCCTGCTCGCCTATCCCATGCTGGACGAGGTGCGGGCATTGCGCTCTTACAAGAGCATGGAGATGAAGGTGGTGCCGGGGCAAGACATTCCCCTGACCGTAGACTTCCTGTCGACGCCGGGAAGCGTGATGCTCGTGCACGCGGACTGGGAGGTGGTGGTGAGGGACTACGAGCAGATCCACGCCTGGGAGGCAGACGGCAGCTTTTACGAGGTGGTTGAGGACGGGGTGGAGGGAGACGAGGAGGGGCGTGAGGAGAAGGGGGGAGAGAAAGCGAAAGGGGGCGAGATGAAAGCGGCAAAGAAGGAGGACAAGCGTGCGAGTGGAGCGGAGTAGGAGCCGTGGGACGCGTGCAGGCAGTCTCTTTCCAACGAGGTATCCCGTCTGGCGTTGTGGGGAGCCCCTGTACGCTGACCTCCTTTCATTGTTGCGAATTCCGACACCTGTGGGTTTCTGATACGAATTAGAGAATGTCTATGGGCGGAGTGCGCCGGCGTCTCAGCTGTGCTTCCCTTCACGTATCAACAAAAAGTGTGAATTGAGGAAGAGGAAGACCCGGGCTGAGAGTAAGTCTTTTGCGGAAGCTGATTGTAAGTGTTCTGTAGAAGAAGAAGACCTACTGAAGTCTCCCACGTATTTGTTTCTTTCTATGGGCCTACTGGACACACGTCCGACGGTGAGCGCGTCATCAAGCTGGCCTTGGAAAGCACAAAATACCGAATACAGACGAACAAGCGGGGTCCGCAAGTACTTTGCTTCTTTTTGTGCTCCCTTCTGGAGCCCGCTTACCCTGCAGGATGGGGGTGAGTAGGAGTGTACATCAAAAGGGTATCCAGGAGGTCGTTATGTACAAGAGGGGACGTGCACGCTCGCCCCGGATTTTTGTCCCCCAGCCACGCCCGAGAATCCCGCCAGCCAGGCTGCCTTTTCCTTCCTTCAAGGACCAATGTACAAAGTGCATATACATGTCCGCCGGCTCCGCCTCTCAGGAGAGACTGCAGCCGGCCTGGTATTTGGCTGCTTTCGCCACCTGCTCCAAGCCCGACTTGGCGGCGGCGTGGGAGTGCTGCACGTTTTGCTCGATGGCGTCGATGTCCTCCTGCTGCCGCGACACCAGCTCGCCCAGGTCGCGGAAAATCTCGTTCACTTTCACGACGGACTGGTTGATGGCCACAATCTCCTCCTCGCGCTCTTGGAGCAGGCGCTCGTCCAGGTCTTCCGCCTGCAAGAGCTGCATTTCCTGCTGCCCGTGCTGCCGCTCCATCAGCTGCCCCCCCCCTCCCGCGCCTGGCTCATCTCCATTTCCAATGCCCGACCCTCTCAACAAATCCTCGGCTCGCCGGCCAGCCAACTTGAGCTCCCGTAGTCTTACCGCCGTGGCCCGCTCCAGGTTCTCGAACCGGAGTTTCAACCGCTGAGCGTCCTTGCTCATTTTCTGCACCTCCAAACGAGCCTTGTCCTTCTCTGCTTTGCTCCGCACGCCCTCCACCGACCGCAACTGTGCATGTACCAGTTGCTCGACGCGGCTTCCCACCTCCTTCACCACGGAGCCCTGCGCCTGCAGCTGGCTTCTCAGCTCGCTGTCGTCACGGGGCCCGCCCAGGACGCGCGAAAGCTTTTCGAACAGCTGCACTTGCTGCTGGTATTGGAGGAGAGCATGGCGCAATGGCGGGACAGAGCTTCCAGGAGTGTGATCCGTGCTGCCGTTTGTCGCGCTTCGGCTCCCGCTCGCATAGATGCTCCTCCCGTTGCTCTCCCCAAACGTCACCACAGGTTTAGATGTCAAAGCTCCTCCGTTGCCGTACCTGACTCCACCGTTCATGGCCCCGTTCTCGTAAGAGTGACTGTGGCTCGCTACATCTTGAAATGACATGGGTGCAAGAACTTCAAAGTCTGTTGAGACCGGGCGGGATGGAGCAGAGAGGCGAAGCCAGAGGCCACAGTGGAACAGCCTGTACCTAGACGGAAAAAGTGCCTACGTAAATTTGCCAGAAACAGTTGAGGCGCACCCAAATCCAGCAATAACATAGAACGAGTTGGCAGGAAGGTGAAATGCCACCATGGCGCCTCGAGTTTGTTCGCCGTGACAGGCAGGCAGAACGCGGCAGCATCATGACGGGGGGGTCTGGGGAGGGCTCGCCTTTTGCTGCCCCGGGGTCATGTCTTTGCCGTCATATTGGCCCTCCTTTGGGTGCCTTAAGGCTTTGCTGCGTCAGAATGGATGAGAAGAGAGCGTGACATGCTGCGCTTCGTCGCGGCAGGTGGCGCCGGACAGTCTTGCGTCTTTTACGCGTTTCTGTGCTCCTTCCCCCTTCGAGTGGCGGAGATCCTCGGACAAGTCAGCTTGAAGCCCGGTCCCGCGCCAGCCTGAGGGGGCCCTCCACCCTTTTGGGCAATTTTCACGCACGTTTCCGTATTCAAAGTGCTTATGTACGCTCTTGTATGATGTAGGATAATAATTGGTGGAGATATCAACTTTTTGAAGACTTACTCCACCACTCATCCTCTTTCCTTCACACGTACGGCAGTGAGTTAGGGGATCCATCGTGAAAACTTATCCAGACACCGAAGAAAAGGAAAATAGACAGTAATTATGGTAGGATTCACTACATCAACATGCTTGGTGCTATCCTTAGCAGCTCTGAGCGGCACGCGTACCACGGGTAGGTTGTTGCTTCAAATGTCAGGCATCTAGGCGGACCTCGACTCGATCTTCGAGGGACCTGCTCCTCATGCTCTGTGCCTTTGCATCTTGCATGCACGGCCCAATCTTTTTTTGTTCTCTCGTTGAGGCATATTTGGATATGCAAGGCGCTCCGAAGCAATTGATCCAGGGAAAGTGCGGGCAAAACTTGCGGTGCAACTCCGCTTTTTCACAATCTTCTCGTCGCTCTTCAGTCTTGCTCAGCCGTGTGTTTCAATGTTCATCAACCCACAGCTTTCCAGCCGGCGGCAAGACCACCTGCCTCTTCTTGTCACTCTGGCACCCCGTCGGTCTCCGGCCCATGCAGCACCAACACCAGGCGCCACCCCCGCGGCTGGGTTATGGCGGCGGCAGCCACCACCGCAGACGCCCACAGCACCAGCCGAACCTCCTCTCCCTCCGCCGCCGCCTCCGCCAGCAGCCTGCCCGCCTTTGATTTGAACAAGTAAGGAGGAGTCATGGCAGGGACGAGGAGGGAGGTCCGGGTTGAGGCCTGTGCGGTGGCTTGGCTGCCTGTACTACAGCACGCTTATCATCGAACTCCAACAAAACTCCCTCCCCAGGTACCTGCTCGACAAGAAGGACGCAGTGGAAAGCGCGTTGGATGCCTCGCTCCAAGTGACCTCGCCGCAAGTTGCGAAGATTACCGAGTCCATGCGCTACTCCCTTCTGGCGGGAGGCAAGCGGATACGGCCGATCATGTGCATCGCCGCCTGTGAGATGGCTGGCGGGACAGCCGAAGACGCGATGGCAGCAGCTGTCGCCCTGGAGATGATCCACACGATGAGCCTTATCCACGACGACCTGCCCTCCATGGACAACGACTCCCTGCGTCGGGGCAAGCCCACGAACCATGTCATCTACGGCGAGGACGTGGCTATTCTGGCGGGAGATGCGCTGCTGTCCACCGCCTTCGAGCACGTGGCCAAGCACACCCCGTCGCACGTGCCTGCGGAACGCGTCGTGAGTGTGATCGCGCGCTTGGCCGCCTCGGTGGGGGCGACGGGGCTGGCGGGCGGGCAGGTGATGGATTTGGAGTGCGAGGGAAAGGAAGGCGTGGGGCTAGAGGAGCTAACCTGGATCCACACGCACAAGACGGCGGCCCTGCTGAAGGTGAGCGTGGCGGCGGGGGCGATTCTGGGAGGGGCAAGCGCGGAGGAGGTGGAGGCCTGCGAGACCTACGCGCTGGACATCGGGCTGGCCTTCCAGGTGGCGGACGACATCCTGGACGTGACCGCGTCCACGGAGGCGCTGGGCAAGACGGCGGGGAAGGATCTGAACATGGACAAGACCACCTACCCGAAGCTCCTGGGGCTGGAGGGGAGCCGGGAGGAGGCGAGGCGGCTGGTGGGAGAGGCCAAGGCGGCCCTGGGCCGGTTCGGAGGTCGGGCCGCGCCGCTTTTGGCGATCGCCGACTACATTGTGGAGAGGAAGAACTAGGAAGGGATGGCGGGAACGGGTGTCGCGTGGGGCGGGGCGGCCGCAGGAGGGACCGTGGGCGACTGGGAGTGACGGAAGAAGCTTGCGGAGCGAGGACCGGGTGGCGGCGACGCATGGGAGGCGAGAGGCCGCGCGGTGGGAACGGAGGGGGCCGGCGTCGGGATATTGGTGAGAAGGTGAGACGTGGGTTGCGCCCTGCGAAGAGAAGGGAAGAAGCGGGAGGCAGGGTATGGAGGGAGGGCGACGTCGGGGGGCTTGTACAGACCAGTGTCCTAAACCTCCTATTGAGACGCGAGGGGCGAAGAGGACGTACGTACGGAAGAGGAAAAGAACGGAAGAGATGCCTGCGGGGACTGGCCGAGTGGGTGTCGTCGGGGGGCATGTCATGCTCTCATGCCAGAAAGAGGACCCCCGAACAATGAGAAAGAAGGAGAAGGGTGCTTGTTTGCGGTTCGAACATGACTGCGTGGCGGCGGGGGATGGTAAATGCAGGTGGCGTGTCAGATTGAGGAAATGGAGGGCTCGAAATCATGAAAGAAAACGGACGGAGGTGGGGCCACAGAAGTGGTCCGGGAAATCCTGATGGCGCGTCGTGCGTGTATTCCTGCTTTTCCCTGCTTGCTCCCATTCCCTCCTGAGGCTGCCGCAAGGCCGCTGGGTCGCCTTCTCCTCACAGCCTCTCTCGATTACCCAAAGCAGCAAGTGCGAAAGGCGATAACAACGCACCCCATGCCAACTTATTACGTACAATCACACCCTGCCTGGCCTGCCCTCCTCACTCGCGCTCCTACTCCCACCATTCCTCCTGTGCCTACGGGTTCAGGAGCTTTCGCTCCGTTTCCTCCGCCTCTACCTCGTCCAGTGCGTGACTCAAGTACGGTTTCAAAGGGGTTTGCATTTTTTGCAGATCCGCAGGGAGGTACTTCTTCTTCAGAGAGATCTCGATCGCTCGTTTGATGCGTCGCTCCCGGGCCACTTGCTCTTCCGGAGACAAATGGTGGATGGCTTTCGTCACTGCCTGATCCTCCAGGAACAGATCTTGATAGCGTAATCCTGTGTGACGGTAACAGGGAAGGAAATTGACAGTGCTAGATGAGACACGCCGTTGTCAGGCTAGAGCGCGCCCCGTGGAATGTAGGGCGGTGTTATCTGATGTCTCAGTTTCGCCGCGAAAGAAGAAAGACCCATGTAAAAAGTATCTTCAAATAAACCAGTAAACTCCATTCGGGAAGTAAAAGGTAGATATGAAAACATACGGAGCGCGGATCGATATTCTCAAGAGATGCGGTAGAAGGGCATGCAACGGACTGACGCATCAATAAGGTGCACAGAGCAGTCCGCTCCCCACTCATGTAAAAATCAGCAGCCCTGGCGCCAACACATCGTCATTTGCTACCTCATCACTATGATTTGTTGTCGAATGGCTCGTGATTCATGCAACAAACATGGAAAGAGCCTCCATGAAGGCTGTGAAACAGGACTCTATACGAGCTTCCGAAAATTAACAGCCTCACGTACCATAGTTGTTGAGTTCTCCGACGACCAGTTTCGTGTAAGATGAGCGCAAGCCATCCCAGAACTTAGTTATTACAGACATTGGGAATAAGCTTGGTCTCACTCGTGTTATAGAGCGTCTGAAAGGGGCAGTGAAGGAAGCAGAGGAAAGGCAAAGGTGGTGAGCACAGCCGGATAGCAACATGCACACCATGGCCGACCCTCAGAGACACGAACGGCCCCGTTACTAAGCCTTTGGATGGACTCGACAACGGCGGACCGATGAGCGTGGGCAAGAAGTCAGATGCCCGCCAAGGCACCTTGGGCGCGACTGGATCATTGACCTTGTCTGTCGGGGCCTCCCGGTCCACACGGGTCGGCCGGGGGCGTCCTCCGGGTATCGTTTCCTGGTGATACTGCGAGGGTCTAGGAAGACATGCCACTCGTGCCGCAATGGAGAGCAATCTTGAACGACAGTCGCACCCATCAGAAGGAAGGGAGAAGTTTGAGTGGGTAGTTGAAACACATATGACGTTTATTTACGCAATCGTCTGTATTTTTTTAGCCACTTCTTTCTTTATGTGGCTTGGCGGATCAGATGCTTGCTCGTATTTTTATGCACAGATTTTTTCATGTACAATCATACAATGTCTTCGCCATCCAGCAATGGCTTCCGCAACAAATTTTCTCCTTTTTTCCCATCCAATCCTTCCCCCCACCTGCCCAATTGCTGTCCCTTTCCGAATTCCCCCATTCCACCGTGGCGACGGCGAAGGGAGTCTGTCGGTGAGAGCGGCCCCTTGCCATTTTCGGTGACATCTTTTGGGCGCTCCTTTCGTGTGCGTCTTGCTCCCACATCCCTTCTGTCGTCGCCCCTCAGGAAATACCCATACTCTGTCCATACGTAGTAAAGAAGGATGCCAGTCCAGAGTATGAAGAGGCGGGCCCAAGCGACAGCTGGAAGGTTAACCGCTAAGTACACATTCAAGACAACACCCGCCACAGGCACGTAGGGTACCGCGGGGCAGGCGAAACAGACCCCCGGCGGTGGGGCTAGGTAGTCCCCAGGCCGGAGCAGGGGCACAAGCACGAAGAGGGGCGAGAGCCAGATTGCCGTGTCTAAAGCAAGGATTCCAGTGCTGGCCTTGTATTTGTGCAGGGAAAGAGGCAGAGCACAGGCCGGAAGCAGGGCGACGAGACAGCGGGTGGTGTAAACGCGTCTTGTGGACCGCTGC
>Ga0102934_1003432_pt1 | contig 10798 bp, 11 predicted proteins | sample SalPonR2_A_D1_MG_FD_78175 | JGI IMG/M metagenome (GOLD analysis project Ga0102934, IMG submission 78175) | Salt pond soil microbial communities from South San Francisco under conditions of wetland restoration - Salt Pond MetaG R2_A_D1_MG | ecosystem: Environmental > Aquatic > Marine > Intertidal...
AAGGCCCCTCTGAGATTACTACTTCTATATTTTGGTTGATACTTAAATTCTTGTCGGGGTTAGACATTAAACACTTTACCTCCCTGGGGCAATCTGTCCGATTAATTTATAGAAGAAATTTTTAATACCTCTTGATGGTAGATCTAGTTCTTTTCCTATCAAGTTCCCGGCGAGCTGCAAGAAGTAATCATTTACTTCTGACTCGGGATAGAGTTTAAAGACTGGGTGCTGTTTCTTGATTGATTTTGAGATTAAGTTATCATTTGGTATTGTCCCCAGTAAATCTATATTTAAATCTAAATACTTGCGGGCAGTTGTAATAAATCTGTCGATTATACTGTCTGCCTCTTTTTGAGAATCCACTCTATTTACGACCAGGTGTAATTTCCCCCGGTACTGGCTGCTGCTTAATAGCTTTATTAAACTATAAGAGTCCATGATTGAAGTCGGTTCCGGGGTTAAAACGATCAATATCTCGTCAGCTGCAGTCGTAAAGTTGATTACAGACTGGCTGGCACCTGCCCCAGTATCCAATAGTATTACATCATAATTTCTTTCGATCTCTGTAACACCACTTAAGAGGTGTTTTATATTTTCATTACTGATATTAAGAACATCATCTATACCGGAAATACCTGAAAGGACATTTAGACCATAAGGGCCGGTTTCAACGGCCTGTTTTAAAGAACAAAGACCTTTTAGTACATGGTTTAAATCATACTTTGTTTTTAAACCTAACAGGACATCTATATTGGCCATCCCGATATCGCTGTCGATTAAAAAAACCTCTTTTTCAAGTTCTCTTAAAGCTAAAGCAAGGTTAACAGTAATAGTTGATTTGCCAACTCCCCCTTTGCCGCTAGCCACCGCTATGATCCTGCTCTGTTTATCCTTATCTCTGTTTCCTATTTCATCAAAGTCCTTAATATTATTACTTTCCATGTAATCTTTAAGTTTAGCGGCCTGATTATTCATTAAAATCACCCATTAGGTAGTTATAGAGGATTTCAGAGTTAGCCTTATCAATATCTTCCGGTACATCCTGCCCAAAAGTTATATAGGAAAACGGCATATCATACTTTTGGCTTATATTAATTACATCTCCATAAGTTGATGTTTCATCTAATTTAGTTAAGATCATTTTATCCGGCTTGAGTCGGCTGAAGTTATCAACCGCAAATTCTAGATCCCGGCTGGACATGTTGAGACTTACCATCAGGTGAATTTCATCAACTAAGCTATCTTTAGTAAATTCATTTAACTGGCCTAATTCCCATTTGTTTTTCCAGTTGCGGCCGGGTGTGTCTACTAAAATCAAATCGGCTTCTTTACGGCATTCTTTAACCGCTTTTTTAAATTCATCTCCATCATAGACTACTTTTAAAGGAATATTGATAATATCACTGTAAGTACGCAGCTGCTGTACGGCCGCGATACGGTATGTATCAGCCGTAATTAAATGTACTTTTTTGCCTTCTTTGATGGCAAACTCGGCCGCAATCTTGGCTATTGTAGTAGTCTTTCCCACCCCTGTTGGGCCGACAAAGGTAATTACCTGTGTTTCTTCAGCTGCTTTTATGGGAACCGGTTCTCCCAGTAAATCTTCTAAATGGTTTTTTGACTTTAATTTTAGATTATTCTCATCTAAATTACTATCCTCACTTAAGTCATCTATAATTGCCTTTACATTTTCTTCTCTTACATTCTGCAGCCTTAGGTACTGCTGGAAGGTCGTTAAAACCTCAGGGGTTTCCTCTTTTACCTTCTTTTCATTTACATTATTACTTAAGTCCTGGATCATTTCTTTAAGATGGTTGATTTCTTTTTGGGTGTTTTCTTCAGCTTTTCTGGGTTCTTCAAGGCCAGCAAGAACTTCTACCTTTTCCTGACCGAAAAAACCTAAAAAACCGCCTTTGGTAAATTTACGGGTATCGAGAATTATCGCATCTGATCCTAAATCTACTTTTACCTTAAATATGGTATCCTGAATATTATCTCCTATATATTTTTTTACCTTCATTTAATTCACCACCGTTCCTAATACTTCTAAGTTGACATTTGGCGTCAGTTCACTGAAAGATAAAATAGTTAGTTGAGGAAAGGACCGACTTGTTAATTCTTTGAGCGGCCGCCTGATCATCGGGGAAGTAACCAGTATTGGTTCTTTACCCTTCTGTAATAATTTCTGCGCTTCATTTGAAATCGATTCGATTAACTGCTGGGCCTGCTGGGGCTCCACTGCCAGGTAGTTACCCTGGTCGGACTGTTCAACAGCCTGTCCTAGATTTTCTTCCAACTGAGGATCTAAAGTTATGACCACCAGCTGGTTATTCTGATCGACAAACTGGTTTGTAATCTGTCTGGATAACCCCTGTCTTACATATTCTGTTAAGAGGTCTATATTTTTTGTAGTCCTAGCATAATCAGCCAAGGTTTCTAATATAGTGACCAGATTGTTGACCGGAATATTCTCCCAGAGTAAATTCTGCAGGACCTTCTGGATCTCTCCTAAGCTTAATAGGTCAGGCAGCAGTTCATTAACAACCGCTGAATTATTTTCTTCTACATTATCTACTAAATCTTTAACTTCCTGTCTTCCAATTAATTCATGGGCATGTTCTTTAATTAACTCAGTTAAATGGGTAGCCATTACTGAGGGTGGATCTACTATCGTGTAATTGGCCATCTCGGCCTCCTCTTTCTGGCTCTCATCGATCCAGATGGCGGGAGTATCAAAGGCCGGTTCCTTGGTCTCAATGCCTTTGATATCGGCCGTTGTCATGCCGGAGTCCATGGCCAGATAGTAATCCGGCAAAATCTCAAACCTACTTATCTCTACCCCTTTCAACTTGACCCTGTAAATATTGGGCTCTAGCTGTAAATTATCAAGGATCCGGACCGGGGGAATGATTATTCCTAACTCCATGGCCATCTGCTTTCTGATCATCGAAACTCTATCAAGAAAGTCACCGCCCTGATCGGGCAGAACAAATGATATCAAGTTATAGCCGACTTCAACCTCAAGCTGGTCGACTTTAATGATATTTTTAATCTCGTTTTCACGGGCCTGCTGCATCTCTTGGGGAGAAGGTTCTTCCTCCTCTTCAATTTCTTCGGTCTCCTCTTTAATAGTTGACCTGAGAACAAAACCTAATCCTCCCATTATAAGGGCCATCACGAAAAACGGTACTGTCGGCAGGCCGGGCATAAAACCTAAAATAAATAGTACAATACTAGCAATAAAGAGCGCCTTCGGCTGACTCATCATCTGATCAGACATCTCTTCTCCCATGTTTCTTTCTGAAGCAGCTCTGGTTACGATCATACCGGTCGCTGTCGAGATTAGAAGGGCCGGGATCTGAGAAACTAAACCATCACCCACTGTTAGAAGGGTATAAGTTTGGGCAGCTTCCCCGAAGCTGAGCCCCTGTTGGGCCATGCCGATGATCAATCCACCAATTATGTTAATGACAGTAATGATAATACCGGCAATGGCATCACCTTTTACAAACTTACTGGCACCATCCATGGCACCATAAAAGTCGGCTTCCTGTCTGATCTTTTCTCTCTGTTCCTGTGCTTCGCGTTCATCAATAATACCTGCATTCAGATCAGCATCGATACTCATCTGTTTACCGGGCATCGCATCCAGGGTAAAGCGAGCTGCTACCTCGGCCACCCTTTCGGCTCCCTTAGTTATTACTACATACTGGATAACAACTAAGATCAAAAAGATGATAAATCCTACTACATAGTTACCACCAACCACGAAGTTACCAAAACTGGCAATTACCTTACCAGCATAACCTTGTCCTAGGATAAGCCGTGTGGTTGAAACATTAAGACCCAGTCTAAATAGGGTTGCAAAAAGTAGTAAGGATGGAAATACTGATACCTGTAAAGGCTCATTAATGTAGATACTTACTAAAATTATTAATAAGGAAAATGTAATATTTGCTGTGAGCAGTAGATCCATTATGATAGTGGGCATCGGGATAATGAACATGATGACGATACCGACTACTGCAAAGGCAAACAGAATATCTACATTATAAAATATTTTATTTAATGTACTGCTGTTAGACGCTGAGGGCATTCAATTTTACCTCCAAATTTCTAATTAAACTATTAATACCTGTTTTCTTTCTTGTATACGTAAGCCAAAATCTCGGCTACTGCTTCAAACAGTTCTTCTGGAATAAAGTCGCCAATTTCACACATCTTGTTTAAAGAACGGGCCAGTGGTTTGTTTTCGACAACTTCAATATCAAGTTCTTTTGCCTTTTCCTTGATCTTTAAGGCAACATAACCTTCCCCTTTTGCCAGCACTTGCGGGGCCTCCATCTCCTTAATATCAAACTTGAGGGCAACCGCAATATGAGTTGGGTTGGCAATTACAACATCTGCATTTTCAACTTCTGACATCATTCTATTTACACTCATCTGTCTCTGTTTTTCTTTTCTTTTTTGTTTTAGCTGGGGGTCACCTTCCATTTCTTTTCTTTCCTGTTTGACTTCATATTTGGTCATCTTAAGATTCTTTTTATGTTCCCATTTCTGATACATAAAATCTAAGACGCCCACTCCCACTAAAAATATGGTGATTGCCACAGCTGCCTTGTAGATGATAGTTCCAATCATCATCAGGGCGGGCTGTAGGCCCTGCTCGGTCATGGTTATTAAATCCAAGATCGAGTTTCTTAAATAGAAGTAAGCTATTACGGCAATTATTATTATTTTTAAAACAGATTTTACCATCTCAACTAAACTCTTAAGCGAAAATAACTTGCCAAAGCCCTTTATGATATTTAAACTATCTAACTTCGGTTTTAAGCTTTCACCAGAAAATAAAGGGCCGACCTGAGTAAAATTAATAATAATACCCATAACAGCCGATGCAATCATGACCGGTGCTACCAGGGAAACTACATAAAATATGGTTTCCATTAAGATATTATAGGCGGTAGCGATATCTAAAGTAGTGACCGTCTGAAATGATAGATGGTCTGCTACCTCCATGGTCAAAGAATCCATCATGCCGGAAAAGAGGATATATAGGACCGAAAAACTTGCTAAGAGTGTAAAGGCCTGATTTAGTTCCTGACTCTTGGCAACCTGGCCTTTTTCGCGGGCTTCCCGCTTCCGTTTCGGCGTTGGTTCTTCCGTTTTTTGACCTGTAGAATTCTCTGCCATCTTCTTTCCTTTCTATATTATCCAGGTGCTAAGATGTTGATTAACTGGATAATTTGGTCCAAACCATTATTTAAGATATCTGAAAAATAATAAACTAATATTTCAAAAGATAAGATTAACAATATAAATCCGATTAAAATCTTCAAAGGTAAACCTATGATAAAGATGTTCATTTGAGGTACGGCCCTCGCCAGAAATCCCAACATTATATCTACGATGAACAGGGTCCCCATGATCGGTAAGGCTATTTTAAAACCGATTATAAATAGATCGGCACTTCTTCTAAACAGAAACCGCCAGAGGTTTGCATCATAAGAAACCTGCCCTAATGGGATAATATCAAAAGACTTATTTAAACTCTTGATTATCATCAGGTGCCCGTTAATCGATAAAAATACCAAGATTGTAAATATATTTTTGAACTGACCGATAATCGGGGAAGAAGCCCCTGTCATCGGGTCCACTACATTAGCAATTCTAAAACCCATTCTGAGGTCGATAAACTGACCGGCCAGCTGAATTGCTGCAAAAAATATGTAGATGATAAAGCCCATGAAAATACCTATCGAAAGTTCTTTTATCAAATACAAGATCACTTCTAAATCATGAGCGGGGGCGGCAATATTGGCTGCCTGGTAGGTTAGTAAAAAAGTTATTACAGCCATTAATAATGCTAATACTACTTTTACCTGCCTTAAGATTGCTACACTGCTAAAAATAGGTGTTATTAAAAATATTCCAAAGTAGCGGGCCATGATTAAAAAGAATAGATATATTAAATTAGGTGCTAATAAATTGGCTGCCATAAATATTCATCCTATCACATATAAAGAGGTATACTTTTCACATATAAAGAGGTATACTTTGAAACAGTTCGGTCACAAAATCAACTACAGTTGTTAAAATCCAGGGACCTAAAAATGCGATTGCCGCCAGTACGGCAAATATTTTAGGTACAAAGGCCAAGGTCTGTTCCTGAATCTGGGTAGTAGCCTGTAAAATAGCTACAATTAAACCGGTTAAGAGACCGGCCCCTAACACAGGCGCAATTACTTTTAATACTATATATAAAGACTGTCTTCCCATATCTATAACTGCACTTTGATCCAAAGTAAATCTCTCCTTAAAAAGTTTGTACCAGTGAATTAATAATTAAATGCCAGCCATCTACTAAAACAAACAGTAATATTTTAAATGGCAGTGAGATGATTACCGGTGGCAGCATCATCATTCCCATTGACATCAAGATACTGGCCACAATCATATCTATCATTAAAAACGGAATATAGATCATAAAACCGATTTGAAAAGCTATCTTGATTTCATTGGTTAAAAAGGCCGGGATTAAAACATAAAGCGGTATATCTGCCTGGTTTTCCGGCCGCTCCATTTCAGACATTTCTACAAATAAGGCGATAGAATCTTCACTCGTCTGGGTAAACATGAAGTCCCTTAAGGGCTCCTCTGTCCTATTATAGGCCTGATCTATACTGATCTCTTCGTTAAGATAAGGCTGTAAGGCTTCTGTATTAACCGTCTGCCAAACCGGGGCCATGATAAAAATCGTTAAAAAGATAGCCAGTCCAATTAAAACCTGGTTAGGAGGCATATTCCTTATCGAAAGGGCCCTTTTGATTATGGAAAAAACTATGATAACCCTGGTAAAAGAAGTAAACATTATCACGATAGCTGGAGCTAATGATAATACTGTTAAAAGTCCTAATATTCTCAGGGATAAAACTAGGTCATTACCCTCACCTGACTGGTTAGGGGATGAGATATCCAAACTGACATCTGGAATATTGAAGCCCTCTTGAGCATAGGTATCTATATTTAAACTGAACATGATAAATATTATCAGTATTAGAACTAAATACTGTTTATTGTTCTGAATCACTATCGTTCCTCCCTAGATACTTCCTGAAAAATTCTTTAAACTGGGCCTGTGTATTTGTATTTCCTTCTTTTAGTTCTTCCACATCGTAGTCAAAATCAACAGCATTCCATTTATCCAGTTTTTCAATCCTGTTTTCGGTCTGACTGATTAAAATAATCTCATCGTTTACTTCTACCAAAAAAAGTCCTGTTTTAGAACCCATGTATAATTTATCTATTAGCTTCATGTGTTTACCAGACTGTACATTTAAGACATTTTTCTTAAAGAAAGTACTTAAAAAGTATATTAATCCCACAATTACTAACAGATAAAAACCTATCTTTAAAATTTCAAAAGTATAATTCATTTTGTACTCCTTTATAGATCGCTAATTCTTTCAGCCGGACTTATTATATCCTTGACTCTAAATCCAAAGCTTTCATCGATAACCACAACTTCACCTTTAGCAATCAATTTTCCGTTAACATAAAGGTCAACTAATTCACCGGCTAATTTGTCTAATTCAATAATTGAACCTTCGCCTAAGTCCAGCACCTCACTAATGGTCATCCTCGTCTTTCCCAGTCTAACCGTTACGGTTAATGGCACATCCTTTAAAAGTTCCATGTTCTGAGGTAGTGATACCCCTTCTTTTTCTCCAAATTGGGGGAACTGCGCCTCTTGTACATCTACCTTTTCAGAACTTTTTAACTGCTGGCTGGAACTATGACTACCGGCATTTGCAGCAGCTTTGGCCGGCTGTTTTTTCTCTTCTTTTTGTTTTTGGGTATTTTCAGCAGCCACTTCTGAAATATTCGACTGCATCGAATTATCTGATTTGGCTGTAAGCCCTTCATTATTGGACTTCAAGTTTTTTATCAATTTTTTAGTAAATTTTAAAGGGGCCAGTTGTTTAAAAGTACTATCAATTAGATTGCCTATTTTTAAGTCAAATGATGTTACTACTAAAGAATCATCTTTATCAAAGTAATCATTTTCAAATTCATCTGCATCTACATCAAAAATTGGTTCTGGGGGAGATATATTAACTACTTTATCTATAATGTTAGAAATCGAAGTAGAAGATGAACCCATCATCTGATTCATGGCTTCCCCAACAGCACTTAGATGGATTTCATCTAACTCAGTATTTTCATCGACATTTTCTCCGCTTCCACCCATCATCAAATCTGCAATTATGGCTGCATCTTTAGAATCTAAAATCAATAAATTTAGACCTTCTAAACCTTCTATGTACTCTACCTTAACCAGTACAAATGGTTCAGAGTACTCGGCTACAACCTCTTTAAAAGTACTTATATCCACCTTGGGAGCAGTAATATCAACTTTTTTATTAAGGAGGGTAAAGAGCGCTGTGGCAGCAGAACCCATTGCAATATTACCGATCTCACCAATTATATCCGCTTCATCTTCGGTTAATTGATTACCTTCACCAACTTCATCATCTCCCGCATTAATTAAAGAATCTATTTCTTCTTGAGATAACTGTCCGTTCCCATTACTCATCTAAATCACCTTCCTCCTTAACTTCGGTCTCAACTCTCACGATCTTTAAAGCGTGATGTTTATTAAAATTACCTGGAATTGCTTTAAACTTTTTAATCTTTCCCACCCTTACATCTATCGGTTCTTTGACTTTCTTGTTAAGTTTTACTATATCTCCTTTTTTGAGATACAGGATATCTTCTACGGTTAAATCGGTTGCACCCAATTCTGCATACATATCAACCTTGGCTTTTTTAACCCGTTCCCTTAATTTTTCTATATGCTCACTGGTCTTTTCCTTTCTGGTACTGGAAAACCAGTGCTGGGCATTTAGCTGTGAAACGATCGGTTCCAGCATAATATATGGAATACAGATATTAACTAGGCCTTCACTATCAGCTACTGTAGCTGATAAGGTAATAATTATCGTCATGTCATTATCAGGTACGATCTGGGTAAACTGGGGATTTGATTCTAATTCTCTTAATTTAGGATTGATATCAAGTAAATTTTCCCAGGCTTCTTTAAAGCTTTCCATCACCCAGTTAATCGATTTTTTTAAAACTACCTGTTCGATATCTGTGAAAGATCTGATTTCTTCTATCGGCTTACCAAGTCCGCCAAATAATCTGTCGATAATTGTAAAGCCCACTTCCGGGTTAATTTCGAATATGAACTGCCCATCCAGCGGATTAAGTTCTGAAATTCCGATTATCGTCGGTTCCGGCAGTGACCTAATAAACTCTCTATAGGACAGCTGTTCTATGGAAGCCACTTCAAAATTAACCATACTTCTCAACCTGGTCGATAATGTGGTTGTCAATAATCTGGCAAAGTTTTCATGAATCATTTGAAGTGTCCTCATCTGTTCCTTAGACAGCTTATTGGGCCTTCTGAAGTCATATTTCTTTACATTATCTGACTCACTGCTTTCTTTCATTTCTTCCACATCTACATTGCCAGAATCTAAAGCAGATAGGAGAGAATCTATTTCATTTTGATTGAGAACTTCAGAATCTGCCATTATGGCTCCTCCTTACTGTATTACCAATTGCGTAAACCAGACATTTTTTATTTCGCCTGTGTTCAATTTATCATTAACTTTCGTCTTGATTTCACTTTTAATATTATCTGTAGTTGGTGCCTTTATATCATCAGGTGTCTGAGTCCTTAAAATTGAAATTACCAGGTCCCTGATCTGTGGATTTCGCTTGTTTAATTCTTCGTTTAATTTGGCATGGCTAACTTCAAATACGATACTTGCTTTCAAAAACTGATAATTCTGGTTTTCGGCAAAGTTTACCGTGAAATCTCCTAGTTGATATGTAGGACCAATTTCATCTTTTTCTTCCTTTTGTTCACTTTCTTTACCGGTTACACTTCCTAAACTTACTTGTTCGGGATTAACGAACTTGACCATGACAAAACCAATTATAGATAAAACTAAAACTATTGAAACAGCTATTATGATTAATCTCATCAAGCCGTTATTTCCTTCTTCTTCCGCCAAAGTTATTCACTCCCTACTTCTTGATTTATCGTAGTGTTCATTATTACTACTTCTACTCGTCTGTTGACCGCTCTATTGGATGGATTTGTATTTTTCTTCAGCGGTCTATATTTTGAATATCCTGCTGCAGATAGTCGGGCAGGATTTATATCTCCATTTTCAATGAAGTACTTGATTACTTTTACCGCTCTCGCAGTTGACAGTTCCCAGTTTGAGGGATACTGACTGTTACTGATCGGCAGATTATCGGTATGTCCATCTACCTTCACATTGTTATTGATATCTTCAATATTTCGGCCGATTTCATCCAGTACTTTTTTTCCGGTGGGTTTAATAATTGCTTCCCCTATATCATAAAGTATTTCCCCGGTCATTCTGATCACTAGACCTTTTTTTGTCATCTCCACACTTACCTTATCCTGAAGCTCATTTTCTGCTATAAAGCCCTGCATATTCTTATACACCTTGCCTAAATTGGTCTGGGAGGGATTGAAATATTCGCCCTGCATCCCTTCGTCTAAAACATCACTTTCACTGATCGTTTGACCGCCTTCCATTACACCCAATTGGTTCTGTAAAGCTGACATGAAACCCTGAAACTTCTGTAAGTCAATTACAGAAAAGGAATAAAGAAGTACAAAAAATACTAATAGCAAGGTCATTAAATCTCCAAAGGTCGTCATCCAGGCCGGTGAACCCGTATTATTTTCTTC
>Ga0102934_1003433_pt1 | contig 10793 bp, 10 predicted proteins | sample SalPonR2_A_D1_MG_FD_78175 | JGI IMG/M metagenome (GOLD analysis project Ga0102934, IMG submission 78175) | Salt pond soil microbial communities from South San Francisco under conditions of wetland restoration - Salt Pond MetaG R2_A_D1_MG | ecosystem: Environmental > Aquatic > Marine > Intertidal...
ATAAATAGTGCCATGAATAAGCTTAAAGAATCCGGAATGTCTCCTGCTGATCAGGGTTCGTATATACCATACGTTGCAACCATACTAAAGAATTCTGATTGGGAAATCCATCCATACACAATGATAGATATTGATAAATTTGCTAAAAACTTGACAAAGTTTAATTCAAAAGAAAATCAGGCAAGATATAAATGGTTTAATAAAGCAACCGGAAGAAAGACTTCTAGAATTGGTGGTTCATATAAAGATGCAAAAAATAAAAAGCCGCTGTATGTATTGAAGAGAGCTGGCTTATCTGTAAATGATCCATCAAATGTTGATATTCAACTCAGCTTTGAAAACCACAACTATAACAAAAATATTGATAAACTGGCATATAAAGCCAAGAGTGGTGAGAAAAAAGATCCAAGAAGGTTCTTAAAAGATAGGTATAATAAAGCAAAAAAGAGACTACGTGACGCAGATCCCAAAAACAGAGCACTTGAAGAGGCAAGGTTTCGTGAAAAAGTTACTCAACTAAAACAACAGAGGAAAATTAATATTGCGCGTGTTCAAAAATTAGCAGATAGAACTTTATACGAAGATGCTAATGCAATGATACTACCAGAATTGTTAACAAGAATGAGAAAAACTTTACCTGAAAATAATAAACAAAAGTTTGATAAGTTTGTTGGAGATGTTCTTAAGTGGAAAGATAATATAATCAGAAACTCTGTATTTAAGAAGGAGGGTTCGGAGTTTCTTAATCTCGACCAATCGACAATAGACTTAAGGATAAGAGAATATAAAGAACAATTATCCCCATTCCAGAGAAAGATATTCGACTATGTTATGTTTGGGTCTCAAATATCCGAACCAGATGTCAAAGGACAAACAGCTCTAAACACCTTTGGATACGCAAGTTCTGCAATAAATGACATGCATCTTAGAGATTGGAACATGGAAATGAACCGTGTTATGAAAAATTTTACTTCCGGGGTTTCAGACAACGATCTTGAGAATATGCTAATGAAGTACAATGAATATACCAATAAAAAGAAAAGTGAAGATCTTAATGGTAAAGTTATAGAAACAGAATATATGCAGAAGGGTAGAAAGGAACTTCTCGATGTATCCGATGTTATAAGAAACGTATCAGAGAAAAACTTAACAAAAAAGCAAAAAGTTAAAGCACATCAAATATATAGAAGACTGCAGAAAAATGTTATAGAAAAGTTTAGTGGTAGATTTGATTTGGTTAAAGACTTAAACTCTCTTGTAAGGTGGAAATTTAATAAGAATATGAACGGTATGTCTTTACAAGAATGGGACTCTTTCGTTAAATTTTTCGAAGATATAGGCAATCCAAATATAATGGAAAAGGTGTTGAGAAAGGGGTTTGATTCTGTAAAGGACTCATCCCCCAAGGTAAGAGATTGGTTCTATTTATTGTTTCCAGAACATATAGATAAATACATGATGGATAAAGGTGGAATAGAATTACAGTCCAAGAAAGGTGTTTGGAAAACTATTGCCGGTAAACCTGGTAAAGATGCACAGCTGGTTCTTGGACAGGTTAAAAAACCAACCTCAGTTGTTGGCAAATTACAAGAGGTTGGACAAATGTTTCACGACCAATCAAATAAATTTTTTGAAACCCATAAAAACAAATTACAAATGCGCTGGAAAACCAGCAAGGCTATAGCTAAAGACGACTGGAGCAATTTGTTCAAAAGGTTATGGTTAACCCAAGAGATTAAAGATCCTTCCTTGAGAGAATCTGAAAAAGGTGAGATGATTAGGGGTCAATTAAAAATAAGACTTGACAATTTAGATAAAAAAATAAACTGGGACAAGCTCAAAAATAAGACGTATAAACATGATGGTAAAGAATATAAAGCAAAAGACGTAATGAAGATGATTCACAAAGGTCATGTAGATACCATGAGCGAAATGTTCACATATCTAAAGGGTGATAAATCTTTCTTAAAATCTCTTAATATATATGATCCGAAGGGAAGAATTAATCCTGATAAGTTTCAAAAATATGTTATAAAAAAATACAGAGATACCGGTAGAGTTCCCTCTAAAATCGGGTTAGAGTCTATCAATAAGTTTGCTTTACAGGCATATCAAAAAGCAATTAGAGATAGGAAAGACGGTAATTATCTTGAACTGCTCAGAGCAATAGGTAGAATAAAGCCTTATCACACTTCAGTCTCAAGTTTGAATCCTAAACATTACTTCCCACATTATTTTGATAAAAAAGTTATAATGAAGCATGTAGCTCAGAAGATTTCAAAGATTGCCTATTCGTCTGCCATAAAACAAAAAGATAAAACAAAGTTGGTGGCAGAAATGTTGTCTGGTTTTGATAGGGCAACCAAAGAAGTGGTTAATGCTGTAAATCAGTCTTTTGACAAAAACGTGCAAGAACAAATATGGTCAGCTGTTAGAGCTAAGAAATTAGACGCCAATCAAAAAGCAAAAATGTTGAGAAAACTTACATCTCCATCTGGAACTCAAAATATGATGAGGAGAAAAGGGCTTACAGGGTATAGAATTGATGAAGAATCAATATATAATTATATGGAGAAAGTTGGAAAATCTTACTACAGAGGAGTTTCACAAATACTTGCCAACAACATGCTACTTAAATTTGAAAACAATGCAATTAAGAAAGGTTGGCCAAAGGAAAATACCACTAAATTAGTAAACTTCTTTAGGGATTATGCTTCTCAGGCTGTTGGGAATCCGGCAACAGTGGAAAAGGGTCACTTTGAAGCGTCAGATGGTCTTATTGGAAATTTCTACAAAAATCATTTAGCAGACAATGTCGTTGCCGACAAATTAGACAAGATGTCCAAGAATCTCGGTATAGAAACAGATAGAATAGATGGTAAAAATATAACACAAGAAGATCTAATGAGATGGGTACACCTTGAGGGTACTTGGGAATTAATATCTATTCTTGCTCACCCAAAGATGTCTGTAGCAAATGTTTATACTGGAACATCGAACACTATGATACATTCTGGATTTAAAAATTTCATAAAAGCAAGAAGTATGAAATACCTAAAGAAACTTAATCCTGAGTGGAAGAGTAGAGAAGACGTCGTACGACATGTTGCAGAACAAGGCATTGTTGAAGAGTTCTTTTTGGAAAATATGGGCGTAAACAAGAAATATAGTAGTCCAAAATATAAAAAGTTTTTACAAGATATTAGCAAGATGGCTTCCAAAGCTCCAGGGTATGAAAAAGAAAATATAAAATCCATTGCCAAAAAGTATAAGCTTGGAAAATCTGCTGTTGATTTAGCTGGAAAATTTATGTCTGCTCCAGAAAGAATGTTGAGAACAGACGCGTATATGGCGGCTTTAGTAAATGCTTATGAGAACTTTAATGGACTTCTTAAATATAATGATCCAAGATTGACTACTATCGCTAAACGTAGCGTTAAGGCTACACAGTTCTTATACACTTCTCCCCACAAACCAATGTGGACAAACACTTCTATAGGAAAAGTGTTGAGTAGATTTAAATTGTACGCCTGGAATTCTGTAAGATTCAGGGGGCAGATAAGAAAAGACGCCAAGCTTTACGGATTTAAAAAAGGAACAGAGTCTTATAAAAGATATCAAAGGTTGGTAACCGGAGACATGATGATGCTTGGACTTGCAAATATATTTATGTATTCATTGTTTGATTATGCACTGCCACAGCCATATGATTGGGCTCAGAATACGGCAGCAATGTTCTTCGGAGATGATGAAGAGAGAGACCGAGCTTTCTTTGGAACATATCCACAAGGCTTACAATGGCTTCAAGCTTTCACACCTCCAGCACTAAGAGCTGTCGGTCCTATGTTGAGTGGGGCAATAGATGGTAGCTTTGCACGAAAAACTTCTAATCAGTTATGGACAATGTTTCCATTTGGAAGATTGGCTAAAGATTTGGCAAAAAAGCCTACCGGATTGTTTTACCAACCACAGAATTTTACCAGAAAACTTACTGGATTGCCAACCAGTTTACCTGGAGACATAATAGATAGAGAAAGAGAGTATATTTATTAGTAGCGGGATGGAATTAGGGACGGTTCTCTAATCGGGTTCATATTCCGATAAAAGTGGTTCGACTCCACACCCGCTTCCATTTTGGGGACGTACGGTTTCGACTGTGATCAAGCACAGCACTCGGGTTCGATTCCCGACGTCTCCACCATTTTTTTTCTAAATTTAAAAAAAGGAGTTTTAATGAAACAATCTATCAGGGTTATATTGTCTCAACTTTTAAATTTGTACGAAATCGATAACGTTTTAGACATTTTTAATGAAATATTATCTAAAAATAACAAACAAATTGTTATTAGAACCTCAAAAAGTAAAAATTAACGAGAATACGGTAAAAGTCCGTTCTAACGCGAAGTCTTATTTTTTAATGATATTACCTTGTTATGTGTTAGTTTTACCGCCACACTTTATGTGTGTGGGTCAAATTTGAGCAATTTCGTTTTTTTTATTCAATATTTAAAAAAATAGCGCCGTGCAGAATTTTTACGTTCTACACGACACTATGAGGCGGTATCATGAATCATTTAGATTCTTGTTACTATAAGAATTGAAATTATTAGTAACAATGTAAAAAATATTATCATAAACCCCAAACGATAAAAAAAATTATCGTTTTTCATATTACCTCCAAATTTATATACTCTTCGGAGTATACCTAAATGTAAATTCCATTCTCTTCATAACCTCCGCAGTAGCATCTACATCTTCTCTACAATGTTGAATAATATGGTCAAGTGCTTTTTTTCTACCTGCTTGAGCTTTAGTCCAGATATCTCCTTTGATTTTATGTATCTTCGAAGGTATGTCAAAGAAATCACACACTGTCTGTAATCTTCCATTGTGTAAACGAAGTTTTCTTTTACAAATAGTATACAAATCTGTAACATACTTTTCTTTATAGCCAAAGAAATCCAATCCCCACTTAAGAGCTCTAGTTCTTATAAATGGAATATCATATTTATAGTCGCCACCATAAAACACTACAAATCTATCATATTTGTTCATGTCCTTTATCAATTGCTTAATAAGTTCTTTATCGTGTGTTTTACTTTTAATCTCTGCTTTTGTCAAAGAACGTTCGTGACGTTCTGTTCCGTTTAAATCTCTAATGACATAACACAAGATTACTCCAAAATCAGATTGAAGATTTGTGGCTTCTATATCCAGAACACCTATTTTTTCTATTCTTCCTGGATAGCCGGATGGTTTTTCTTCCAATAAACAATCCCAGTGATTTATATAAGGTTCATCATGTTCTTCACAGTTATGGGTGGATGCCCATACTATTTCATCTTTTAACATTTTTCTTACTGGTGCGTTTACGCCTTCTTTGATACTCATTTTTCTCCTTTATTTTTTAATAGTTGTTTTAATTCTTCAATATTGAAGAGAATGTCTTCTCCTCTTTCTACTCTTTCTAATCTATCTTTATTTACCCCTAAATCCTTTAGTTTATTTAACATTTTATTGTTGTAATATTCTAACATATCTTTTTTATAGTTTGTTGAACTAAATAAGCTCAATTGGTCTCTATAATCAAGATCTCTTGTTGCTAAATGAAATATTGCAAATGATGGAGATAAAAGTCTGACAGGACAATCTAACTCTAGCAACATAACAAGTCCTGCAGAAGATATCTGCCCAACACAAACAATTTCTATATTCATCCCTTCAGCAAATATATTGTTTATATAATCTGCAACAGCTTCACTTAAACTTATATCACCACCGGGGGTAGACATATAAATCTTAATTTTTGTAGGGTTGCATGCGCTCTTATCTTGATATTCTTTTAAATTTCTCATCAATCCTTCAATACTCTCTATGTCAATCGCGCTATAAAAAAGTATTGGCGATATCGTACTTTTACTTTCCATGTTTATTTTTCCTCCTTATTATGTTCTTAACTTTCTTAAATGTTTTATCCTTATTCTTTATACAATACAGACCTGGAAATAGAATAATCTCACTAACAAAACCAGTGCTGGGGCCAAATACTCCTCTTCCTAACAAGCCGATAATTGTTGATATACCCGTACTGCTCATCCAAATAGGAATTTTGAAAAATCTCTTCTTTACTTTCTTTGGCATTTCAAAACCAACGAAAAGAAGAACCGCCAAACCTGGCAAAACCACTACTATAGGCATTATCTTATCCTCCTTTATTTTATCTTTTCATATATATGTTTTGTGCCCTCTTTCTTATAACATTCTAAACAATCTTTACATTTTCCTTTACAGTTTTCTATACCTCCATAACAATCTTTTATTACAGTAAATGTTTTATGAAACTCTTCCGGTATTTCTTGATTAACATCATCTATTGTTGGATTAGAATATATAAATACGATATTATCCGGAACACTTTCAACCTCTTCATTTACTTTATGAACTAAATATTTTCTTTTTGTAAATAACGCAAAAGTAACGTGATCATTCTTTTCCGCTATTTTATAGAAGTTTTTTAAATGTTCTTTGTTTATAAGCTCTCCATGAGAATGAAATCTCATATGTGTCATATCATCTCTGAATTTTGGAATTTCTTTTAATACATTATTTACAAGAAGTTCCGAGTTTTGTTGGAACCTATTAACACAATTTTTTCTATACGTTCTTAACATCTTTTTGGAATAACAGTTGTTGCATATATTTTTAGACGGGTTTTTTAAACTTCTATTACAAAAAGAATTCGTAAGTGGATTCGTATTGATAGACGGGATACCTTCCATCTTACCCGTCATTGTCGAAATCCAGAGTTTTTTCTTCTCCATCAACCCCCCTTATATTAGATTCTACTATATGTCTCTCCGGGACAAACTTGAGCTCCTTTACATAGCCATTCTTATCATGTCTATTTTTAGGAATCCCTATACACATCACATTGTCCTCTCTATATTTACTGTTTGAATTTGGACGCCATACTGTTAATAATATATCTGCTAAATTTACTATTTCTCCACTATCTTTTGGTCCATCAAGGCCAATTGGGATATCTCCGTTTCCTGCGGTTGCTTTTGGAACTTGAGAAATTGCAAATATCATTATATTCATGTCTTTTGCAAGTTTTTTAAGTTCTTTAGCCACTGTAATCATTCTCTCTGTGGCACCTGAACCTTTTGCTGAAAGTAAACCCAAATAATCTATCACAATTGCATTTGCCTGAATACCAGTTTTGGTTTTTATTAAAGAGATATAATCTCTTAACTCGTCTACTCTAACAGACGGCTGGTCAATCGTTACAATAGTCCTCATTTGTTCATCCATTCTTCTTGCATCTTGAGGGTCATCTAAATCATAATCCATCATCTTTACCCACGCATCTGTTATGTGGGTTCCTTTCATCTCTATTGAGAAAAACAACCAATTAATATGCTTGAAAAACCTCATTAAGTTCAAGATAAAAGAAGTTTTTCCAGAACCTGGTCCACCCGCAATAACGGTAGTGTAACCTGGTTTTATTTCAGATATATCCCATTCTGGAAACATTGTCTTTAAATCTATCCATAAATCTTTAGAAGCATCACGCTCTTTAATGAATCTTTTTCTGTATTTTTTTCCTATGTGTATATAACTATCCTTAATATCTTTATGCTTAAACAGCGTACAAGAAGGCACGCAATATCTTCTCTTAACAGGGTCTTCACAATTAAACACATACCTTTTATCGTAGTATTTCAGTATGTTCTGCAACTCTTTTTCAGACAATTTATCATTTAACCTATTGTTCCATGCTTTTAACAATTCTGTTACATAATCTTTAGTATAACCTTTTTCGGTCCAATATGATTGTAATCTTAAGGCAACTTGATGTCTTTCTCCCTTCAAACCAAACGTATTTAACATTTTATATATACACAACTTTTCTCCATATGGAAAATCACAGTATTTTCTAACATCGCCTTTGTCTTCATCGACCTCTTTATGTTTTTTTGGACTATCTATTGAAAATACTGTTTTCGTAACTTCTCTATCTATTTTTCTATTTCCAAGAATATCTTGAAGAATTGTTTGTTTTTTGTAAGAAGACCTGGTAAAGCTTTTCCAGGGATCATCTTTTTTATATCCATTATATTCCAGCAACATTTTTTTTCTACCAGATTTAGGATGAACACTAAATGGTAAACGAAATAACCTCACCTTATCATAAACTGCAAGATCAATATAATCTTCAAGTTCTTCGAATTTGCTTTGCATCTTTTTTGCAAAAAGGTGAGATAAAACATTCCAACTGGATGATAAATGCTTTGGATAATCAACATATTCTTTTGGTATATATATGTGAAATCCTTTATTTCCACTAAAGAATAAATAATAGTTGACTTCTTTTTCTTCAAGATAATCAAGAAAACCACTCATTTTAGATATAAGACCTTCTAAATCGGAAGAATCTATGTCCAGAGCAAAATACTTACCATAAGTATTTCCATTATACCCGGATACTGACCCTTCCTTTTTTAGATATTCTTTTATATCAACATCGTAGCAGAAGAGAGACGAATACGCCTCTCTATCTACTACGTGAATATCCTCTGAAGGTCTTACCCGACGATTATCTGAAACGCTTTCTGCATACAGGTAATATTTCACCTTCTAGCCTCCTTTAAAATGGAACATCATCTTCGGATTTAGGAGAAGAGATACCTTGCGCTTCTCTTACTGCCTGAACATTGTAATATCCGTTTTTCTCCTGAACATTAACTTCAACTATTTCATCTAAACCCATTTTGTCTGATTCATCATGGTATGGAAGTTCAATTTCTTCCGCATTGTTTAATTCTTTTCCGCAAGCACGAAACAATGAAGCAACGTCTCTATATCGAAACGGAACTTCCATTGGCATTGTTACCAGTTCTCCAGATTCAAGTGCAACGAATCTTGCCTGAACATATTCTGCATTTCTTGTTTCTTTAACACCTTGAAATCTTGCGGCTACCCATCCATTGGGTCCCTTTTTTACTTTTGCACTATATGGCATTTAATCCTCCTTCGGGATTGTTGTTAAACTTAAAGTTTTTCCAGAACCGGGTTCTCCTATAACGAGAATTTTAGCGCTGTCCCAGCCCTTCTTTTTTGCTGCTTCAAATACTGGAGCATAGTCCTGCTTTATAACACTGCCCAGCATTTGTGTTCTATCTTTTGCATGAGCAAACTGGTTAGTTCTTTCTGTTCTCCATACAAAATGTCTCTTTCCTTTTTTAACCATAGTATCGGTGTAAAAAACAAAATCAAACCATTTAGATATGTCTTCTTTTGTACTTCCATCTATATAAGGAAGTATTTTTACACCTCTTTGAGTATCTTTTATTTTTGAATGACAGTTTGCTATTAAGTGACACGGAATTTTAGTGATTTTTTCTAAGAATTTATCTAAGACAGTTTTCATTTTACCCCAGTCCTGAATTTCCATAATATCATCGCCATGGGTTAAGATTCTTTGATACTTCTTGCTTAATTCAGATATAGTATCTATAACCACAACATCAGGGTCTGCGTCTCCTCTGGCCGTCATTGTTTCCCTTCTATCAGTATATTCTATTCCGTGAAACGACTTCTCTTCCTTGGTAACTTCAGTTTTGTATATCTGTCCAAGCAATCGTTTAAAATCATTCCAACTGTCCGGTTCCATTAAAGGCATTCCAAACCTATCTAAAATTTCTTTTTTGGAACCAATAACTTTTGTACCTCTTTCAAGGTCAAATACTAAAGTTTCCATTATCCTCCTTTAGTTGTTTTAGTAATCTAAATGAAGCCACTGAAATTCCAGTAGCTATATTCTCATCATCTTTCCTTTTTGCGTACCTACATCTGGAGGCTACTCCAGCTTTATCGCCAACTTGAACAATAGTATATTTTCCATCATATCCAACCCAGAAAGAAAAAGAAGACATTTTACTAACAGCATTAAAGAATTCTTCTACTTTTTCTGGAGATGTTCCATTTTCTAACATTTTTTCTTTTAATTTTTCTTTACTACACATATGCATTCTCATATTAACTCCCATCAACCTCTTATTTTAACGCTTTCATCTTGAACTAATTTACACCCTGGAACCTCTTTTCCATTTTGCAAAGCTTCTTTAATCTTCTTTTTATTAACCTTTTTTGATATTACAGTTTCAACGAATTCTTCTGGAATTGCCTCTTTAGCTTCTACAATAATCTTAGGTGGGTTTTTAGATGTAAACACTGTAGCGTGTGGTGTTTTTATATTGCTAACATTCAACTCTCTCATACCTTCCATTATAACGCTCTTCAACGAAGATATCTTGCTCAACCTTGATTTTCTTTTAGAGCGGGTATTTCTTTCGTGATCTTTTAAAACTTCTACTTCTTTTTCAATCTCTTTGATTGCATAAGCAATATTTGAAAGTTTATTTATATAGTTTCCCTTAACAGAGGAAAACCTTTCTTGTAAATCATCTACGTCTCCATTTTCTTTAAATCTTTCAAGTATTTCTCTATACTTTTCTTTAATATCATATAATTTCATTTTCCTTCTTTCACCCCAACTACAAATCCACCATAGTATGGGGATGCTGTACTATAAATTCTTGGTGGATTTTTTCTTAAATTACTTTTTGTTATGTTTCCGTCATTATCTCTAATTATATAGAAGAAGTTTGTAAAACAGAAATAAATATATTCTCCATTCAAATACTTTTTGTTATTAAATTTCTCAACTCCATATTCACCTCTATAAAATCTCTTCTTCCTACCTGTCCCAAATATCGCATATCTAAATC
>Ga0102934_1003434_pt1 | contig 10789 bp, 8 predicted proteins | sample SalPonR2_A_D1_MG_FD_78175 | JGI IMG/M metagenome (GOLD analysis project Ga0102934, IMG submission 78175) | Salt pond soil microbial communities from South San Francisco under conditions of wetland restoration - Salt Pond MetaG R2_A_D1_MG | ecosystem: Environmental > Aquatic > Marine > Intertidal...
AAAAAGCCAACCAGATCAAAGATACAGGGAATAAAGCAGAAGCCTATGAAAAAAAAGTAGCCTCAATATTTGAAAACATACGCTATCATATCGATAAACTGGAAATTATAATTGATGATGAAATTTGGCCATTTCCAAAATACAGAGAAATGTTATTTACTCGTTAATTAGTTTTGATTATCAATCTTTTTATTTTCGGCAAAAATATATACATTTACGAAATTCAAATGGTAAAATATAAACAGAATCAAACAAAAACACAATAATCATCCGGTTACAAAGTTTAATATTCAAAAAACAGAATAATGAAAGTGAGAAGGCTAATATTGTTATTTTTTTGTATTGCATTTTCATCCCCTCTTTATAGCCAAATGAAATTTTACAATGAAGCGGAAGAAACCTATAAAGCAGGGCAATACTATAAAGCGGTTGATCAATACAGGGAGGCATACGACAAAATCCAGGGAAAAGAGATTAAAAATAAGATTATTTTTAAAGTGGCCGAATGCTATCGAAAAGTCAGAGAACCAATAAAAGCCAAGTTATGGTACAATAAAGCCATTTCGCAGGATTACCCCAACCCAAAAATATACCTCTACTATGCAAATGCATTAAAAACACTGGAAGAGTTCGATCAGGCAATTGAGAACTATGAAATTTATAAAGAAAAAGCTCCTGATGATCCACAAGGAGAAATGGGAGTGAAATCCTGCAAACTTGCTAAAAAATGGAAAGAAAATCCAAATGGATACAAAATAGCAGAACTTAAATTTATAAACTCAACCAAAAGCGACTATTGTCCCACCTATTCAAAAGCTGAATACAACGAAATATATTTCACTTCCTCCCGCGAAGAGACCCTGGGAGAGGAAGAACACGGTGGTACAGGACAATCATTTTCAGATATCTTTTTCAGCCAGAAAGACATGTCCGGTAGATGGAGTAAGCCCGAACTAGTTAGTGGTGAAATTAATACAGAGGTTGAGGAAGGAGCAACAGCTTTTACAGAAAATTACATGACAATGTATTTTACTCGTTGTGAAGTAGATAAAAAGAAAAAAATTGGTTGCAAGATTTATAAAACCCAAAGGACCGGCGAAGAATGGGAAAAGCCTGAACCTCTTGCTTTGGCAAGTGATAGTTTTGTGGTGGCTCATCCGGCCGTAACAGACAATGGATCCACACTGTATTTTGTATCAGACATTCCCGGCGGTTATGGAAAAATGGATATATGGAAAGCTACGTTTAATGGAGAAGAATGGAGTGAACCCGAAAACCTGGGTGAAAAAATTAATACACCCGGCGATGAGATGTTTCCCTTTATGCATCCTGACGGTACTCTCTATTTTTCCTCAGATTATCACCTGGGAATGGGTGGTCTGGACATTTTTAGAGCCAAACCCACAGAAAGCGGTTCTTGGGAAGTTGAAAATATGAGATACCCTATTAACAGCACTCATGATGATTTCGGGATCGTCTTTCAAAAAGAAAAAGAAAAAGGATTTTTCAGTTCTTCCAGAGACAGAAACGATCAGATCTTTTCATTTGTTCTGCCTCCGCTGAAGTTTAGTGTAGAAGGAACAGTTAACAATAAAAAAACCGACGAACCAATATCTGACGCTACTGTTAAACTCGTAGGTAGTGATGGAATGACAATGAGCTCTGAAACCGACAAGACCGGAGAATTTAAATTTATGCTAAGGCCTGAGACAGATTATGTGTTTGTCGCCTCTAAAAAAGATTTTTTAACGAACAAAGGAAAAGCTTCGACAAAGGGTCTCGATGAAAGTAAGGTTTTCGAACCGGAAATAAAACTATCATCAATCAAAGAACCTATTAAAATATCAAATATATTCTACGACTTTGCCAAATGGGATCTCAGACCTGAGTCAAAGAAATCATTGGATAATTTAGTTGAAACCCTGAATGACAATCCAAGAGTAGTTATAGAACTTCGTTCACATACCGACTATAGAGGCGAACATTGGGCGAATGTTGAATTATCAACCAAACGTGCAGAATCGGTTGTTAACTACCTGATAGAAAAAGGAATTGACCCCGAAAGACTTAGAGCAAAAGGATATGCTGCTACAAAACCTAAAGAAATCGGCCCTAAACCTGCTGCTCAACATAATTTCTTAAATGAAGGAGATGTGCTTACAGAAGAGTTTATCAAAAGCCTTGAAACTGAAGAGCAACAAGAAATAGCTAACCAAATCAACCGTAGAACTGAATTTAAAGTAATCGCCACAGATTACGAGCCTTAAAGATAAAACAAACAATATCCCAAACTGCTGATATGCATTGCATACAGGTAGTTTGGGATATTGAATTTAAATTTGATGCCAAAATCATGCATTGATTGCCATCTTATTCGTAATTTTGTAGTCAAAAATTTAAATATGCCAGCGAAATCCAGGTATGATCAAAGAGGAGTATCAGCCTCCAAAGAAGATGTTCATCAGTCAATTAAAAACACTGACAAAGGTTTATTCCCGAATGCTTTCTGCAAAGTTGTACCCGATATCCTTTGCGGAGACGATGAATATTGTAATATCATGCATGCAGACGGAGCAGGCACTAAATCATCACTGGCCTACCTATACTGGAAAGAAACCGGCGATATGAATGTTTGGAAAGGCATTGCACAAGATGCCATTGTAATGAATCTGGACGATCTGCTATGTACAGGGGCTTATGAGAATATACTGCTCTCTTCAACAATAGGAAGAAACAAGAATCTAATACCGGGAGAGATCATCTCTGCAATCATTAATGGTACTGAAGAAATCCTGGATGAACTCAGAAACCTCGACATTAACATTTATTCTACCGGAGGCGAAACAGCTGATGTAGGGGATCTTGTAAGAACCATTATTGTTGATTCCACAGTAACCACAAGATTAAAAAAAAGCCAGGTAATCGACAATAAAAACATCCAGTCAGGGGATGTCATTATCGGTTTATCCTCAAGTGGAAAAGCCAGTTACGAAGCAAGCTACAACAGTGGAATGGGAAGCAACGGTCTCACCTCGGCAAGACATGATGTTTTTGCACATTACCTGGCAGAAAAATACCCGGAAAGCTTCGATCCCAATGTAGATGAAAATCTTATCTATACGGGAAAATACCGGTTAACTGATCAAATAGAAAAACTGGGTATTGATGCAGGGAAACTCCTGCTCTCTCCTACCCGAACCTATGCCCCGGTAATCAAAGAAGTAATCAAACATTATCACCCGGTTATTCATGGAATGATCCACTGCTCAGGAGGCGCGCAAACCAAAATCCTGAACTTTATCGATAACCTGCATGTAATAAAAGACAATATGTTTGAAACTCCGGAATTATTTAAAATCATACAAAAGGAATCTCAAACCAACTGGAAAGAAATGTACCAGGTTTTTAACATGGGACATCGTTTCGAAATCTACGTTTTCCAGGAATTTGCAGAGGACATCATACAAATTACCAGGAATTTTGGAATTGATGCCCAAATCATTGGTCATTGTTACACTTCCAATAATAAAAAACTAACAATAAAAAGTCCCCATGGAGAATTTGAATATTAAATTTAATTTAACAATACATTTCAAAATAATATAAGATTACAATAAAATACAAGCTATGAGTGAGAATAACATGATATTACAGAAGCTGGAAGGTGTTAAAATGAGGTTTGATGAAGTGGGTGAACTCATAACAGACCCTGATGTGATCTCGGATATGAAAAGATACGTAAAACTGAATAAAGAATATAAAGACCTTGAACCCATTATATCAGCCTATAATGAATACAAAAAACTTCTGGAGGATATTCAGTCGGCAAGAGAACTTCTCGAGACAGAAGATGATGAGGATATGAAAGAGATGGCTAAAAATGAACTTGAAGAATTAAACAGGAAAAAAGAGCCAATTGAGCAAAAAATAAAATATTTGCTTATTCCTAAAGACCCGGAAGATGAAAAGAATGCCATTCTGGAGATCAGGGCAGGCACCGGCGGAGATGAAGCCAGCATTTTTGCAGGTGACCTCTACCGTATGTACGTGAAATATTGCGAGAACAAAAAGTGGAAAGTTGAAGTAACTCATGCTTCCGAAGGAACTGTTGGAGGATTTAAAGAAGTGGTGATGAAGGTGAGTGGTGAAAACGTTTATGGAACCCTGAAATATGAATCAGGAGTACATCGTGTACAACGGGTTCCCCAGACCGAAACCCAGGGCAGAGTCCATACTTCTGCGGCTACTGTAGCAGTATTGCCTGAAGCTGAAGAATTTGATGTTGAATTAAAAGATGAAGAGATAAGGAAAGATACGTTCATGTCTTCAGGACCTGGCGGACAATCAGTTAACACAACCTACTCAGCCATTCGCCTGACACATATTCCTACAGGTATTGTTGTAACCTGTCAGGACGAGAAATCACAGCTTAAAAATCTGAATAAAGCAAAAAACGAATTAAGATCACGCCTGTATAACATGGAACTGCAAAAACGCAATGATGAAATAGCTTCACAACGTAAAACGATGGTCTCTTCAGGCGACCGCTCAGCTAAAATCAGAACCTATAATTTTCCCCAGGGAAGAATGACAGACCACCGGATAAATCTGACAATGTATAATCTTGATTCAATTATGGACGGGAATATACAGGAAATTATCGATAAATTGCAGATGGAAGAAAATGCTCAGAGATTAAAAGAAACCGGCTTTGAAGAATAATACAATAATGAACAGAGAAAAAATTTTTCAGCAAATTAAGACCAAAGAGAGTTTTCTTTGCATAGGACTTGACTCCGATTATCAAAAAATCCCGTCTCACCTAAGGAATAAAAAAGAGGCTGTCTTTGAATTTAATAAAGAAATCATTGAGCAGACCCATGATACCTGCGTGGCTTATAAGATAAACACTGCATTCTATGAAGCTATGGGGAGCAAAGGATGGGAGATTCTGGAAAAAACAGCTGCATATATTAAAAAAAAATATCCGGAAATATTCCTTATTGCTGATGCAAAAAGAGGTGATATAGGCAATACTGCCAAAATGTATGCAAAAAGTTTCTTTGAAAACATGGATTTTGATGCCATCACAGTTTCTCCTTATATGGGGAGTGATTCCATCCATCCCTTTCTCGAATATAATGATAAATGGGTCATTATTCTGGGGTTAACCTCAAATCAGGGCGCCTCTGATTTTCAATATTTCTACTCCGATAAACAAAATCAAACCCTTTACGAAAAAGTAATAAGCACAAGCTGTAAATGGGGTTCTTATGACAATACCATGTTTGTAGCCGGTGCAACCAAAGCACAAGAAATAAAAGAAATCAGAAAAATGATTCCCTATCATTTTCTGTTGGTGCCGGGAATAGGATCCCAGGGGGGAAGTCTGGAGCAAGTTGCTGAATTTGGATTGAATAAAAAATGCGGATTGATTGTCAATTCATCCCGTTCTATCATCTTCAGTGATCATTCAGAAAATTTTGCCACATCTGCAAGAAAAAAAGCTATAGAAATAAAAGAATCGATGAAGATAATCCTTGATAAATCCCTATAATTTTTTGTGAATCAAAAAAACATTTATCCTGGACGTGTGAAACTTTCAGAATAATTTTTATCTTTGAAATGACTTCAAACAAACAACCTTTAATAATCTAAATGAAAAAAATACCAGAGGCTTTTCTCCATTATCTATGGAAGTATAAATTATTTGATGAGAATAGATTAAAAACTTCAGAACACGAAAGAATAACAATTATCAGCCTGGGAGAACACAATCATGATGCGGGCCCGGATTTTCTGAATGCAAAAATAAAAATAGGCAATACCTTGTGGGCAGGTAATGTTGAAATACATATTAATTCATCCGGATGGTATAAACACGGACATCACAAGGACCAAAGCTATGACAATGTCATCCTCCAGGTTGTAACAAATCACGATCGCGAAGTAACCAGAACAAATGGAACAAAAATTCCAACCCTGGAAATAAAATTCAGCAATCATCTGTATGAGAATTATGAATTCTTACTCCACAGTGATAAATGGATTCCTTGTGAATCACAAACAAACAAGGCAGAAGATTTTATTATCAATTTCTGGCTAAGTAAGCTCGCGATAGAACGATTAGAAGATAAAGCCAAACAAATTCAGGATCAACTTTCTGAAAATAAAAATGATTGGGAAAACACTTTCTATCAAATGCTCGCAAGGAATTTCGGGTTTAAAACAAATGCTCAGCCTTTCGAAATGCTGGCAAAAACAGTGCCTTTAAAAATATTAGCAAAACACAAAAACAACCTCTTCCAGTTGGAAGCATTATTGCTTGGGCAGGCTGGGTTCTTGGAAAAGACAGAACCAGATGAATATTTCCGGGAATTAAAAAAAGAATATATCCATTTAAAAAATAAGTTTCATCTGAAACCCATGGAAAAACATCTTTGGAAATTTTCAAAGTTAAGACCCGTCAATTTTCCAACCATTCGAATTGCACAATTTGCAAAACTTATTTATGCATCTAAGAATCTTTTTTCCCAGATAATGAATACTACAGAGCTTAAAAAACTACAGGAGTATTTTGAAGTGACCCCTTCTGAATACTGGCAAAATCATTATACAGCAGGTAAGACATCACCGGAAAAAAAGAAGACACTCGGCATAACTGCTTTTCATACAATAATTATTAATACAATTGTCCCTTTTATGTTTATTTACGGAGTTCATAAAGACAAACAAATTTACAAAGAGCGGGCTCTGAATTACCTGCAGAAGATTCCCGCGGAAAAGAATAAAATAACCAAACAATGGAAAAAAATTGGAATTACAGCAGAAAATGCTTATTATTCACAAGCATTATTACAATTAAAAAATAAATATTGCAGGCACAAAAGATGTCTTGAATGTGCCATAGGAAACAAAATAATTAACAGCACGGAGAAATGGTAAGTAGCAGCAATTTACAAAAAAGAAATTTCCGCTCGGTTCATTATGCCCTATCTCTTCTGGCAGGAGTTGTTGTTATAGGGATAATAGGGTTCATCTTCATTGAAAGATATTCATTTATCGATGCTTTTTTTATGACGATCATCACGATGTCTACTGTCGGCTTTAATGAAGTACAACCCCTGTCACAAGCAGGCCAGATTTTTACTGCTTTTCTCATTATTTTTAGTTTTGGTATATTTGCTTATGCAGTATCAACACTAACCCGCTATGTGGTTGATGGAATATTTAGACACTACTTTATGGATACAAAAATCAAAAAACAGATTGAAAAGCTAAAAAACCACGTAATTGTTTGTGGTTTAGGCAGGAATGGCCAACAGGCCATGACAGAACTTTCCAGGCACGGACAGAATGCAATCATTATCGATAAAAATGAGGAGATTATTGAAGAAATAAGAAACAAAAGACAAATGCTTTATATTCAGGGTGATGCCACCAATGACGAGGTGTTAAAAAGCGCCAATATTGAGAACGCGAGAGCGCTTATTGCCGCTCTTCCTAATGATGCCGATAATCTCTTTGTGGTTTTAACAGCAAAAGAATTTAACCCATCCCTGAAAATAATCAGTCGGGCATCTGAAGCACACTCTGATAAAAAATTAAAAATGGCTGGTGCCACAAACGTGATCATGCCGGACAGGATTGGGGGACAACGAATGGCTAAATTAGTCACCCAACCGGATATTATAGATTTTCTGGATCATATCATGCTTCAAAGCACCGATGATATTTACATTGAAGAAATTTCATGTGATCAGTTAAAAAGCTGCTTTGTAGAAAAAAGCATTGGGGAATGGTCCATCAGACAAAATACGGGCGCCAATATTGTGGGGATAAAAACAAAGGATAAAAAATACATCGTAAATCCCTCGCCTGACGTAAAAATTTCTTCCTACGATCAACTATTTGTATTGGGAAGCAATGAACAAATAAAAAAGTTAACAGACATTCTAACCGGAAAAATATCCCCTTAAAAGTGTTCTATCATTTTTATTTGAAACTTTTTGCAACAATTCATTGATAAGAAAAAAAAATTGAATAATTTTGCCATCTTGTTTTATTCAAGAAAATTGTATACAAATTAAAAATATCATGAGCATTACAGCAGAAAAAAAGAAAGAGATTTTTAAGGAATTTGGTGGTTCCGAAACAAGTACCGGAACCCCGGAGAGTCAGGTGGCTTTATTTACACAAAGAATTACCGATTTAACGAATCATCTTAAGAGTCACAAAAAAGACCACAGTACAAGAAGGGCTTTATTAAAACTGGTAGGTAAACGAAGGAAATTGTTAAATTATCTCCAGCAAAAAGACATTGAGAGATATAGAGCTCTTATCAAAAAACTCAAACTACGTAAATAATAAAAAGAGGCAATTCTTGAATTGCCTTTTTTTATTCAATTTCCACATTTTATATCTCACCAAGAAACAAGAAATTATGAAAAAACACATAGAAAGATCAATAGATTTAGGAGAAGGAAGAAAAATAACCCTCGAAACCGGAAAATTAGCCAAGCAGGCAGATGGCTCTGTTGTCGTAAAAATGGGTAAAACAATGCTCCTGGCATCCGTTGTTTCTGCTAAAGAAGCAAAGGAAGATGTTGACTTTATGCCACTCACTGTAGAATACAGAGAAAAATTTGCCTCCTTCGGAAGATTTCCGGGCGGATTCCTAAAAAGAGAAACAAGGCCTTCCAATTACGAAATTCTTACAGCCCGATTAGTAGACAGGGTATTAAGACCTCTCTTCCCTGAAGATTATCATGCAGATACATTTGTTACTATAAACCTGATTTCTGCAGATAAAGAAGTAACTCCTGATGCGCTCGCCGGATTGGCTGCTTCAGCCGCCTTAACCGTATCAGATATTCCTTTTAAAGGTCCAATATCTGAAGTACGTGTCGCCAGAGTTGACGGGCATTTTAAAATAAACCCCACTTTTTCCGAACTGGAAGAAGCAGATATGGATATTATTGTTGGAGCAAGCTTAGAACATGTAATAATGGTTGAGGGAGAAATGGACGAAGTATCTGAAGAAGAGATGCTGGAAGCCATAAAATTTGCCCACGAAGCCATAAAAATGCATTGTATAGCTCAAAATGAGATGGCTGAAGAATTAAAAGTTGAAACTCGTGAATACAGCCACGAAGAAAAAGATGAAGAGCTGGAGAAACAAATTAAAGACTCCTATTATTCAAAAATTTATGAGGCGGCAAAGTCTAATAAAGGCAAACAAGAGCGCGGAGAAGCTTTCGATCAGATAAAAGAAGAGATCGTTGAAAAACAAATTGAAGAAAAAGGGGAAGAAGAAATTAACAAAGGGCTTATAGATCGTTATTTCCATGACGTAGAAAAAAAAGCAGTTCGGGATCTTGTACTCAACGACAAAATAAGAGTAGACGGAAGGAAATACGACGAGATCCGTCCTATTTGGTGTGAGGTTGATTATCTGCCTGCTGCACATGGATCAGCCATTTTCACAAGAGGAGAAACACAATCTCTGACTACAGTTACTCTTGGTACCAAACTTGATGAACAGGTAATTGATGAAGTGCTTGTTCAGGGCACAGAAAAATTTGTTTTACATTATAACTTCCCTCCATTCTCTACCGGAGATGCAAGACCTGTAAGAGGGGTAAGCAGAAGGGAAGTAGGTCATGGTAACTTAGCACACAGAGCTTTAAAGCGAATGATACCCGGAGAACCCGAGAATCCATATGCTGTCCGTGTGGTTTCAGACATTCTGGAATCCAATGGTTCTTCATCAATGGCCACCGTTTGTGCAGGAACCCTTGCACTAATGGACTCAGGTGTTCAAATTAAAAAACCAGTATCAGGTATCGCCATGGGGCTGATTACAGACGAATCTGAAAAATATGCTGTTCTTAGCGATATTCTTGGAGACGAAGACCACCTCGGTGACATGGACTTTAAAGTAACCGGTACAAAAGATGGTATTACAGCTTGCCAAATGGACATTAAAATAGCCGGACTTTCATATGAGATCATGGGGAAGGCTTTAGAACAATCAAAAGAAGGGAGATTACACATTCTAAATAAAATGACTGAAACCCTCAGTGAACCGAGAGCTGAGTTTAAACCTCATACTCCCCGAATTGAACAAATTCAAATACCTAAAGACATGATCGGCGCTTTGATCGGACCTGGCGGTAAAATTGTACAAGAGATACAAGCTGAAACTGAAACTACCATTAATATTGAAACAGGAGACGAATTCGGTTTGGTGGATGTATTTGCTGAATCTAAAGAGCAGATTGACAAGGCAATGGATAGGATTAATGCCATCATAGAAGTCCCTGAAGTAGGAAATGTTTATAAAGGCAAAGTAAAATCCATTGTAAATTTTGGTGCTTTTGTAGAAATTCTTCCTGGTAAAGAAGGATTGTTGCATATATCCGAAATTGACTGGAAACGCATAAACAAAGTGGACGATGTATTAAAAGAAGGACAAGAAGTGGAAGTAAAACTAATTGGTTTTGATAAACAAAGTGGGAAGTTAAAGCTCTCCAGAAAAGCACTGCTTCCAAAACCGGAAAACAACAACAATAAAGAACAGAAATAAATCTAAAGCATCAAACTCTTAATAAAAAGTGTTTTAAGGACTTCTGTATAAACATTCCTTAAAACACTTTTTTTATTTATAAGTCAATTCCCTTCTTTGATATTTTTTATTTTCTTTAGTATATTTACTCATCATTATTTAAAAAATAAATTTATATAAAACACAGATTATGAAAAAAATAATAGCATTCTCATTAGTGGC
>Ga0102934_1003437_pt1 | contig 10778 bp, 10 predicted proteins | sample SalPonR2_A_D1_MG_FD_78175 | JGI IMG/M metagenome (GOLD analysis project Ga0102934, IMG submission 78175) | Salt pond soil microbial communities from South San Francisco under conditions of wetland restoration - Salt Pond MetaG R2_A_D1_MG | ecosystem: Environmental > Aquatic > Marine > Intertidal...
CTTTTCATATAATTGTGGAGGTAATATTAATATATTTTTACTCAATTTAAACACCTTTTTCTGCTTTTATAGGAATATCCACACTTATATTATAACAAATAATATTTAATTATACCATAATTTTCATCTAATTATTTGGCTCGAAATAATTTTTGTATAAATCAGTTGACTTAATTTATTCGTTATCATTCTTTTTTAATATCTTTCTGCTAACCTCAGTTTACATTTAAATTTTATTATACTTTGCAATTCAAAACTTCTAAATGCATTGAATAGTTTATTTTTTATAATATAAAATTAATTTCCCCTTTAATAATAGAAAACCGTTTTCAAACTCCATTATTAAAGGGGTATATATTCTTGTATAAACTTTGTTTAAATATCAACTTAATTTGGTTAAAGTTAATACATTTTAAAAAATTAATATGTCTACAATATGAATAAATCTCTATTTTTAAATTGGTATTTGATATCTTATTTCCATCCTCCTACTACAATTATTAATATAAAAATATTTTTCTCCATCTGATGATTTATATTCTGAATCTTTTTGTTTGCCATCAATTAAAAATAAACCTTGTTTATATATATAATTCTAGTCCCAACTCTTTTAACTTATCATTTTTTGGTTTTCCTGTTTTTTTATTCCAACCCCGCTCATTATAATATTCATCTAATATAATACTGAAATCCTTGATTCCACATTCTTCTTGATCCTCATATAAACCAAATTTAGGAATTGCACCCATACGAGGATGAATCATATCATCTTCTCTATAAAACCCTTCTCTAATATTAAACAATCGCTGTAAATTTATAGCTCTTTCTCCAATTTTCAATAACTTCCATCCATCAATATTCCATCCAGTTAAGCCTTTTATCATATCAACATAATCTTTTAAATCAGTTCCAACATAAAGCATAAATTTACAAGTACCCATAATATCAGGTAAAGTTCCACCATCTTGTAATAATTTTACTACTTTACCTTTACCTTTTTCATCCCAGCGATCTACCTTATGTGGATCAGGTAGCCCAAACTCTGATAAACCAAACTCCATTTTACCTGCATCATAACCCATTGCCTCAACAGGGTGTATATGGCATGATCCCCTATTGCCAGTACCATAGGTAACAGCTAAAGCTTTCCCTCCACGCGGATCATGAGCAGGCGCTTCCAAACCTTTAACTTGTACAGCATATTCATAAGTGTTATCCCCTAGTTTTTCTGAAGCTCTTTTAACGCCGTCAGCTAATAGATCACCAATTTCTTCTCTATAAGCTATTTTTTTCACTAATTCAGGTAAAACCTCGGAATTTCCCCAACTTAAATCTAACCCATTGGTATCTTCATTATTTAAAATTCCATTTTCATAGCATTCCATAGCAAAAGCTATTACAGCTCCTGTTGAAATAGTGTCTATACCATATTCATTACATAGGTAATCACAATGAACAGCCACATCAACATCTTCACTTAGGACAAAAGCAGTAAAAGCACTTATTGTTTCATATTCAGCACCTTCATGACTAGGTGTCTTATACTTGCCTTCTTTCACTTCAGCAATTCGACCACAACCTATTGGACAACCCTTATAACATTGTCTATTATCTACTAAGTTATTTTCATAAAAATAGTCATAGAGCTCTTCACCCTTTCCCCAAGAATTTGATTGCCAGTTTTTTGTAGGAAAATCTCCTGCGGCATCACAAGCACCCATATCACCAGTTGTACCATGTTCTCTAAATTCGGAAGTGTCTGGATTCTCCCTTATTTTTTTATGGGCTTTCCTAACTGCTTTTATGTATTGACTGCTGTTAGCAATCTCTACTTCATTTTCACCCTTACAAGCAATAGCCAATAAATTCTTAGATCCCATAACAGCTCCAGCTCCACCCCGACCTGCAGCTCTATGATTAATCATTATTGAAGAGTATAATACTTCATTTTCTCCACCTTGTCCAATGGCTAATACAGAAAAATCTTCACCATCTTTTTCTTTGATTTTATTTGCCTTATTAGATGCAGATAAACCTTGTAACCCCTTACCATCTTTAATCTCTATATCTCCACCATTTATTACTATATAACTTGGTTTTTCTAATTGGCCTTCAATTATTATAAAATCAAAACCAGCATGCCTCATTTGGAAGCCAAATTCATCGCCAACCCTAGCTTCTCCCCAAGTACCTGTTAAAGGTGATTTAAAGCAAATTTCTAGACTGCCTCCACCGGGTACTTTTCTATTTGTTAGTGGACTTGTACCAAGAAATAAAATGTTTTCTTCACTTAAAGGATCAATATTAGCTTCTAATTCGTCATATAATACTTTGATACCATAACCAGAACCTCCAAGATACTTTTTCATTAAATCAGTATCTAATTTTTCTTTTATAATATTTTGATCATTTAATTTAATTCTAAGCTGTTTTCCTGCATAACCAAATAATTTATTAGGCATTTAAAATACCTCCATTTGTTATAATAAACCTGAATTATCCAACATTTTATCTAATTTATTCTTATGCTTTTTTGTTAAAGTTAACTTTGGTTCTCTTGATTTGCCACCACAAGCACCACGTTTATCCATTAGATATTTAATAACTTGTACTAGTTTTCCAGATTTTTCTAACTCTATGCAAAATGGTAATAATTTGTTATACAATTTCCTTGCTTCCTTATAGTTTTGATCATATGTTACTAATTCAAATAATTTGGAAGCTTCTTTAGGAAAAGCATTTGATATTACTGAAACCCATCCTTTCGCTCCAAAGAAAAATGATTCCAATGCTAATTCATCACAACCACAAAATGTTTTAATTTCCCCGTCTTGATTTCTTTCAATTTCTCTCAGCCTTGTTATATCTCCGGTAGATTCTTTAATATATTCAATATTGACTTCTTTCGCTATTTTTAAAACAGTATCTAACTGTATATCTACTCCAGAAACTCCTGGATTATTATATACCATTACTGGTATATTTACTGATTTGTTAATCAATTTGAAATGTCTTATGATTTCTTCCTGTAGAGGATTAAAATAATATGGTGGAAGAATTAATAATCCATTTACTCCAACTGATTGTGCAAAATTAGCAAACTTAATAACTTGAGCGGTGCTATCAGCACTAGCACCAGTACATATTGGTACTCTTTTATTTACTTTATCTACTACAAAACTTAAAATGTCTTTTTTTTCCTTTGTGCTAAGTGTTGTGAATTCGCCAGTGCTCCCTAAAGGTATTATACCATGTATGCCTTCTTGAATATACCAGTTAATATTTTCTTCTAGTCCATTAAAATTAATTTGATCATTTTCATCAAAAGGTGTTGCTAATACTGCAAATGTTCCTTCTAATTTTTCCACTTTGAATTCTCCCTTTCTTATTTATACTAAAAACTTTTTAATAATATATTTATATTTTTATATGATAATTACATTTGAATTATCCATTTATCTTAATATTACTTGGGAAAATAAATATTCATAATTTATTACCTTAAATCTCATAATATTATACTATTTTAAGTTCTTTTCTAAATGTTTTGCTGTATCTGTCACCGATAATCCTCCCAGACCTGTACAACATAATTCAGATGGTAACATCTCAGCAATGCGATGCATTGAATTTATTACCTCATCTAACGGTATAACATCATCTACTCCCGCCAGAGCCATGTTCGCTGATGCAATAGCATTAGTAGCTGCCATTACATTCCTACCTAAACATGGAACTTCAACTCTATTTGCAACAGGGTCACATATCAATCCTAAAACATTCTGCAAAGCAATAGAAGCAGCTTTTAATCCCTGATTGACTGTTCCACCCATCAATTGAACCAGACCAGCAGAAGCCATACTTGAAGCAGAACCACACTCCGCTTGACAGCCTGCTTCTTCACCAGCAAAAGTAGCGTTTTCGGAAATTAATATTCCTATTATTGCAGACGATAACATAGCTTTAATTAATTTATCTTTATCTAAATTAAGCGAGTCATAGACCCCAATTATTGTCCCAGGTATTACACCACAAGAACCAGCAGTTGGCGCAGCTACAATTAATCCCATAGAACTTTTTACTTCCATCACTGCCATTGTATAAGTAATTACATTATTTAATATATTTGTAGGTATGAGCTTATTATTATTTTCCGCTTCTTTTATCATCCATGCTTGAGGCCCTAAAATACGGTCTGAATATTGAGTACCTTTAAGTCCATTCTTTATTGAATCATTCATAATTCCCGCTATCTCTTCCATCTTCTTAAATACTAATTTTTTCTGTATATCTCCTCTCATACTTTCATATAATGTAGCTAATTCCCACATATCAAGATTTTCTTTTTTACTTATTTCAAGTATCTCTTCTGCCGTTTTAAATGGTATTTCAGTATTTTGTTTTGTCAATATTGGTAGGACAGGATCTATTTGTTTAACATCAAATATATTTTCCGCCTTCAATAAATCATTAATAATACTGGAGCTAACTTTTTGACCTGTTTTCACATTTATTAAATATTTATTTTCTTCTTTGTTATAAAATATTTTTTCTACATTTTTTATAAGTTTTTTTATTTTTATAATGTATTTATCAATATGCTCTTCGTCTATATCTTTAATAAAAACTAAAGTCTCATAAAAGTCCCCCTTTATGGAAGTATTAATTCCATCAATATTAACTATTTCAACCATACCACCACCGAGGGACAAAGCAGTTATATTTGTTGATAATTCTTTATCATTGATTAAAGTTAACTTATATGTGTTGGGGTGATTAGCATCATAGTCTTCTACTTTAAAGACCACTCTTATTCCTTTATTTTTAGCTTCTTTTAGAGAGTTTACAATATTTTTGTTATCAGGTTTCCAGCCCAGCAAACCACCCAAAAGTCCAATATCTGAACCATGACCATTATATGTGGTGGCCAGTGAACCTTGTGGATCAAACTTAGTTATGACTTTCTCTAACTTTCCATCTATTAATTCTCTAGACATCAAACCAATCCTGGCTGCACCAGCCAGATGAGAACTGGATGGTCCTCTCATAACTGGACCAATAACATTATTAAAAATACTCGAAAATTTAGTAGCCATATTTACCTCCTTTTTTATATCAGCCATAGAAATTGAACTTAAATATATAGTTTCTCAGTAATTTTGATTATTACTAAATCTAGAAAAAGAAAGTTTCTCTACATCAATCGATAATGTATCTTTACAAATCATCTGTGTTATCAATTTAGCTGTAATCGGAGACAATCCAATTCCATCACCTTCATGACCGGCAGCAATATAAAATCCGGGTACCTCTTTTACATCTGAAACAATTGGAAAATGATCAGGTACATAAGGTCTCAAACCTGCATAAGCCCTGATGACATTGATGTTTTCCATTACAGGAAAAAACCTAACTGCTCTTTTAGCCAGACCCCTCATAACTTCAAATGAAATATCTGTATCAAAACCAACAAAAGCCCTGCTGCTTCCTATTAAAAAATTATTTTCAAGAGTTGGTTCGAATACAAAAGCTATTCCTAATTCTTCTAATTCAGGACTAACATCCCTGCTATAGTCTTCACCTCCAAACTTAGCCATCATATAGCCAAATTCCACAATCTTTCTTTTGCCAACCGGAAATGTTTTTTCTGAGACAAGTATTTGTCCCTGCCTTGGTTTTATGGGTATATCTATACCAACCATCTTTCCGATTTTTGGAGCCCAGACCCCAGCACAATTTATTATATTATCTGTATATAACTTTTCTTTATCAGTTATTACTGCCTCTACAGATCCCTCTTTATTAAGAATTATATCCTCAACTTTATTATGATTATAGAAATCTGCTCCACTTTTTTCTGCTTCAACAGCTAATCCATAAGCTAAAAGCATGGGATTAATAGCAGCATCACAATCTATTTCAATACCTCCAATGATATCAGCAGCTAAATAAGGTTCCTGCTCATGAATTTCTTTTTTACTCAACATTCTCATTGAATAACCATCTTCTACCTGTTGATCAACATATTCCCGGGCAACATCCCATTCATCTTCACTTTCAATTATATATAGACTTCCTCGTTGACTATAATCAAAATTATATTCAATTTCTTTTTCTAATTCTTTAAACAATTGCTGACTTTTATAAGCCATTAAAGTATCAAATCCGGGTTTTTTATCGTTAATCAATATATTACCATCACATTTACCTGAAGTACCGGAAGCAATATCATTTTTTTCAACTACTGCAACTTTAACCCCTTTGCTGGATAAATAATATGCTGTGCAGGTTCCTATAACTCCACCACCAATAATTACTACATCATAACTATTCATCTTTATCCCCTCCCAGTACACCAAAGGTTAATGGCCTAACAGGGGGACGATCAGATGCGGGTTTTAATTCTTTATACTCCTTGCCCAATTCCTGTTTTAAAATCATCTGTACAAGTTTTTCACATGTCCTGCCCTGGCATAAACCCATTCCAGCCCTTGTACGTCTTTTTATTCCATTTACATCTCTTGCTCCTTCTTTTATTGCCTGTTTTATTTCTCCCAGAGTTACTTCTTCACAGCGACATATTATTGTATCATCATTCAATGTAAATCCCCCTCCCTTTATTTCTCTTTTCTCCTTTTAATACCTCGAACAACATCAAATTTATCTTCCGGTATTTTGATTGTAACAACAGGGGTTCTATCAAATTCCTTATTATTGATAACCCTGATTACTTCCCCCTGACATACAACTTTTCCCTCTCTATTTACTGCTTCTACTTCCATCCCTTTATCAGGTAAAGGTAGAAATTCATAGGGGAAAGATACTGATGCAAAACTTTCAGAGTGTGTTTTATCAACTACAAATATAGCTAACCCCGGACATTTAGCAATACATTTACCACAACCTATACATTTATCTTCTATTATTTTCGGTTTATCTGTAATTGGTCCTTCTATTTCTATAGCTCCAAAATCACAGGCTTCAACACAGGGATTACAGGGTATTTCCTGAATACATTCAATTACAGCTACAGGGCCTTCATTAAATCTCTCTTCAGATGGATAACCCTTTTCATTCTTTAATTCTGACAGAGAAATGTATCCATTTTTCAAAAGTGCCAAAGTTATTCCCTCCTTTGTCTTATTTATTGAAATGTCTTAATAATTTTTTCTTTAGCTTCTAATCTAGATTCACCAAAAGGCCCTAACCTTAAACCATCAACTCTGTTCCATATTTCATTTTTTATTGATGATGCTTTATTTGAATGTATATATCCCAGTGATTCGGCAATTGCTACTCCAGCCAATCTTCCTTCTTCTAAAGCGGTATTTGCCTCTTCAACACCAGCTGAATCTCCGGCAACATAAATTCCGGGATAGGTAGTCTCCATATTTTTATCATGTAAAGGAAGCCATCCTCCTAATTGAGGAATAAAATCACATCTACAACCATGCATCCTTGCTAATTCCATCAATGGTTTTAAACCTGCTGCAATTGTAATTGTGTCTACTTCATAAATCTTCTCCTGGCCTTTAATTGGTTGCCAGCAGTCATCGACATCACATACAACTGCTTCTTTAACTCCGTTCTTTTCATCGCCTCTGGCTTCAACTATTGTAGTTGAAGTATGAATAGGTACTCCTGCTCTTACAATTTTAGCTGCATGTACACCATAACCACCTATTTCAGGAGCTGCTTCTAATACACCCACGACTTCAGCTCCGGCCTGTAATAATTGATATGATACTATAAGTCCTACATTCCCTGAACCAATCATAAGTATTTTTTCACCAGGCAAAACATTGTGAATATTGGCCATTGTCTGTGCAGCTCCCGCTCCCATTACTCCGGGTAACGTCCAGCCTTCAAAAGCTATAGCATTTTCAGAAGCACCGGTTGCTATAACAATTTTTTCTGCTTTAATAATCTCTGCAGTTTTATTTTGATTATCTAAGCTTTTTTCTACTGCTATCTTTTTTTCTTTAAATAAACCTGTGGCTACACAGTTTAACCATATTTCAACACCATATTTTTTTGCCTCTTCCAATAACTCTTTACCAATATCAATGCCTCTTATACCTGAGCGATGGGCACTGGAACCAAAAAATTTATGAATCTGTTTGAAAAGCTGTCCTCCAGCCTTTAAACTTTCATCTATTAATAATACATCTGCATCTCTTTTTGCTGCTTCAATCGCAGCTGACAAACCAGCTGGACCAGCACCTATTACTACAGCCTCTCTTTTAATCATCATTTTTCTCCCTTTCGCCAACTCCGTATTGTGTTTTTACAACCATTCCTTCTTCAACTGGTGTAACACATGTTCTTACATTTGGTTTGCCATTTACTGTCATAGCACAATCGGTACACTGGCCTATACCACAAAATATACCCCGGGGTTCTTCACGTTTTATTGTATACCTATTAATTCGTATTCCATTGGCAAATAATGCTGCCGCAATCATTTCTCCTTTTTTGGCTTCTATCTTTTGACCATCTACAGTTATATTTACAGTTTCTTTTCTGGTTGTATCTCCTAATATTGGATGGTCATTTACTCTATCAGGCAAAATATTCCCCCCTTTCAGGTAAAAACGAACTTAATCATTATATTTACTGCCCACAATACAAATAATTACTTTATCGCCCCAGTAGATATCCCTCCGGAATAGGATCCTCGGGATCTATTACCCACTGGTTTAAACCTGTAACATATGCGCTGCCGGTTATCTCAGGTATTACAGCTTTATAACTACCCACCTTAGTTTCCTCCAATACTCTACCCTTAAAACATGTATTAATAATACTCTCAAAAGTTAATGTTTGATTTGTAGATAATTCACCTTTTGCATAGAAAGTAGCTAATCTGGATGAAGTACCCGTACCACAGGGGGAACGATCAATCGAACCCGGTGGTATTACAACAACATTCTTAACATCCGCTTTTTCTTTCTTTGCTTTTCCACAAAACATTACATGAGTAGCTTCATTTATAAAATCTTTTTCTGGATGACATATTTCAATTTGTTCATTTACCGCTGCTTTTATAATATTACCCACTCTGTTAATATCTGTAGCATTTTCAGGAACTAATTCAAGATTAAAACTATCAGCTTCTACAATAATATAATAGTTTCCTCCATAAGCAATATCTACTGTATTGGTATCAAAACCCTCAATATCTACTTCAGCATCTTCAGCAAAAAGAAATGCCGGCACATTTTTAAAAGTAACTTCTTGAGCGACATTGTCCTTAACTTTAACTTTTACTTCGACTAAACCAGCCGGTGTATCCAGTTTAATCTTTGTTACTGGTTCTTTAACTTCAACTATACCACCCTCAATTAAGGCTGTTGAAACCCCAATTGTATCATGCCCACACATGGGTAAATAACCACCAACTTCTATAAAAATTACACCAATATCTGCTTCAGGATTACAAGGTTCAGACAAAATCACACCAGACATAACATTATTACCACGAGGCTCAAACATTAATGCTTTTCTTATCCAGTCTTTATTTTTTTTAAAATACAGCATCTTTTCACTCATAGTCTTGCCAGGTATATAAGGAATACCACCTGTAATTGTCCTTGTAGGTTCTCCCGCAGTATGAGTATCAATTGTTTGAAATAATTTTTTTATCCTCATAACATCTCTCCTTTTTATTATTACTAAGCATATTTAAAACCTATAATACGAAAATATACTGGTAATGGGTCTTCTAAATTTAAGACCAAATTGTTAAAACCCATGATATTTTCAGTACCTGATTATTTATGTATTATATGCTTTTATCCTCATCTATTTCTTATATTAAAGGAATATATAAACCAAGTATATCCATTATTCTGTTGACTGGACCCTCAAATTTAAGAAACATACTGGAAATTAATTTAGTAACTCAACTTTCAGAGTTAATTATTAGATTTTCCTCCTGAATATAATTGGGTTTTTCGCTCAAAAAAGTAGTTCAAAAACATACAAAAATATCCCCACTTATGGTATAATAGTAATGTAGCAAGATAACTAACATACCAATAAGAAAGGGATGTTCTTGTTGAATACTATTATGCCACAAAATAATTATAATAAAAAGCAAATTAACTCTGGAAGTGTATCTTTTTTTAAGGACATTAAACCTTGTAAATTGTTGAGAAAATCTAATTTTCTTATATTAAAAGGTACCTCTTGTCTAATTGGATTTCAGCTAATTTTCAATTGCTTTTTTTGGATAAATTTATATCAACTATATGAATTTAATTCATATTATTTACCTGTTAAAAAGGATGCTGTATATGACTTTTTAAATGCTGTTAGTTATAATCGGAGAAATATTTATGTTACTTTTAAGTTCAGAGCTCCTAATATTTGCAATTTTCTTTTTGTGCAAAAAATACTGATGGACTACTCTTTTTAGATGATAAAACACAATATATGAAACTTTATATGAGTCTCTAGTTTAAAATCTGCACATAAAGTATCATTTTGAAGTTTAATATATGGTTACACTACTAAAAATAGCATAATAAAACTTTTTTACACACTATCTAATCTAATACTATTAAAAATATATTTAATGATATAGTCATTGTACTAACTATGGTCTTATGTAAAAGAAAAATTAGTATGTTCATTTTTCCAAAAAGATAATTTTTTTTATGTTCCTTATTTCATTTTATTATTACAAGGCCACTTTCGGTTTCTATTAAACTAAATAAATTCCAATCACAGCCTGTAATAAATAGTAACAATAGAGATAAACTTTTTTAAAAAAC
>Ga0102934_1003438_pt1 | contig 10772 bp, 7 predicted proteins | sample SalPonR2_A_D1_MG_FD_78175 | JGI IMG/M metagenome (GOLD analysis project Ga0102934, IMG submission 78175) | Salt pond soil microbial communities from South San Francisco under conditions of wetland restoration - Salt Pond MetaG R2_A_D1_MG | ecosystem: Environmental > Aquatic > Marine > Intertidal...
CCATCAGCAATGTAAATGATATTGGTTTTCTTTCGGAACTTGCCCGGTTTCTGCAATCAAAACATGACCTTGACACGAATCGTACATTCACTTGTGGATTTTCCAACGGTGGATTTATGAGTTATACACTGGCCTGTGAAGCCCATGATGTATTTATGGCAATTGCACCTGTTTCGGGTGTAATGTCCGGATATACCTGGGAAAACCGGGAAGAGGCAGAACCAGTTCCTGTATTGCACATTCATGGCACAGATGATGAAACTGTTCCGATAGACGGGAGCATGTCAACAGCAGGTGGCTGGGGAGGCGCTCCAAAAGTTGATTCCATCATTAGTTACTGGACCACCTTTAATAATTGCACAACCACAGACACAGCAGATATCAGTGCGAATACAAAAGCCTATTATCACAGGAATGAACCCGGAAAAAACGAAGTATGGTATTACAAGATCAATAATTACGGACATCAGTGGCCGGGTGAATATGAAGACAATTCAGGGATCAATGCAAACAAATTAATCTGGAAATTTTTCAGACAATACTAAAGTCAAAATTGCCCATCAGGGCTACATTTTATCCATACAGGAATTCCCGGCCAGCCAACCGGTAGAATAAGCAATCTGAAGGTTATACCCCCCTGTTTCAGCGTCAAGGTCTACCAATTCGCCGGCAAAATAAAGTCCATTCACCAATTTTGATTCCATGGTCTTTGGAAAAATCTCGTTTGTGAGTACACCTCCTGCAGTAATAATAGCCTCTTTAAATGAACGAAAACCTGTTATCTTAAAATTAAAATTTTTAAGCAGATGTCTGATTTTTTTCCTCTCTTCAGAAGATACCTGGTGACATTCCTTGTCAGGATCAATTTCCAGTTTCTCCATGAATACAGGGATCATAGCTGAAGGTAACAAATTAGGAAATACATTGCTGATTTTCTTTTTGCCGTTCTCATCCAATTCCCTTAACAATCTCCTGTCAAGTTTTTGCTCATCTAGCGCTGGCTTGAGGTCTATTGTTATTTCCACCCGTTTCCCATTATTCAGCTCATCCACCACAGTTCTGCTCAGAGTCAGTATGATGGGTCCTGATAGTCCGTATTCCATAAAAACCATTTCGCCGAATGCTTCTTTCGTTTTCTTCCTGTTTACCCAAACAATGGCTTTTACATTCTTTAATTTCAAACCTCCCAGTTTCTTAGCTGTTTCACCTTCTGTTTCCAGAGGAACCAGGGCCGGTCTGACTGTATTAATTGAATGCCCTGCCTGCCGGGCCAGTTCATACCCCTCTCCGTTAGACCCGGTGGCCGGGTATGCGTTCCCGCCGGCAGCAAGAATTATCTGATCGGAAGAAAACATGCTCCCGTTTGCCTGCAGTCCCTTTATGCTATTGTCTTCAATATGCAATTTTTCGACACGCTGCCCGCATTGTATCTCAACACCTGATTCATGAACCCATTTCAGGAGTCCATTCAATACATCTGCTGACTTGCCGCTTGTCGGGAAATAACGCCCTCCCCGCTCCAATGTGATATCTACGCCATATCGTTGAAGCAGTTCAATAATATCTTCAGAAAAAAACTGATTAAAAGCGTTCCGTAAAAACCTTCCTTTCGGATAAACATGCTTAATAAACTCGCTGACAGGTGCGTTATTGGTTAAATTACAGCGTCCTTTACCTGTAATCAACAGTTTGCTGCCTTCACGCATCATCTTCTCCAAAACCAGGACTTTGCCACCCAGTTCAGCAGCTCTGCCTGCAGCCATCAAACCGGCGGGACCTGCTCCAACCACGATTACATCATAATGATTCATAGATGCAAAGGTATTTATTTTGAGTAGGAAAAATAAAATTTTGACAGCAGAACTAATTACCAGTTTATTCTTCCTCTTCGTTTACAAATCCTCCTGTAAGGCGGGTCAAATTAGTATTAGAACTGATCAGATCGTAAGTGGCCCTTAATTTTTGCAAGGCCGCATTCACGTATATAAGCTGAATATCCCTGTAATTAAAAGAATTTATTGCCCCTGCCTTAAATTTTTTGCCAGCAATTTCCAGGTTAAGCTCAGCAGCTTCCAAACCTTCCTCTGCCACTCCCAGTAAAGTTTTTCGGACATTATACAGATCATACACGTTATACAATTGGTTCGTAAGGCTATGTTTTATCTCCTCATTCTCGATTGCTGCAATTTCTTTGTTAATCCTGGCTACCTGAATAGCTCTTTTGCGGTTTCCTCCGGTAAATATATCATAGCTTAACGTTACATTTCCATAAGGTGTTACCGTTTCAGAAGTTGAAGGATCAATTCCCTGGTTGTTCAGCCGGGACCAGGAGTTATCGAGTCCTGCCGACAACCGCACCGAAGGATACATAGCGCTTTTACTGAGTTTAACCTCATCTTTCTGCAACCTTAGGTTTATATATTGATTTTGCAAGGTTTGATTGCTTAAAAGCATCTTATTTAACAAATCCCCCAGTTCATAATCAACAGTGTCCGATTCAAAAGATTCGGTAAACTGAAAATTTGTTTCAGGTTCCACTCCCAGGACAAAATTCAAATTTCTTTTGGCATTCCTGACAATCACCTGTTGATTCAAATAAGCAGCAGAATCCTCCAGGTAAATATTTTTTGACTGAAGCACATTGTAGGTAAGAGATTTCCCAAGTTCTCTTCTCATCAACTCATATTCATATCGATCGCGAGATAATGACATCACTTTTTTCAGTACCAGCAGTTGCTCCTTTTGTAAAAGTACATTGTAATATCCCAGGATCACATCCTGAATAGTGTTTTCCACAACCACAGCCAGTCTACCCTGGGCAAGATTTTCAAGTTTTGCCAGTTTATCTTTTGTTACGTTCACCCGAAAACCATCGAAAAGTGTCCAGTTGACTCCAATTCCTCCTGAAATCCGGTTGGAAGAAGAATTGTTCAGGAGATCTGCATTATTTGTAGAAGAAATATCAAGTCCAAGAGTCGGATATCTCCCTGCTGTTCCCCAGTTATTATTCAGACTGGCAATTTCCCTTTCAGATTTTAAAATGGTTATTCCGTAATTATTTTTAAGAGCCTTTTGTAGCGCATCAGGAAGATTAAGCATATTATCCTGGCTGCTTGCACTAAAAAAACTACCTAAAAAAATAAATAACGTAACTATTTTTTTTATTGCTATCATAATTTCTTTCATCAATTTCAAATCTTATTAGTCATCTTTTGGTGACGAGGGTTTATTGTTTTCTTCAACTATCTTAGCAGTGCCATTGGTCTCATATTTTGTACGCCTGTTATTTAAAATAACTGCAACCTCAACCTCCCTTCTTTCAGGCTTATTCCCTGTCCACAGGTATTTTTGGTAAACTCTGAAATCATTCAACAACATTATAAGAACAGGAAAAAATATCAGGATAAAAATCGTTCCTATGAAAACTCCATAAGCCAGGCTAATTGCCATTGGTATCAGAAACTGGGCCTGTACACTTTTCTCGAGAATAATAGGGAAAAGTCCCACAGTTGTTGTAATACTCGTAAGGATAATGGGCCTGAGCCTTGTCTTTCCTGCTTCCACAACTGCATCGTGGACTTTGTGTCCTTTAAGAAGCAGATTATCATACTTTGCAAGAAAAACAATGGCATCATTGATGATGACACCTGTAAGGGCAATCATACCCCACAAACTAATTATAGAAATGGGTTTTCCATGAATTCCGTGACCCCAGAATACCCCAAGCATGGACAGAGGAATCATTGCCAAAATTATAATAGTCTGATTTACGCTCTTAAAGTGTAATATCATCAGAAAAATTATAACTATAAAAGCTATTATAAAATATTTTCCTACTTTAGAAAGTGCTTCATTACTGTGTTTAGACTGCCCCTGGAATTTGTAACGTATTCCGGTAAACCGGGACTCCAAATCGGGCATGATATCCTGTTCAATTTTTCCCAGGATCTCAGGAACCGGAGCATATGGATCAACAGTTTCTGCTTCCACTCTGATTTCTCTTGCGCCATTATAACGATTAATCGCGACAGGTCCCCTTTCCAGGTGATAATCCGCCAGTTCAATTAATGGATATTCTCCTCCTGGTGTCTTGATTTTCATTTTTTCCAGTTGGCCCCTTGTAAGGCGGTCTGACTTCGGATACCGAACCCACACGCGAAGTTCGTCTCTGCCTTCCTGAAGTCGTTGAGCCTGGCCCCCGTAAAAACCTCTACGCACCTGTGTAGCAATAGAAGCTTCATCTAATCCAAGGAAGTAAGCTTTAGGCTTCAGATCAAGCCGTACCTCTTGTTTTCCCAGGGCAACATTTTCTGTTATATCTTTCAATTGTGGCAGCTCTGTCAACTTACTCATTAAGAAACTTTTTGCCTCATTCAGTTCTTCCAGATTTCTTGACATCAAACCAATGGACACCGGAGAGCCCCAGCGACTTCTTCCTCCTGCAGTAAACTTCCTTGCTTCCGGTACAGCCCCTATCTTTTTCCTTACCATATTGGCAATCTGGTGACCACTAAGAGGGAGACCTTCCAAATCAACCGGATATACCCTTATACTTCCTGCATGTGCCCCTCGCTCCTGCCCACGAAAAGCATTTCCTAAGGTAGAAGCTACTCTTTCAATAACATCTGATTCTGTTTTTAGTTCCTCTTTAAGGTCTTCATTTACTCCCCAAATAGCATCTTCAAACCTCCTCAAATATTTTTTGGTTTGTACTTCTCCTTCACCCGGAGTAAAAGCCACATTTACAGAAAAACTGTCAAAATCAACCATTGGAAAAAATGTATTCTTAATATGTCCTCCAAAGTACAAGCCTGCTGTGACTAAAATAAGAGCAATGGGTATACCTACAACAGCATGCCTGTATTTCAACAGCCAATATAGCATATGATGATAAATATTTTCACGCAGCCAAACAATAAAGCCCTCAAAATATTTTTTTATTCCTTTATTTTTGGCTTCAAGATTTTTACGGTTAAGTACCCTGTGACTACTCAGATGAGCAGGCAAGACAAAGAAAGCCTCGAAAAGAGAAAAGAACAAAGCTCCAATCACCACAATTGCCATATGAAACATCATTTCCATACGGGTTCCTGAAAGAAACAGGAGGGGCATAAAAGCTATAATGGTTGTTGTAATAGATGTCAGCACTGCAGGAAGAACCTCCATGGTACCTTCTACAGCAGCCTTCATCGGACTCATTCCTTTTTCAAAATAAAGATAGATATTTTCGGCAATAACAATACCATCATCTACGAGTATTCCAATCACCAGTATCATTCCGAAAAGCGAAATCATATTTATAGTAATTCCCAGATAACCAGCAAAGATAAACATTGCCAGAAAGCTAAAAGGAATCCCAAAGGAAACCCACAGTGATAATCGAATGCTTAAGAAAACAGACAAAGAAAGAATAACAAGCCCCAACCCTATCAATCCATTTTTGGTAAGTAAGTCCAGCCTGCTCTGCAAAATATTCAGAAAAGCCCTGGAAGTTTCCAGTTCCACTCCTAAATTCTTCCCGTTAAATTCTTCAATATAATTATAGGTATATTCAGTTATTTCCTCCAGATCTTCTTCCGGTAATTTCTCAATATTAATAGAAACTGACTGTTTGCCGTTTACCCAGGTTTCATAAGACGTATCCGCAAATTTTTTCTTTACTTCGGCAACATCGCGTATTCTGATAAAACCACCATCTTCCTGACCCCGTAAAATAATATTACCGATCTTATTCGGATCAGTACTTCGGGATCTGAGGCGTATCATCAATTCCTCTTCTTCAGACTTAATCTGGCCTCCGGATATATCCCGGTTATTTGACTGAATAGCCCGCATGATATCGGAAAAGGTAATGTTATAACGAAGGAGAGCTTCTTCTCTGACTTCAACAGACAATTCCGGTGAGGGGAAACCGGAAATAGAAATCTGACTCACCACTCCTGAATTATAAAGATCTTCTTCTATCCGCTGCGCATGATCTTTAAGAGTCATCAGATCAACTTCTGATCCATCAGAAGGAGTGAGCGACATCCTTACCCCGGGGGACCGCGATCGCTGTTTGGCAACAATTGGACGTTCCGCTGCCGAAGGCAAGGCAGAAATTCCATCCACTGCATTTTTAACCTCCATCAATACTTCATCAACAGGATACTCTCCAGTTGTTTCGATAGTAACCCTGGAACTGTTTTCCACAGATGTAGAAGTAATTTCTTTAATTCCCACTATTCCTCTTACTGCCTCTTCCAACCGTGCAGTAACACCCTCTTCCATTTCCTGGGGAGAGGCTCCCGGATAAAATACAGAAATACTAATATAACGGCTCTCTCTTTCCGGAAAAAACGCTTTATGCATATTCAACAGACTAAATCCACCCGCAAGAATCACAAAAGCAATAATAAGGTTTGCATATACTGGATACTCAACAAAACGTTCAACAATTTTTCTCATAATCTTATATGGTTGGAAAAATATTCATTAATTCTCTTTAGCAGCGGTTTCTTTCTGCTGATTATTTCCTGTGTTTCTGGGTTGGTTATAAATTTCAACTTTTGTTCCTTCAGAAACATTTATCAGGGGTTCCATTACAAGCATCTGCCCCTGTTCAAGTCCCTTAAGCAAAATTGTTTCTTCTGTCACCTTAACAATATCGATGTTTCTTTTATGAAGTCGGTTATTATTGACAATAAATACTTCATTTGTATTAAAAACAGCATTTCTGGGAACCTCCATCACACCTGCAACCGGGTGCCCGGGAAATTGTGCATGTAAATACTCTCCTGTTAATAAAGGCTTTTCCGGATTATTCTTCACACGTATAAATACACCCTGCGATTGTGTGGAAGCATCAACAAATTGATTCTTTCTCACAACATACCCTTCCCATGTCATATTTCTTTTTTCTGAGTGTATAATGGCTTTATCCCCTACTTTTACCCAGTTTGCATCAAAACGCTCAAGCGGAACCTCCATCTCAAGGATATCTGTTCTTATTGCTCTGGCAATACGGCCTCCCATATTTGTATAAGCACCTGCTTCCATAATTACCTCTGCATAAGTGCCGTCAAAAGGTGCGTTTACGGTATGACGGCTTAACCTTAGCTCATCCTTTTTAATTCCGTAGTATTCACTCAGAATATTCCGGCTTGCAAGAAAAATTCTAAATTTTTCAGATTTCACATCAGGGAAAGAAGGAAGAGGTTTATCTATCTGCACAGAATTGAAAAATTTTCTGAACTGATCTTCCTGCTCATGAAAATCAATAGCCAAATCCGGCAAAAGATTAGCCAGCAGATTTAAAAACTGACTTTTTCTGGACTGAAGCGCAAGCGCTGCTTCATCAGGATAGATTGTAAACAGTACATCCCCCTTTTCAAAAGTGCTTCCCTTTTTCAATGGAATTTCCGAACCGATAATCTTACCCGAGGCTTCCGCGACCAAATCGACTTCTGCAAGTGACCTTAATCGGCCAGGTGCTGAAACAGGAGAAACAACAGTTTCATATTTTACAGCTTCAGCCTCAACAAATCGTTTTACTTCTTTCTGAGGTCTCATTCTGGGTTCTTCTCCCTGGGCAATTAAAAACTTCATAATTCCATAAGCCAGACCTACTATAAATATTAAAGCCCCAATAATAATAATTCTACGGTCTATTTTTTTCATTATATTTTAGTGTATTTTATAATAACAAACTTTTAGATAACTTATTAAACTTCTGGTTTAACAGATAAAACATTGAAAAGTTTAAAAACAGATATTTCATTAAACAACAACCATAAGCAATAAGATTGCAATGTTTAAAATTTGCTTATCAGGATTTTTAGAAGATAATATCAGGATAGGATTGCTTATAAAAATGCCGCTCCTATAACACCTGCAGAGTCCCCAAGTTCCGGTTTTACAAATTTGGTTTCAAGTCCTTGATTAAAAACATGCTTTTGTGTCTCTTCAACTCCTTTTTTATAGAGTGCTGAAACATTACCTACCCCGCCACCCAGAAGAATGATTTCCGGATCGATAATATTGATCACATAAGCAATAGCTCTCCCAAAAAAATAGTTAAGACGGTCTATTGTTTGGGTGGCATAGGGGTCCGCATTATCTTCATGCAGGCGGGAAATTTCATCCAGTTTCAATTCATTGCCGGTAAGTGATTGGTAGTAAAGTTCCAGGGCGGGACCGGAAATTACGGTTTCCACACATCCGATTCTGCCGCAGTAACATTTTCCTCCGGATTCATCAAGGAAATTATGTCCCCATTCTCCAGCGATACCTTGTAACCCTTCAAGAATCTCTCCATTAACTACAATACCTCCACCAACGCCTGTCCCCATAATAACTCCGAAAACAACTTCTGCCTGTGGATTAATTTTGTAGGCGGCTCCAAATTTGGCTTCTGCCAGTGCAAAACAATTTGCATCATTGGCCATACGTACCGGAACTGAAAAAGATTTTTCCAGGTCTTCCCGAAAAGGTTTCCCTATAAGTACAGTGGTATTACAATTTTTGAGTCTTCTTGTATTCTTATCAATTGTGCCCGGCACTCCAATACCTAATTTCTCTGGTTCCAGGCCGGTTGCTTTTTTTAGTTGTCCGATCAATTTTTCAATCTGATGAATAATGTGATCATAGCCTTTCTCCCGTTCTGTTGGAATACGTTCTCTGGCAAGAATCTCGGGTTTATCACCCTTTCTGATCACAACGCCTTCAATCTTGGTACCCCCAAGATCAACGCCCCAAAGATGTTTAATGTTCTGATGCATTGGAATAATTTATTTTGAACGTTTTTGTTTAAAATAATCAATCAGCAAATTACTGCATTCATTTTCAAGGATCCCGCTTGAAATTTTTGTTTTAGGGTGCAATAAATTGAAACCCCGGCTCAAAAATCCCATTTTAGGATCCTCTGCCCCATATACAACTCTGCTGATCTGCGCCCAATAAGAAGCTCCGGCACACATTGGGCAGGGTTCTAATGTAACATACAAGGTACAATCTTTAAGATATTTGGAGCCTAAAGTATTGGCTGCTGATGTGTAGGCCTGCATTTCTGCATGAGCCGTTACATCATTCAATGTTTCGGTTAGGTTATGAGCCCGGGCTAAAATTTTTTCCTGGCATACGATTACTGCTCCTACAGGAATTTCATCCCTGACCAAGGCGTTTTTGGCTTCTTTAATAGCCTCTCTCATGAAATATTCATCATTCAATACTCCGGGCATGTTGTTTTTTCCAAAAATAAAAATAAAAGCTCACAATCTAATAAGAATTCTTAATCTCTTTGCAGGTTTTCTTCAAGGAGCCTGTTCTAAAAAGTCAAATTTATCTGAATTAGCTTCTGGGCATCCTTTAAATGAATGCTTTCATAAAAATTAAGGTCTAAAACATACCGTTTATAAAATTTTCCCTGTCTACTTTATGAAAATACTGATCAAAATAAATGTTATCCAGTTTGTCCCGGATCTTTTGGTATTCATGTGGGGTATCCTTAAGAAGTTCTTCCACATCTTTGGTGGAAAGGCTATTAAAATAATCCCCGAAGATACGAACATCTTTCATAACCCCTTTTTCCACATTTATATGAAATTCTATATTTCCTCCACTGGTTTTAATAAGCTTTTTAAAATTATATTTTGGAGAAACGCCAAAGTTCCAGTCCCATTTTCCATATTTTTCATCAACCAGGCGGTTAATTGCAGCCCTGTCTTCATCTGTATATTCATATATTACCGCACCTTCATTCTCAGAAACAATATGCTCCATAATACGATCTCTGAACTCAAGCACATCCATTTTATCCTTCAGATGATCACTGATGTTAGTCACCCTGCTTCTTACGGATTTTACTGCTTTATCTTTAAACTTCAGAGGATTTACTTTCAAAGCACTTGAAAGGTCTGTCATTACTGAAGAAAATAATAAAGTGCCATGGTGAATCATCCTGTTGCCGTTCAGATGTTGAGCATTGCCTGAAATCTTTTTATCATCAACTACAATATCGTTTCTTCCCTGAAAATCTGCATTCAGTCCCATATTTCTTAACACATCAATAATAGGTTTTGTGTAAGTACTGAAGTCAACTTTATCTTTACCCCTTTCAATATTTTTGATAAAGGTGAAATTAAGATTTCCAAGGTCATGAAAAACAGCACCACCTCCGGATAATCTTCTTACCACGTCAATGTTGTTTTCTTTCACATATTCCACATTAATCTCTGAAATAGCATTCTGGTGGGTTCCCACAATAATTGAAGGTCTGTTCCGCCAAAGCATAAATGCATTGTCAGAAAAATTTTTTAAGACATACTCTTCCGCTGCAAGGTTAAAATAGGGGTTCGTATCAGGATTTTTAATACAAATCATAATCTCGAAAAGTTATTAAGGTAAATAATGGGTAACAAAATCAACCGTAAAATGTTCCCTTAAGAAATCGATTCCCTGTTTTGCGATAAATCCAGAACACAAGGTGGCCAATTCCAATACCCAAAAGAGCACCACCAATAATATCCAGTGGATAATGCACTCCCAGATAAATTCTGCTATAAGCAACTACAGCTGCCCATACAAATATGAACCAGGAAAAATATCTGTTGCGGAAAAGAAGAAACAAAAAGGTAGCGGCAGCAAATGAATTGGCAGCATGAGAAGATACGAAACCGTACATTCCCCCACAATCACCATTTACAATATGTACCATTTCATGGATGGGGGATTCGGGCCGGCAGGGTCTGAAACGCTCAAAAACTTCCTTGAAAAGTTTAACAGAAGACTGATCA
>Ga0102934_1003440_pt1 | contig 10771 bp, 8 predicted proteins | sample SalPonR2_A_D1_MG_FD_78175 | JGI IMG/M metagenome (GOLD analysis project Ga0102934, IMG submission 78175) | Salt pond soil microbial communities from South San Francisco under conditions of wetland restoration - Salt Pond MetaG R2_A_D1_MG | ecosystem: Environmental > Aquatic > Marine > Intertidal...
CTATGCAGAAAGGAGAATAATGAGCTTAAATTGGGAGATTGCTGATGAAAAAGTATTGGAGAATACTGTACAACGTTGCCAGGAAAGAGATATAATCATTCCTACTTACGAACAAATGATAAATCCGGAAAAGATACCGGCTAAAATTAGAGAAGAATTAGAGGAAATAGGTTTGTGGGACCTGAATCCCAGAAATCTCTTCAGAATTACTTGGAAGAATGAAGCTAAGGAGTTTGGAGGAAAATTTAACGGAGTAAATTATATAGAACTTCCCTCGAAATTAACAGGAGTAAAACCGAGGATAATTGTTCTGATAGGAAAATATTTTCCGACAGGTTCACACAAGGTTGGAGCCACATTCGGTCCACTTGTAGAAAAATTGGTCCGAGGCTCTTTTGATCCTACCACTCAAAAAGCACTATGGCCCTCTACCGGTAATTATTGCCGCGGTGGAGCTTATGATTCCTATTTACTTTCCTGTCCTTCCATAGCTATTCTGCCCGAAGAGATGTCTTCCGAGAGATTTGAGTGGCTGGATGAAGTAGGTGCGGAAGTTTTTGCCACACCCGGCTGCGAAAGTAACGTTAAAGAAGTTTACGATAAAACAGCAGAATTGAAAGAAGAAAGAGGAGATGAAATAGTCGTATTAAATCAATTTTCCGAAATAGGAAATGCTATTTGGCACTATGCTGTTACAGGTAGAGCTATAGAAGAAGTGTTTCATAAAGAAAAATCGGATGAACAACGCTTATCCGCTATATTCTTGACTCAAGGTTCTGCCGGTACTCTGGGCTGTACTGAATACATTCGAGAGAAATTTCCTCTGGTAAAAGTGGGGGCAGGAGAAGCCTGGCAATGCCCAACCTTGCTCTATAATGGCTATGGCGGGCATAGAATAGAAGGTATTGGCGATAAACACGTTCCCTGGATTCATAATCTTAAGAATATGGATATGGTTGTTGACATAGATGATAATGATTGTATGAATCTTATGAGATTGTTTAATGAAAAAGAAGGGCATGAATTCCTTAAAAATGAAAAGATTGCACCTGAAATTGTAGAAAATTTGAATCTGCTTGGCATTTCTTCCATTGCTAACGTGCTGGGTTCCATCAAGATGGCAAAATATTACGAAATGAATGAAAATGATGTTATATTTACCATAGCTACGGACTCCATGGAAATGTATCAGTCCAGAATGCAAGAAGCCAAAGAAAAATATGGGGACTATGATAAACCCAAGGCTTACAAGGATTTCGAAAGATATATTTTAGGACAGGATAAAGATAATATGCTGGAACTTTCCTATTGGGATAAAAAAAGAATGCACAATCTGAAGTATTTTACCTGGATAGAACAGCAGGGCAAGAAACTCGAAGAATTAAATGCACAATGGTATGATGAAAATTACTGGAAAGAAAAATTCCATTCTTATCAAGATTGGGATGAGTTAATAAAAGAGTTTAACGATAGAACCGGATTAATGAAAAAATATTAATAATGAAAAAAATAACTGATGTATTTGTTTTCTCGCAAGAAAAAAAGTCACTTTTTCTGGCAGAAATTGAGTTTGATTCAAAGATACATAAAATAAAGCCGATAAAAGAATATTCTGCTACTCCGAAAAAACTAATTTCATCTATGAAAAAATTAAAGGGGAGCAGAACTTCATTTCTGTCGGGATCACCTGAGGTTTTCGATGGTAACTACAATCTATTGATTCCAGCCGGCATCGATCCCCACGTCCATTTTGATGATCCCGGATTTGAGTTTCGTGAAAACTTTTATACAGGTACGCTCTCAGCTGTATTCGGCGGAATTACTACAATCATAGATATGCCCTGTACAAGTGTACCCCCGGTAATAAACAAAGAAAATCTACAAAGAAAGCTGGAAGTTGTATCCCCCAAAGCAGTAATAGATTTTGCATTTTGGGGCGGAGTTTCCGGTACTGAGTTTGATGATAATCTGGAGGTTGAGAAATTTATGTCTGACCTGGCAGAATCAGGTGTGGTGGGGTATAAAACTTATCTTATATCTGGTATGAAAGAATTTACTGAGCTCAATGAAGAAAGGCTGGAAAAAGTTGCCAATATTGCAAAAAAACTAAACCTTCCGGTAGCTGTTCATGCAGAAGATAAAGATCTGGTTAGAAATCGGCGGCATAAACTGCAAAAGAAAAATAAAAATGAGTTCTCAGACTATTGTCGGGCAAGAGATGTGAAAGCAGAAGTCACAGCCGTAAAGAAAGTCATAAATATAGCCAGAAGAAGCGGTGCTCAATTTCATATTGTACATCTTAGCAGTAAGAAAAGTATGGAATTAGTTCGGAAAGCACATATGGGCGGGGTAAAAATTAATACGGAAACCTGCCCTCATTTTCTGGCTTTTACCCAATCGGACTATAAAGAGATCGGAAGTATATTGAAAACTGCCCCTCCGGTAAAAAAGGAAGAAGACAAAACTGCACTTTGGCAAGGATTGCAAGAAGGTGTAATCAATTTTGTGGCTACAGACCATGCCGGATGCATACCAGAAAAGGAAAAGTTTACAGGAAATATTTGGGATGATTATGCCGGTATTCCCGGTACTGAAATGTTAATACCCTATATTTTTAACGATGGCTATTTGAAAAATAAATTGAGTTTGGAAAAAACTATAGACATAATTTCTACCAATGCGGCAAAATTTTATAGTCTTTATCCGAATAAAGGAAGCCTAAAAATTGATACTGATGCCGATTTTACTGTTGTTAATCTTACGGAAGAAAATATAATCGATCCTGACAATCTGCATAGTAAAGGAAAATATACTCCTTTTGAGGGTAGAAAATTTAATACTAAAATTGAAAAAACTTTTTGTAGAGGTAATTTGCTTATAGATAAAAATAAATTTTTAGGAAAAAAAGGTATAGGTAAATATATACCAGTCAAATAATGTTGCGCGAGGAAATATGGAATTAAAACGAATCATAATGGATGAAAAATCTATAGAAAGAGCAATAAAACGAATTGCATTTCAGATTATTGAAAAGAACAAGGGATTGGAAGATATATGTCTTGTAGGTATAAGAACCCGTGGAGTTCCAATGGCTAAAAAGCTGGCGAATTACTTAAGAGAAATTGAGAATAAGGAAGTTCCAATGGGGATTTTGGATATAACTTTATACCGTGATGACCTCTCCAAAGTTGCCGAACAGCCCTTATTAAAGGGCTCTGAAATTGGATTTGATGTGGAAGGAAAGTCTATAATTATAATTGATGATGTCTTATATACAGGCAGAACAGTAAGAGCAGCCATATCGGGTTTGCTTGATTTTGGACGTCCGGATAAGATTGAACTTTGTGTACTGATTGATAGGGGGCACCATGAAATGCCGGTAAAAGCAGATTATGTAGGAAAATATGTGCCGACCTCGCAAGAGGAAGTTATCAAGGTAACATTCCATGAAACAGATGAAGATGAAAAAGTTAGAATCTATCTAAAAAAATAAAGTGAGTGCTTTATGTTATTAAAGAATGCTTATCTCTGCCAGTTTAAGGAAAATGAATTCATACCAATATTTGCTGATGTTATTATCGATGAAGGAAAAATAATCAAAATTAAGAGTAAATCTTATGAAAAGTTTTTAAAATTTAGAGCAGATTCAGAAGAACCCGAAAATAATACACTTTCTGAATACGATGCCAACGGTAGAGTAGTTTTGCCACCTTTGGTTAATTTCCACGAACATATCTACTCTCGCCTTTCCAAAGGATTACCGGTAACAGGTGATTTGAGCTCTTTCATAAAAGTTTTGGAGAACCTCTGGTGGAAACTAGATCGAGCTCTAAAAGAAAAAAGTATAAAAGCAAGTGCCCAGATCGCAGCAATCGAAGCAGTTAGAAACGGAGTGGGAACCGTTTTTGACCACCATGCTTCACCCTCGGCTGTATCCGGGAGTCTTAATCTCATAAAACAGGAATTGAAACTGCGCGATATAAAAGGTGTCCTCTGCTATGAAGTTTCAGATAGAAACGGCAAAGAGAATATGAAACAGGGAGTAGAAGAGAACATAGATTTTTTTAGATTTAGGACTTCAGAACAATTCAAATCGCAATTTGGATTGCACGCACTTTTTACACTCTCAGATGAATCTTTGAATTATATTCATAATGAAGTTGGTGACGAAGATATTGGCTATCACCTTCACGTGGCAGAGGGAAAATACGATGTGGAATTTAATAAAAAAAATTTTAGCAGTACATTGCTGCAAAGGATGAAAAAATTTGATCTGTTGAATAAAAAAACATTCATTGTCCATGGCAATCACCTTACATCAAGTGACCTAAAACAACTAAACAAATACAAAGTAAATATAGTTCACAATCCTGATTCCAATTTTAATAATGCTGTGGGAACCTTGAATCTTGAAAAAGTGCCCCAAGGTTTAAATTTACTATTAGGTACCGACGGTATGCATTGTAATATGCTAAAAACTTATAAAATGGCTTTCTTGAACTTGCGTCATCAAAATAGAAATTCAACCCTTGGTTTTGATTTGCTAAACAGGATTTTCTGCAATCAGTTTTCTACTTTGAAACGTTTCTTTGGCAAATCTGACCAATTGCGCCTTGCTGACGAAGGCAATTTTATTGTAACTGATTATATTCCCTATACTCCCTTAAATAGAGAGAATATCTTGGGACATTTTATTTATGGTATTACAGAATCAAGCGTAAGAACTATGTATCAGAATGAACACTTTCTCATGCATGACTTTGATATAGAGGATGAAGCAAAAATCCTTAAGAATGCGTATGCCGCTGGTAAAGAAGTGTTCCAAAATTTTGAGAAATTAGATAAATAAATCAGAAAGGATTTAAGCATGTATAAAAAATTTTTAATGTTGATTATAGCTTTTTCTTTGTCGCTTTATAGTCTTGGTTTTTGTCAGGATTCTCTTTCCTTTTCCGAAGTGAATGAACTCAATGGCGAAAATTATGAAGAATTTATTAAGAGTGACATAAAAATTGTAGAATTTTACTCAGAAAGTTGTGATTCCTTGCAAAAGTTGGAGCCCAAGCTGGAGCAGATAATGAAAAATAATGAGTCAATTGCCTATGGTAAGGTGGATGTGCAAGCAAACCGAGATTTTGTGGCGAGTTTAAGGTACAAAATTTTACCGGATAAACCTACAGTGGTTTTCTTTTTTGATGGTGAACTCGCAAACGGTTTTGTAGGCTATCCTTCCAAAGAAAAATTATTAGATATTGTTAAGTCGGTTCTGAAAAAAAAGAAAATGGCAGATGCTTTGAGCTCCGGAAAAATTAGCTTTATGGAAGCATATGATTTTACTCTGACCAGTTTGGGAGGAAAAGATATTACTCTTAGTGAGTTGGATGGAATGATAGTTTTGGATTTTTGGGCTACCTGGTGTCCACCCTGTAAAAAGGAAATTCCTTATTTGCAGGAATTTCACGAAACTTACAAGGATAAAGGACTATATGTTATTGGCGTAAGCTCAGAATCGGCTGTTACTCAAAGGAAATTCAAAAATGATAAAAATGATGTCGGTAATCTAATAACTTATCCCTTATTGGTTGATTCCAATAGTGTAGTAGCTAAACAATTTGGTATTCGCAGTATCCCAACTACATATTTCATATCAAAAGATGGTGAGTTGATCACCAAAGAAACAGGATTTACCGAAGAATTTGTAGATGATTATCGTCAGTTAATTGAAGCAAATATACCGGAGTAATTCCAAAATAAAACTAAGATGAAACCAATCTATCTGGATTACAATGCTACTACACCCATTGCTTCTGAAGTTGTAGAAGCAATGCAGCCTTACCTTGATGATCATTTTGGTAATCCTTCCAGCTCTCACTATTACGGAAAAAAAGCCCAAAAAGCAGTAGGAAATTCCAGAAAGCAGGTGGCTGATCTAATAAAAGCCAAACCGAATGAGATAGTATTCACCAGTGGAGGTACAGAATCAAATAATTATGCCATTCTGGGCACAGCTTATAGCCATTCTCAAGAAAAAGGGCATATAATTACTTCTCAGATTGAACATCCGGCAGTGATAAATGTCTGTAAAAAACTGGAAAAACTTGGATATGAGATAAATTACGTTCCTGTGGATAAATTCGGAAAAGTGAAACTGGGTGCTCTTAGAGATTCAATTAGAAAAGATACAATTTTAATTTCAATAATGTATGCTAACAATGAAATTGGCACTATCCAACCTGTGGACGGCATTGCAAAAATTGCCAGGGAAAACGATATAATTTTTCATACGGATGCGGCACAGGCAGTAGGTAAAATTCCTATTGATGTAAGAAAATCTAAGATTGATTTACTTTCTATAGCCGGACATAAATTTTATGCACCCAAAGGAGTTGGAGCTCTTTATGTAAAAAATGGAATAAAACTGAAAAATTTGATGTTTGGAGCAGGACAGGAACAAGGGAGAAGACCCGGAACACAAAATGTTCCGGAAATTGTAGGTCTTGGTAAAGCAGCTCAGCTTGCAAGTGATAATATGAGAAGCTCCAGTAAACATATGGCAAAAATGCGGGATAAACTTTATGAGTTGATAAGCGAATCTGAGCTAGAATTTATCCGAAACGGAGACCCCAAACAATGCTTGCCAAACACTTTGAGCCTCAGCTTTGCGGATGTAAATTCAATTGATGTAATGAGGCAATGTGAAAAAGTAGCTTTTTCCACAGGCTCTGCCTGTCATTCCGCTAAAGATAAAATTTCTGGTGTGCTTCAGTCCATAGGGGTTCCTGATAGATATGCAGCGGGAACTGTGCGTTTGTCAACCGGAAAATATACTAAAACAAAGGATATCAAAACTGCAGCACAAGAAATTATTGAAATTATCAGGCAATTAAAACGATAACTAAAATACATCACAACTAATTATAATTTGTTCCGCATATATCTATCCGAAAAGATAAGAATTCAACTAAATTCGTAGTAAATAGTGGATTTTGGGTTTTTAAATTGAATAATATTTGACAAATTATTCGTAATTTGAGAATTTTGTAAAAAATTTGATCGAACTCTAGAAATTGATTGCTGGTTGTGAGCCAGCATTTTTTTTATGATAATTATGATAGAAAAAACAAAGATTGACGCGAGTATTAAAAGAGTCTGTGAGCTTACAGGCTACGAGCTTTATGATTGGCAGCTCAAAGGTTATAGCCCCAATCAGAAGCTTGCGGTCCAGATTACGCACTCACAGGGAGTGACTATTGATGATTGTTCTCAATTCAGTAGAGCTCTTGGCGATGAACTGGATATGAGAGACCTTTTTAAACATAAATATGTTCTGGAAGTATCATCGCCCGGTTTGACGCGTGATTTGACAAAGAAAAAGCATTTCGCCGACGCTATTGGTGAAAAGGTGAAGATCAGATTCCGCAATGAAAATAATCACAAAGTTACCAAAAAAGGTAAGGTAACAAAAGTAGATGAAAACGCTGTTTACTTACAGCCTGAAGATGAAAATGAAGAAGCAAAAGCCTTGTATGATAAGATAATAAAGGCAAAGACAATTTTTAAATTAGATGAAAAATAAGTTATTTGGAGAACTATGGGTTTTAATTTAATATCGAGTATTGAAGAATTTGCCCGGTTGAAGCAGATCAACAGGAAGAAGATTGCAGAGATCATCAAAGAAAGTTTGCAATCCACTCTGGAGAAAAGATTACCTTATAGCGAGGAAGTAAATGTAGAAATTGATTTTGAAAAAGGTAATATCATAGCCGAATTTCAAGCTAAAGTTGTAGAGGAACCGCAGCAGTATCTCAGTGAAATATCTCTGGAAAATGCACAAAAAGAGTTCCCGAAAGTAGAAGTTGGAGATGAGATTCCACGTTCAGTCCCCATAACTGAATTTGGCCGGAAAACCATCCAGGCAGCCCGTCAATCAATTATCAATAAGATCAATGAATCTGTGAACAAAAAGATGAAAGTTGATTACGAAAAACAAAAAGGTGAGATTATATCCGGTGTTGTGAAAAAAGTGGAATATAATGGCTATGTGGTCGATATAGGCTTTACCACTGCTTTACTCCCCGCAGAAGAACAGGTGGAAAACGAATTTTATAAGGCTAGTGATTACATCAAGGCTTATATTTATGATATCAGACCCGAAAAAGGCAAGATGACTGTAATTCTTTCCCGTCGCAGACCGGAATTTATAGTAAAATTATTCCAGTCCGAAATACCCGAAATAGCCGATGGGGACGTAGTTATAAAAAAAATAGTAAGAGAACCAGGTTATAGGACTAAAGTTGCTGTTTATAGTGAAAACGAAAATGTTGATCCCTATGGTAGCTGTATTGGTAAAAAAGGCGCTCGCATTCAAGATATAAAAAAAGAATTACATGATGAACAGGTGGATGTAGTTAAATATGAAGAAAATCCGGAGCAGTTTGTAAAAAACAGTATTGGAGCAAGCCTTGTTGATAAAGTCTATCTGGCTGATAGAGGTAGATTTGCCCAGGTTATAGTAAATGAAAAGAATAAAAATATTGCTATCGGTAAGGGTGGCAAAAATGTTAAACTCGCAGCTAAATTGACGAATTTTAAGATTGATGTCCTTCTGGAGGAAGAATACGAAGAGATGGCTGCTTATGAAAGAAGAGTAACCAGTCAGGTTTATTCATTGGAAGGTGTTACAGAGAAAATTGGAAAAATTTTATTTGAAGCGGGATATACTTCTGTTCAGGATGTCTATGAATCTTCTGTAGATGAATTATGTAATATAAGCGGCATCGGTAAGAAAACAGCAGAAAAGATTAAAAAATCGGCTGAAAATTTTTAAGAGTTATGAAAGAAACAATTATCAAACCGGAGAAGAAAAAAGTAGCTAATTTACTGCGGCTGGCAAGAAAAGCCGATAGGGTGGCTCTGGGTACTACTGCTGTCCAGAATAGCCTTAAGGCAAATAAAATTTTCATCCTTTTTTCCGGGAAAAAAGATAATAGAACAGTTAGAAGAAAGCGTGATGAGTTGGGAAAAGCAGATGTTAAAGTTTCTTATTTTTTTAGTGAGAAGGAACTTTCCTATATTTTTGGAAGAAATAAATTGACGCTTGTTTCGGTGGACGATAAAAACTTCGCTAAAGGCATAAAAACGGAGTTAGAAAAGTTTAAGGATTAGTATGGAAAAAAAGAGAGTAATGGATTTAGCAAGAGAGCTCAAAATTTCTTCGAGTGCATTGATGCAAATTTTGAAGAAATTGGATATGCCCGTAAAAAGTCATATGAGCTACCTGGATGAAGAAGCTATCAATAAAATTCAAAAAATGTTCAAGGCTCAGATGGAGGCAGCTAAGAAACGACAGAAGAAGCGAAAAGAATATAGAAAAAAACAGCAGAAGAAAAAGATAGAGAAAAGAAAAAGAGAAAAAAGGAAGAAAGAAGCTGCCAAAGCCAGAAAATCTAAATCCAAAGCTAAAAAACCTGTTCCCCCCAAGGGCAAACCGCCCAAAGGCGCTAAAGTTCCACCTAAAAAAGAAAAATCCGACGCAACAAAGAAAAAAGAAAAGAAACCCTCCTACAAGACACGAAAAGAAAAACGCAGGGAAGAACGGGAAAAGAAATTTTTTAGTCAGGAAAAAGCAAAAAATCGTATAAAAGCAACCCTTTCCAAATCCAAACGCAAGAAAAAATCCAGTAAAAAGAAAAAGAAAAAAGAAGAAAAGAAAATGAAGGAAATCGTTGTTCGTGGAAATATATCTGCAAATGAACTGGCACAGCTAATGGATGTTGATCCTACAAAAATTGTTGCTAAATTCATGGAATTGGGAAAAATGATCACAATTAATCAGCGGCTGGATAGAGATTCTTTGGTTATGATTTGTGATGAAATGGACTTTGATGTTAACTTTAAAGAAGAAATAGGCGTTGAAGAATTAGAAGAAAAAGAGCTCGAAGAGATTAAGGGTGAAACAATTCGCAGAGCTCCTGTAGTAGCTGTTATGGGGCATGTCGATCACGGCAAAACGTCAATACTCGATTATATCAGAAAAACAAATGTTGTTGCTGGTGAAGAAGGTGGGATTACCCAACATATTGGAGCATATCAAGTTGATTATCAGGGAAAAGGTATAACCTTTATTGATACTCCCGGACACCAGGCTTTTACAGCTATGCGTGCTAGAGGTGCCGATATTACGGATATCGCCGTAATAGTTGTCGCAGCAGACGATGGTGTTATGCCTCAAACCGAAGAAGCTATTGACCATGCCAAAGCAGCTGGAATTCCTATGATATTTGCGATAAATAAAATGGATCTACAAGCTGCTAATCCGGAAAAAGTAAAACGCGAACTGGGTGAAATCGGAGTCCACCTGCAAGGCTGGGGCGGTGAAATCGAATATGTAGAGTGCTCTGCTGAAACAGGTGATGGAATCAATGAGCTGCTTGACCTGATTACTCTAACCGGTGAAGTAGAAGAATTGGAAGCCGGTGTAGATATTAAAGCAAATGGAACTGTAATAGAAGCTAAGCTTGATAAAGGATTGGGCCCTGTTGCCACAATACTTCTTAGGAACGGTTTTCTAAAAAAAGGTGCTGCTATAATCTGTGGTGTTGAATACGGAAGTATAAGGCTTATGCTTGATGAAAGAAATAACGAAGTTAAAAAATGTGGTCCGTCTGATGTCGTCCAAATTTTGGGTCTTAACGGTGTACCCGTTGCAGGTGATATTCTTAATGCGGTTGAAGATGAAAAAACAGCTAAAGAATTAAGTGAAAAAAGAAAC
>Ga0102934_1003441_pt1 | contig 10769 bp, 6 predicted proteins | sample SalPonR2_A_D1_MG_FD_78175 | JGI IMG/M metagenome (GOLD analysis project Ga0102934, IMG submission 78175) | Salt pond soil microbial communities from South San Francisco under conditions of wetland restoration - Salt Pond MetaG R2_A_D1_MG | ecosystem: Environmental > Aquatic > Marine > Intertidal...
AATAATACATGCGAGCAAACTCTCTCATGGCATGAAGCAACCAATGAACTGTTTGTACGATACCATGAATATCTCCAGGACCAACACCATATTTTGCAATAATGGCATCCTCTGTTTTTTCTTCAATCCAATCCCGTAAAAGAAGCGCTGTTTTAAAATCAGATAGAAACCATTCATATTCAGAATCTACCTTAAGCGGAGTATCACAGAATAATTGATCTTTGCAACCTTGTAGCACAGTTTCAACCCAACTATCACTTTTTCTTAAATATAATGATCGAACATCAGGAGTGGAGCATACGGTTTGTAACACCGCTATCTCTGTTGGTAACTTATTCACTGATTCAGCACGCATGAGATTCTTTTTTAATTCAACTGCAGATAACGGATCAATATACAATGAAGATGTTTTCATCCCAAAAGGAGTTGCCTCATACCCTCGTTTATTTTCTTGAATGAATTGATGCTGAATTAAAAACTCTATGGTTTGATCGATTTCATCTTGCAACGTGAAAACTTCAGCTTGATATGCATAAAACGTACTATCAATAAAATTATTGATATCTTCATCTGTTTGCACAAAACCAGTCGCAATAGCAGAAAGTAAATGCATTCGTAATGATGCTTGATTTCCAAGTTTTGAAAAAATTGGTTCCGTTTCACCATGGATATATCGTGAAAGAATTAATTTTTTTTGAGAAGATTTTTTCGCAATGGTTATAGCTTCGCCTTCAGTATCAAACTTTGGCCGTCCAGCTCGTCCAGCTTGCTGTTTATACTCAAGAACGGGAATCGGTTGCATTCCCATATTGCCTTCATAACGCCATAAATCCCTAATGATCACTCGTTTAGCTGGTATGTTCACACCGGCAGCAAGTGTTGGTGTAGCAACGATACATTTTACTAATCCATCTTTAAATGATTGTTCTACAAATCGTCGCTGATAACTCGCTAATCCTGCATGATGAAACGCCGAAGCATTTTTCAAACAGAACAGTAGTGTTTTATCAATGGAGGTTTGTTCAGCATGCTGCTTTACAAAGGCTTCAATCTTTTGATTGAGTTTTAATTTTTCATCATTAGTTAAATGTTCTTTTGTGACAGTTCCTATCTTTCGAGCAACTGATGCCGTTGACCTGCGAGTATTCACAAAAATGAGGACTTGCCCTTGTTCGGAAAGTGATTGATCCACTAGTTCATCTAACACAGAACTTTTTGTTTTTTCAATATATTCTATTTCTCCGGTATCATACAGTAATTCTCGATTATACACAACGCCTTCTTTTAAGGGAACTGGCCTCCACTCTGATTCAACTAGTGTTGCATCAAGCCAAATTGAAAGATCGATTGCATTTTGAATAGTAGCAGATAAGCCGATAATCTGAGTATCTGGATTTAGTGATCGAAACCGAGCAATAAGAACCTCCAAGGTTGGACCTCGTGTTGGATCTTGGATGAGATGAATTTCATCGATGATAAGAGATGAAACTTCATACACCCAACTGACTTTATGCCTTAGAAGGGAATCTGCTTTTTCAGACGTACAAATGATAATATCATATCGAGCAAGCCGGGGATCTGAATCATCTAAATCTCCTGTTGAAATACCAATTTTAAAGCCTGCTTTTGAAAAAACAGAGAGTTCCTCATATTTTTCCCGAGCAAGTGCGATAAGAGGAACAACATACAATGCTTTTCCACCACGTTTGAGTATTTGATGAAACATAGCAATGTATGCTACTAAGCTTTTTCCACTAGCCGTAGGAATTGCAAGAACTATATTTTCTCCATCTAATACTGATTTAATTGCTTTTTCTTGAGGTGGATATAATGAATTGATCCCTTGTTTTTGAAAGATTTCTTTAATTGATCCAGATAATGGTAGCTGATCGATATTCATAGAATTCCTGGGGGTTAAACATGGTTTTGAGTCAAAAACTTTATTCATGACCAATAACTTATCCCTTTTTGATAGTATGGGCCGAAGACAAACCATGCAGGAAAAGTATAAGCAACAGATGAAAGCATACCGGAAGAAGAAGATGAAAACTGATAACACTCCATATCTTCCCCCAGATGGTGCTGAAAAAGTGTACGTGATGAACTCGTTGAATCCTGAAGAAAAACTTGAAGCTGAAGTGTTAAAAACAAAAGAAAAACAGCATCGTTTGATTATCACTAGTCTTGCTTGTCCTGTTTGTGGCAAAGGCATGAGTTGGGATAACAAATGGGAAGCATTCGTTTGTAAAAAACATGGAAAGAAAGCAATTTATGAAATTGTGGATACAGATTAAAGAAAGAATCATTAGAAAATATTATGAATTATAATCAGTTTATCATATCGCTCATTAGCCTTAAGTATTTAGGTTAGAGAAAAACAAAATATATTTAAAAATCTGTGAAATTAAACATTAGAACCGAGGAAGATAACTATGAAAGAGTTAGCTGAAGTGAGAACGCTTAAAGTAAATCGGTATATCATCATCGATGATGAACCTTGTAAGATCGTAAGTATTTCAACATCTAAACCTGGGAAACATGGCGAAGCTAAAGCTCGGATTGAAGCAATTGGTGTCTTTAATGGACAGAAGAAAAGTATCGTCAGTCCAGTTACCCATAAAGTTCATGTTCCAATTATTGACAAAAGAAGTGCTCAAGTCGTTGCCCTTATGGGCGATAATGTCCAATTGATGGATATGGAAACCTATGAAACCTTTGAAATGCCAATTCCAGATGAATACAAAGATGATCTTGAACCAGGTAAGGAAATTCAATATTTAGAAGCATTAGGAAGAAAGAAAATAACTCGCGTTTAAAAAACAAAACATTTTTCTTCCTTTGTTTTATTCTTTTTTTTAATTATGACAACTAGTTTTCCAAGTGATATTCCATCCTATTTTGCTGATGCGGAATCAAGCTTTGATGAAAGTGACATCGTTATCTTTGGGGTTTGTTTTGATAAAACAGCAAGTTTTCGATCTGGTGCTCGGTTTGGTCCGGATGCCATTCGAAAAGCAAGTTGGAATTTTGAATCATTCAATTTTCGTACTGGTGTGGATCTTCAAGATAAAAAGATTCATGATTATGGGAATCTTAATTTTGATGCTGATGCAGATGTAAATCATGTTATTGAACAAGTTCAATCCTTTGCTTACTCAATTATTGAAAAAGATAAAATACCGGTTCTTTTAGGCGGGGAACATTCGCTTTCCGCTGCAGTGGTCCAATCATTTGCCAAAAATATTGGAGTTCTTTCTTTTGATGCTCATGCTGATTTTCGAAACAAGTATCAGGAAGAACGATACAATCATGCTTGTACCTTGAGAAGAATGACAGACCACGTTGGTAATGAAAACATCTTCCTTTGTGGTCTTCGATCCGCAGGAAAAGAAGAATATAATGACCTAAAAAAATATGATATTTCCTGCATTGACACCTATACATTCCACGAATTATCAATCAAAAAAATAATTGAACAGATAACTTCCAGTTTTAATAATCAACCGATTTATATAACTATTGACATCGATGTTTTTGATCCAGCATTTGCACCGGGGACTGGCACTCCTGAACCTTTTGGACTTAATCCCATTGATGTTCTCCCAATCATTGATGCGCTTTCCCCGCAAATTATCGGTTTTGATATCATGGAAGTTAACCCTCATTTTGACCATGGAGAAACTGCATTCTTAGGTGCAAAACTTACCCGCCATATCTTAGAGCGCATCTCTTAAAAGGATTAGTTTAATATAAGATGATTTCATTCAAAGCCGGTATGAACAATGAAAAAATAGCTATTATAGCATTAGTTGTCATTATCGCAGGTGCATTATCACTTTTTTTAGTCAGTTCACTCGGTGGAGATATTCTCGATAATCTTTTCAGTGATACAGACACCCCATCAGAAGGAGATAATGTCATAGAAGCTGGTGATTGTGCAGATGTTCACTATATTGGTCGTTATGCATCAAATAACACTGTTTTTGATGCTTCATATGCTGATGTTGATGAAAAAACTGGTGGATCACCTTTAAAAATTTTTGTTACAACCAATAAAACACTTCCTTCACCAACAGGATATTCCAATTATACATCAAGTTATATTGATGGATTATTATCCCGTTTGATCGGCAAAGAAGAAGGTGAAACATACTCCCTTGAAATTCCACCATCTGAAGCATATGGTGAGAATAAACTTGATGTTGGAGATCGTTTTTATTCCAGTAGTTTTGCATTAAATACCATCGATACAGAATTATCATTGAATCAAACATTAGAAGTAACGGAATTAACAGATAGTAATCTTAGTTTGAAATGGGTTGATTTGGATGATTATGGTCAATTTACCATGCCGCAAATCGTGCTTAATGATTTAGTTGCTCAAACTCAGGAAGACATGATCATCATTCCACCACCACATTTCATCTGGGAGAATGCATCAGAAATCATTGATTATGATGATGAAACCGTCACCATAAAAACAACACCAACCAAAACTGAAAACTTGTATGATTCATTCGAACAAGTTCAATTTGGATTTGGACAAAATGATGTGTTCAGTATCTTCCCTGATGCCACTAATGCAACCTATAATGAAACAACGATTACCTTAACAAGCGATCCTGACATTGGAAGTGAATATGAGTATAGTTACTCGTATTTTGGTCAAGAAATTGTAATGATCTATACCGTAAAAAACACAACTGAGGATACTATTGGATTGGAAATAGAAACACAAGGTCAAGTACAAAATCAAACCGTTCAACGCTCACTTTCATTTGATAGAACCTATGAATTCCCACGAACATACAAAAATATTCCATCAGACTATCAAGAAGCATTAATTGGTGCAGATCTAGAAAAACAGGGATATAGCATTCATGAACTCGCGGGTGAAACACTCATTTTCGAAGTAAGTATTGAAAACGTGTACAAAACCTCAAACTAAGGTGAAAGTTGTTCTTTCACCCTTTTTTCAAATTTTTCTAAAAACTCATCTTCTTTTCCTTTTGGAATGGTTGCTCCAGCAGCAATATTATGTCCGCCACCAACTCCACCCACGCTTTCTGCAGATTCTCTAATGATAATAGAAAGATCAAGGCCTTTATTCACTAAGAACTGGGTAGCTCGTGCTGATGCTTTAATCTCACCTTCGGTTTTTTCTGCAAATCCAACAAGGGGTAAATCATTCCGTGTTTCTTCATCATTTAATAACATATTTGCAATGATGCCAACAATAGTATCTCTAATACCAGTTTTTGCATGAAAGTATTGAACGTAATCCAATTGAATGATCCCTTCTTCTTTAGCAAGTTGTAATCCTTCAACCAAGTTATGTCGATGACCTCTAAGCAAAGAGCGTGCTTTCTTCAAATATTCATCCCGGTCCCCTAAACAAACTTGCAATCCAACCTTATATTCCCCATAACGAGCTGTTGAATTCAGCAGAGTAGCGAATTCTTTTGCATCATGTAACTCCGTAGCGATTGGTTCTTGACTTATTTCATAAACTTCACCAATCAACCTTGAAGTCAATTCATAACCAAAGCCTTTGGATAATAATAATTGAACTAATTGTGAAATCACTTTTTTTCGTTCATCAGTACTATAGTGAATCCAATGTCGCCATTTATCACCATCTTTTAATGGAATGTTTAATTCTGAAAGAAATGTTCTTGCTGACGATTCTCTTCCAGTGATACCTGGAATCACTGGATCATTGGCATACTGAAGCATTTTGTATACTGGCCGGGTTTCTCTTCCAAAGAATTGAATGTCCATTTTAGCAGTAAGAACTCCTGCTTCAATACCTTGATTGAGAATCTCACGATTCTTACTCATCAACTTCCGATGTTTTCTATCTTGTAAATCACCACATGCCCCGATCAATGCAAGAGATGCTAAATCCTGATTTTTTTTATCAAGTGTCATTGAAAGAAGATATGTTCCACCAGATCCACTCAGCTCCCAACTTCCATCCAAACCAAATAAATGAGGATTGAAATGATAAGACACATTTTGAGTATCTTTATTACACGCATGGTGATCAGTAACGATATAGGAAAAATCAATTGAGGAATCTTCAACGATACTACTACCAAGATCGGTGAACCAAACCAATTCATATTGTTTAGTATTCAATCTTTTCACCACCATCGGATCAAGTTGTTTTACAAATTCAATTGAATATGATTTGTTCATTCGTTGTAAGGTTTTAACCGCAATGGCACCCGCTGTTAATCCATCAGCGTCAATGTGGGTGACCACGTGAACATTTTGCGCTTTTTGAAGATACTTGGCAAGTGAAGATAATCGTTTATGCATGACCTAATCCCCTGAGAAGATGAGAAGAACAAATGCTACTACTTAATTATTCAGTAATTAATCAACGAACAAGATCTTTGAAAATAGTTCCATTCCCATCTTCCACAAAGAATGGTAAACAAACAGGCTCATAAGAACTTTATCATTACAAAAAAAAATGAAAAGAAAAAAAATGAAAAAATGGAAGAAAGAATAAAATTATTCTTCAGCCATTTTCTTATATTGCTCGTAACGATCTTTCACGTCTTTTTCAAGTAAGGCATGTAATCGTTTTGCTTCTTCAGGAAACGTTCGTGTTAATGAATTATACCGGATTTCGCCCATGATGAAATCATGCAAATCTCCTTTTGGTTCCTTACTGTCTAATTGGAATGGATTTTCGCCATCTTCAGCACGACGTGGATCAAAGCGATAAAGTGGCCAATATCCAACATTTACTGCTTGTTTTTCCTCAGCTTGACACTTGCCCATTCCTGCCTTGATACCATGATTAATACACGGTGCATAGGCAATAACAATAGATGGACCCGGATACGATTCAGCTTCTTTCATCACTTTGATAACATGGTTCATATTAGATCCCATGGCAACTGAAGCAACATAGACATAACCATAGTTCATCATCATAAGGCCAAGATCTTTCTTTTTGGTTTTCTTACCTGAATAAGCAAATTTTGCAACAGATCCATGCGGTGTCGCTTTAGATGCTTGACCGCCTGTGTTCGAATATACTTCAGTGTCAAGAACCAAAACATTGACGTCATCTCCGCTTGCAAGCACATGATCTAGACCTCCATATCCAATATCATAAGCCCAACCGTCACCACCAATAATCCAATGTGATGGTTTCATCAGCATATCTTTAGATTCCCAGATATGAGCAAGAACACCTTCTTTGTCCATGTCTTTTAACGCATCTTGAATCTTTAAGGATAATTCATCAGTTTCATCGCCATCATTGAAATGCTCAAGCCATTGTTCAAAAAGACTTCTCAGATCTGAAGACATCTTACTTTCTTCAAGTGCTTGTTTCACTTGTTCTTTTAGTAATTCTCGTCGTTGAGTGGTTGCTAGTTGCATTCCAAATCCATATTCAGCGTTATCTTCAAATAAACTATTCGCCCATGCAGGTCCACGGCCATATTTGTCCTTTGTCCATGGGACACTTGGCGCATAGCCACCCCAAATAGATGAACAACCAGTTGCGTTTGCAATTACCATGCGGCTTCCGAAGAGTTGAGTAAGAAGTTTGACGTATGGTGTTTCTCCACAACCGGCACATGCTCCTGAGAATTCAAGTAACGGTCTTTTAAATTGTGATCCTTTTAATGAATACTTGTTGAATCCGCCATCTCGTTCTGGAATTGTTTCTGCATATTGTTGCAATGGAATTTGATCTGTTTGAGTTGCCTGTGGTTTCATCACTAATGCTTTGTTTTTCGATGGACAAATATCAGCACAATTTCCACAACCAACACAGTCTTCAGGATAAACTTGAATGCGGAAATTGTATTCTTTTGCTTCTTTACCCATTGCTTTTTTAGTTTCAAATCCTTCTGGAGCATTTTCCAATTCGTCATCAGTTACTAAGACAGGTCTGATTGCTGCATGTGGACAGACCAATGAACACATGTTACATTGGATACAGTTGTCAATCTGCCATTCAGGGACATCAATTGCGATTCCTCTTTTCTCATATTTTGTGGTTTCCAATGGGAAAAATCCAGATGGTTTGAAATCAGATGTTTTTAACGTGTCTCCCTTCAATGAAGCCATGGTGTCAACGATTTTTTTCACAAATGCTGGTTTATCCGTTTTTTCTTCAGTCGCAGATTTTTCTTCAGCTTGTTTCCAAGAATCTGGATACTCAATGCGTTCAATCCGTTCAAGAGCGATATCTACGGCTTTATAATTCATTTCAACGATTTCCTGACCTTTGTGACCATATGATTTTTTAATTGCTTCTTTCAGCAATTTTATTGATTCATCTAATGGAAGAATCTCTGAAAGTTTGAAAAACACTGTTTGCATCACCATGTTAATACGCTGACCAAGACCGACTTCCTTAGCTATGGAGACTGCGTCGATATTATAGAATTTAAGATTGTTTTCAGCGATCTTTCGTTTTAAGGATGCAGGGAATATCTTTTCCATTTCCTCAAGTGACCATGGCGAGTTCAAAACAAATGTTCCTTCTTTTTTGATACCTTCTAAAATCTCGTATTTATCTACATATGATGGATTATGACAAGCTATGTATTCCGCAGTGTTAATCAAATATCTTGATTTGATTAGTTCATCACCAAAACGTAGATGAGACCTGGTTACACCACCAGATTTTTTTGCATCATATTCGAAGTATCCTTGTGCATATTTGTTAGTGTTATCACCAATGATTTTGATTGCGTTTTTGTTTGCACCAACAGTTCCATCACCACCGATTCCCCAGAATTTACAACGAACCATTGATTCTGGAGCAGTATCAATAATCTCAGATTCAGGAAGGCTAGTATTGGTAATATCATCAGTAATGCCAACAGTAAAATTATTTTTTGGTTGATCTTTTTTCAGATTGTCAAAGACTTCCTTTGCCATTGTTGGTGTGAACTGCTTTGATGATAATCCATATCGTCCACCAACAATCAACCGATTATCTTTCTTCTGTTGAAACACACTGCAGACATCTAAGTATAATGGTTCTCCAAATGATCCTGGTTCTTTAGTTCGATCAAGAACCGCGATTTTCTTTGCTGATTTTGGAATCGTATTGTAAAAAACTTCAGCAGAAAATGGTCGATACAATCGAACGATGACCACACCAACTTTTTCACCATGTTTGTTTAAGTGTTCTACTGCTTCTTCAGTAGTTCTTGCTCCAGCACCCATCATCACAATAACTCGTTCTGCATTAGGATCACCAACATAATCAAATAAATGATATTGTCGACCAGTTAATTTTGCTACTCTGTCCATTTCTTCTTGCACGATTTGTGGGACTTTTTCATAGAATTCGTTTCCTCGTTCTCGTACTTGGAAATAGGTATCTGGTCCCATTGCACCCATTCGAATATGTGGATGATTCGGGTTTAATGCTCGGTTACGATGTTGTTTAATAGCATCCCAATCAGCAAGTTTTGCCATATCCTCATAATCAATCATTTTGATTTTTTGTATTTCATGAGAACTGCGGAATCCTTCGAAGAAGTGAAGGAACGGAACTGAAGCTCGTAGTGTTGAAAGGTGAGAAACAAGTGCTAAATCCATAACTTCTTGAATTGATGCTGAAGCTAGTTCTGCAAATCCAGTTGGTCTAGCTGCCATTGCATCTTGATGGTCTCCAAAAATGGAAAGAACTTCTGCAGCGATTGATCGGGCAGCAATGTGAAAAACAGCAGGCATTAGTTCACCAGCGATTTTGTACATGTTCGGAAGCATTAACAATAATCCTTGAGACGCAGTAAATGTTGTGGTACAAGCTCCAGCTGATAGTGATCCATGAATTGCTCCTGCGGCTCCTGCTTCGGATTGTAATTGTGAGACTTTGACGGTTTGTCCAAAGATATTTTTTCTTCCTTGGGCAGACCAGGCATCAGCCATTTCACCCATTGGTGAGGACGGTGTGATCGGATAAATTGCGGCAACGTCACTAAATGCATACGCAACATGAGCTGCAGCGGTATTACCATCCATTGATTTCCAATTATCTTGTGTTGTTTCGCTCATTTCTTTTTTACACCTCTAAGTAGGTTTTACTTATGGTATTAAGTCGAAGTATCCACGAAGAGAAAAAGAAAAAAATATTCTACTTTTTTTCTTTCAGATGGATACACAACGAGTGTATTCACATCCGATACATAAATATTTGGTATATTAAAAATGAATATTATTATAATGAATGTCAACATAGTTTGAAAAGTATTCAATCAAAACACTTTTTGATGGGAATTTCTTTATTTTTTATCGCAAGAAGTTGTATCCTGAGATAGATTACCATTGTTATTATTGGTCACCCATTCGCCATCTTTCATAATCCGGCTTTTTTGACTGACGACATAACCATATTTTCGTTTGCGTCGATTCGCCCAATGAAACAAAACTAATGGAAGAATAAATATCGAAGTTAAAAACGAATAGACGATAGTTACTGCAAGGATGAGACCGAATTGTTGTTGAGGAGGAATTGGAGCAAAGACAAGGATACCAAACCCTAAAGCCGTGGTTAACGCAGCAATGAGAAGTGCTCCACCAGTGTGAGAAATGGTTTCACAGACAGCTTTTGTAATATCTCCAGTTTTATCAACGATATAACGGAATCGTTCGGTTGCATGAATCGCATAGTCAATTCCAATACCAATCGTGATACTTGTAACTGTAATCGTTAATGCATTCAGAGTGTATCCAATGTAATACATGGTTCCAAGGATCCAAACAATGGAAAAACCAAC
>Ga0102934_1003444_pt1 | contig 10758 bp, 8 predicted proteins | sample SalPonR2_A_D1_MG_FD_78175 | JGI IMG/M metagenome (GOLD analysis project Ga0102934, IMG submission 78175) | Salt pond soil microbial communities from South San Francisco under conditions of wetland restoration - Salt Pond MetaG R2_A_D1_MG | ecosystem: Environmental > Aquatic > Marine > Intertidal...
AACCCTAACCCTAACCCTAACCCTAACCCTAACCCTAACCCTAACCCTAACCCTAACCCTAACCCTAACCCTAACCCTAACCCTAACCCTAACCCTAACCCTAACCCTAGCCCTAACCCTAACAGTAGCCTGTACCTTAACGCGTTAGCGATAATTCCCCCCTTGCTTCTGGTGAAAGTGATACCGAGCCAGTAAATGCTAGTCGCTTCGTGCGCGTTCTTAACACTTCGCGGCGGGAGATGGGGCTTCGGAGCATCACTGTATCACTGTTCGCTTTGCCGTGAGGCCATTACGCAGGTTCAATTGAAAGTCGAGGTTGTCGACTGGATCTTTGCTTTCGAGCGTTACGGTGATGGCACTTTTGCCCTTCGCTACCAGGATCCCGCGCTTAGCATCGAGCCTTACTCTGGCCTGGAGGGAAAGCCGCGGACATTCTTGAGAGACAGGAGTGAGAATGTTTGCAAAGCCCAGGAGGGCGGGAAGAAAAATGCTGGAGCAGTTTTTCATACTTTATCTCGTCAATCGATGCTTGTATAGGTGCCTGTAGATTTGGTTTCAAGCATCCGACGTGTTGCGTTGTGAAATTATACGGAAGCATCGGCACAAAACGTCCATGAAATTTGGGTGATACAGCTATCTGCAACGGCTAATTGTAGAGCTTTATTGATTTGATATCGCATGGCTTTAGCATGACGGGGATATCTGCGTCACTTGTAACCGTTCATTTTTCACAGGACTGCCAGGGTGTCGCCAGCAGCGCATCAAGCCACGAGTTTTAGGGACAATCAATTACCTCAATGGCATACAACAACCCAAAACAGTGCAAGCAAGGATTAAACAGCGATGAAAGCCCATGAGCATCATCACATGAATTGGTCCGATCATTGGAGGAGAGAGATATGGGGGATGCTGGTTCCAAGACGGAATAACACCGCACTCAGTATGTTTTTCATCGCGTACCTTCTGAATTGTTGGACAAGTGAAGACCGAGGAGGATTCAATGCCACACATTTGTTTGCATTACAATGGGCCATCTTAAGTGATTACAACATCATTACTTACGAAGGTGGTGTTTATTTAACGGCCAAGAGCATGAGAGTACAATAGTCACTCGCTCCTGTCCGGCTCGTCAACAATAGTGTAGTGCAAAATTTCAAAGCGTCATTGAATTTGAACGCTATCAGCTATACGACCGTTAGTGACTTGAGCGTCTAAATCAATGGGCGGGGCTTGGTGTTGGACCTGCTATCTGCGTGCACTATGCTACCTGCGTGACAATCTGGTGGAAAATAGGAAATTACAGCAAGCGTGAGGAAGACAGGCGTTAGAGATATTCAAAATTCCTGACGTAGGGCGCGAGGACGTTTTCGGCTTCGGCCATCAGCTACCCATGATCTGGGTGTCTACCTGCTATCCGTAGAAGAATTTGAATGGGAGGAGCAGATATCCGTGAAATGTAGGCTAGTACGAAAAGAATGTCTGTAGCACTCTTGGTGCACGGGTGCAAATGTTTCCCTAAAGGGTAAAACATAATTGAAAGAGAAACGTCTGCACCTCATGGTGGCTTTCTTCACATAATGAGTGTACTGTATGCTGTATAAAATAATATTAAAGACTAAATTTGAAATCTTTAACCTCCAAACTGTCTGAGTAGACTACGTTCATAAGCCCCATGGAGCCTGCTCAGCATGATGACTTTCAGTCTCAAGCTATCGCGCTGACCGACATATGTGGTGATCTCTTTGAAGGCCTACTTTAAGTGTAATCTCTCTATTTTGGGATCTGGAAACAAAAGCTCAAATTCTAATTGCCTGGGTGCTCACACTGAGGGCGGGAAGCCGGTGTAGCCGACTACATGTATATTTCTTTTGAAAGACGTCTACGTCTTGATCTCAAAGAAGACATTACTTTAATCACGCTGAAAATGCAGCTCGCTCAAACCATCTACTTTCTTCATTTTTAAGCTATCTCTTCTCACGACCTCATGACCTCATGACCAACTCTCGATAGCTTGTCTCAAGTCTAGTTTTAAGCGTCGCTTCACAGCCTCACGCGTTTCTTTTTCGTTTTGTGCATGAGCGATGGTTTCCGTCCTCGAAGGTCCCCCTGCGTTTGTCGAATTACTTGATTTTGCTCCTCTCTCTCCCGTTGCAGCCGTACTGTCAGCTGTATCATTTTTCTTGATTTCCAGCTCCTTTTTTTGATCTTCCTCCTCCTTTCCACTAGCTTCACTTCTTTTCTGGTTCTTATATTGTTCATCCTCTGACATTTTTTCCTCCATGCATTTCGCATACTTGCCCTTTCCAAAATTTGTGCAGATCTTGAAACGACTCGCTTGCTCATCCATGCAGATGATGATTGGTCTCTGCACAAATGCACAGCCTCCTTCGATTGCAAAGTATTTTAGAAGAGCATGGAAATTAGAGGAGCAGTTCAGTATGAAATACTTTCCCCTTAACTGTGTATGAGTTAGATGCTTAAATTAGGATGCGTAAACATGTTTCTCAGCTCTTGCGTCATTGTTTTTACGATCGATAATGGCTATCTTCGGTCCAAATTTGATACTGTCCAAGGCTATCTAAGCTCACTTACCTGCATGTGCATAGTGGTAAAAAATGACATGAACACATTATGCATCGTGTTATTGTTAAGTACCCTGGTTGTTCCTCCGCCTTGCATCACGTCCATGCTGTTCAAAATGAAACGCCAGGGTTTACGGGCACCCCTTGCTTGCGTGTACGCATGCCTTTGCTCAACAAAACGAACATCTTCCGATGTGAGTATAATTGTGTCGACTGCTGGGTCATTTTCACGGATAATCTCACAGATCTCCATGTAGGTGCTGAACTCGGGACAGGAAGTCTCGCCCTTGGCGGATCAAGATGTAAAGGAATGATGGATTGAAATGAAAGATTGAAATAGCCATTGTATTGATCATTGCATGGTTGGACCTATTTGCGTACCGGTAGTCCAGAGTCAGTGTGGTATTCTCCGATGCATTTGTCCGACGCACGTATGGGCAAGGATATCGTGCGACTCGGATCTAGATCGCAGGGTATGGTCTCACGTAGCCAATCTTCCACATCTGTCTTGGTCTCGGCATTTAAACGCAGGAGATAGAGAAGCGCTCCCGCCTCAAGGTCGCTTGTGCCGTGCGGTGCGAATAGGTCATCGAGTGGCCTGAGAAAAAGTGGGCGTGACAATTTGGGACAATAGTTCCTCAGCAGTAAACCAATTTCTTTCTAGAAATGGTGCCGTTTCATAATCACAACTTTGATAGCAGACTTATAAATTATACTTACTGATAAGCTGGGTAATGCCCAGGTCCTGCCCATCTACTCTTCTTCACCACCTTGTGGGAAGTGTTCTTCCAATCCGTCCATCCCTCGGTTTCATTAGAATGCGCTTCCAACAGAGGCAAGACATGACTCTCGTAAGAGCAGTTCGTTATCGGCTCAAAATAGCAAGTGTAACTTGAATCGTTGCATCCGGAGTAAGGGAAGTGACTCACATCCTGAATGAAGACGCGATTCGATCGCACGGCGCCAATAAAGTGGCCTAAAAAATGGCCACGCATCACTGCGCCAAAACCAAGACCACTCAATGCAGACTGTGCTATAAAGTTAGCGTTCCTGCAGTCTATGGGATGTTGTCTTCGCCAAAGATAGCGTACGCGGTAGTCCACAGGTTCACTGGAGGAAAGAGGGTCGGCTGCTGATGCGTCCCAGTAGGGACAATTTACAGATTGATATCCAAGGTCCTTGGCTTTGCAACCACCCTGACAAAATATGTTCAAATGTAATATCTCTTAGACACTTAGAGTACATTTGTACGTAAATTCTAATCCCCTCGAGTCCCCTCGACATGTATTTTAGAGATTTTCTCTGCTTCCTTTGATCCTTTGTATCTCTTCCTCGTACCTTCGCATCAGAATGTCCTGCAACGGAGTTAGTAACATTTTTAAATGTGTCAGTTAATGTGATTGATGGAGGAGACGACCACGTAGTATTGGTATCTTCTCTCAAAGAAGATTGATTGCTCTGTACGCCGGAGTCAGTCGTTACTATTGCGTTCTGGAGGGCATATTTCGTCGTATCAGTTGCTGTGAAGGAGTAATACCCGATGATCGTCAGGACTAGCGCTACCATATGAAGAGCATAGAGCCCAAAATATCTTCCACTTCTTTTGTCCGCTCTTTTAGGACGTAAAGCTGGCATGGCGGATGATTTTTGCCTAGGCTTTAAATTGGCATGAGCTTCTTGCGGGAAGGCTGTCTCCTGATTGGGTAAGAATTTCAAGTATTAATCATTGTTCAGCTGAGATTCTCATACATTGAATATGTCTATGATTAATTCGCATTTTTATATCAAGGAGAGGACATAGAATGTGAGGAAAATTCATCGTCAGGTGCAAAGCTTCGCGCAGCGAAGATCTATGGAGTTAAAAAAGTACACATATCCCCTCTTTGTAGTCTTTTGAGAATGTTTCCACAACTTTGACTGAAGTAGACGTCATTATGCGGACTTGATATTTATAAGAGCACTTATTCAGTTGTGCATTGAGAACTTGGTATCGTGGCTCTAATTGCAGTTCGGACGCCAGGGTCGGGCCCGGCTGTCGCGGACACGAAAGAGAATGACTTTCCTCCCTAGCATAAATAAGGCAAATCCTCACCTGTCAAATATGGTATACAAGACTGAGTAGAAGAATTATAAATGTAAATGTATATTTATGTATTATTCTATACATATAAAGTTATAACCATTAACATGCATGTATCGTGTAACGGATGAGGAACGTGACATCGCGGGAGAAACGGCTTCGAATTCAAACTTTTCAATCTTGGTCGGAACTTGTGGCGTCAAAGGACAAGATTTGACAGCTTCTAGCGCCATGTTTACATCATTACAGGTTTATTAAATAGAGAATTATACCAAACGACAGGGATGAGTAAGAAGTGCAAAAAAAAAAATACGTAGTGGGTGAAAAGATGATACATATTCGGTTTTGAAAATGTATGACGACTTTCGAATGAAAAAGGTTGATTCATGGTTGCTTTCTACATCCGCTTTCCTTGACACAAAACATGAGATTTGCACCAGGTCCGTGAATTTCTTCCATATGAGACCATAAAATGGCGTATTTATCCTATTTCTATGCTGTAATGGTTGCTTGATAAGTTCAACATAAGGTTTTCCCGCGCACGAAAGCTTTCCCAGCCTCAGGTGCTTAATTTATTCCAGTCTGCTTTCCGGTTGCGCGTATCTCTTTGATTAAGAACCCGAAATCAAAGGTTTCACGTCAAATATATCTTGGAGTACAGTTCTTATGGCGGCAGCCGCTGGCTAGAGCACATGCACCATACCGGCCATCATCACGCCTAGCTAGGCGAAGGAAGTGCTCTTGTCGTGTGTACTTTGCTTACTTCATGGGGCAAAGAGAGAAAAAACACACGGGAGGCAGTAAGACATGGTGATCACAACGTTATGGTGATATTGGTATTTGTTCAAGAGCACGTGGGTTATTTTTCGAAAACTTGCCACGTCGCTGCATCCGTTTCCTTGCTTGAAAAGAAATAGAGCGTACATCAGATGTAATGTGTACATCGTCTCGAAATAAAACCAAACATTACTTAACAATGTAATTTTATTGGGTGTTTCGACGTCTAGAAGTTATTGCTAGATCAGTAACGCATTAGTAGGCTCTTCTGCACATAAACTTTGTGTGTACACCAAAAAATATTCGAGAAACTCAATGACACGTCAGCTCAAAATCTCTGAAGTACGACCTCGCTTCAAAGAGGTGACAATCCGAGCTCGAATATGCTCTTATCTAGCTTCCCTAAATTGCGTTGTTTTACGCTGTTGTGTCCTGGTCATCTATCAAAAACCTTGTAACATTCAGTGAAGCTCGCAAGGGTCGATGGTCCGATATTTTTTCACCAAATTCTCTTGGCCAAGTTCCAACATCAAGCGATATCGGGCACAAAGCGACATCCATGACCGCAACTGAGGGTACCGAGGCCTCGGATACACCCGCACCGGCCTTCGCCTCTTCTGCTCCCCAAACGACCGATGAGGCTGATGATCGGCGGGGGGATTTGGTACTTGCGGGTCCATACATCGGCCGTGACCTAGCATTCCACCTCGCACGACTCCAACTGGAGGTGGGAATAAAGTCCTTCCACGTTCGCTGCCCCGCCCCACCAATCACGTGCGTCGATCCCTCTGTCTTCTCCCTCCCGCCTGGGTCACCCCCCTGTAGAGGCCCTTCTCTCTTATCGGCCGACCTTCTTCGCGCCCAGAAACTCGGCCACGACGAATGTAAAGGAAAGGCTATAGTTGCACCTTCTGGACCTCTACTTCTGGGATCCTCCTCGGACGTGTTACCTGTCGCTCCTCTCCTTCGATGTCTGGCCGCGTTGAAGGACCTGTAAAAAATGTGATCGACCGCCACATCGTCCCCACGGTGCGTCCGATGCGTAACGAAGTCGGCCCCGTCTCCCCTTTCTCCCTCCTCCCGCACGTGCTGGAAACCAAGGGCGTGGATGGGAGCCAAGACGGGGTTGGTCAAATCCACGTTGAAATCTCCGCACAGGATCTGCAGCACATCGCGCTGTCCACCCAGGGCCGGGCATCCCTTCACGTAAGCTTCTAGCATGCGCGTAAGTGATGAGACCTGTCGGTGCTGCTGGTTCTCGTCGAAGCGGTTGTGGGGAAAGGACAAATGCGTGCTCAGCAAGATGATCCGCTGCCCCTCTTGCTCCGAAGTCGCGCCTGCGAGCGTCTCGAGGTCCATCAGTAGGCCGACACGGCTACCCCAACGCGACAAGGTCGCCCCCCGCGCTCCATGTAGGCGAAACTTGCCCTTCCTGAGCAAAACACCGAGTCCGTCCTTCTTGCTCGGCCGCGGGTGGAGATAGAAGTCATAGGCGTCGGCCAAGGAAGAGGAGAAGAGAGTGGTGTAGCCCTCGTCCTGCATGAAGAACTCCTGCAGACAAATAATGTCGGTGTCGAGCTCCCTCCTGTTTAGGGCGAGAAAAAAAGGGAAAGAGGCCAGAGAAGGCACGAAAGATGAGTGGGGCCGGGAAAGAGTGGTATATAAGCGAGATCTCCCTCTGCTTTCGTAGCGCTTGTCCCCCCCAATGTCAGACAGAATGCCAGATGTTACGATAAGGCATATGCAAAGTGACGAGGATCATCTATGTTTCAGCCTCTGGGCATGTAATAAACGACCTCCATCTCCGAAACTCTCCGCTCCAAGCACATGGTATAATGAGTGGCGCGGCACTACATGCATCGACCATACCTAGGCCCCGCCACAACGATGCCATCACAGAAATGCACTGTCAAGGGGTTACAATTAGCTCGTCTACTCTCCAATCGGCTTCACTGTTCAATTATCTCTGCTCAGCTTCGGCTTCTACCTCATCTTACCTAATAAATGCCGCTGTTTCCAAAGCCCTGCTCTCCATGCGCTCAGGAAAGTCTGCTTCGCGCCCTCCGTCTTTCATGCGCTTGTAGCACGGAGCCAGAATATTGAAAGTTGATATGCTTATATCTTGCTGCGTCAGCTTGTACTGCAGGGGAGGAGGACAAGGGGTGGAGGCGATGGACAGCGACGAAGAGATCGGAGGAGAGAGGAGAGAAGGATAGGGCAAGCAGGTTGTAGAAGTGATAAGCGGGGTCACTTCGGAGGATTTCTGTAGTGGTGGTGCCGAGGGCATAACGTACGGCCGGCTTGTCACGCTAAGTGTTGGGAATGGGGTAGGGAGGGTATCACATGGTTGACAGTGCAAAATATGTCCCATCCGTCGACCCCACGCGATCTAATTCCTTTTTCATCCACCAGACCTACACGTTGTGCTTCTCACCTTGCTGCATTACAACTGAGAGTCGCAGGAAGAGAGCTCGATGGCGGGGTCCCAGGTATTTCACCGGGGGCTGCAACCGAGGGCCTTGGAGGAGGAGGTGTGCCAAATGCAGCGAGCGATGGAGGGCGATGGTGCCGCGGGGTTGCGAAAAGAGAGCCCGCGGCTTCAGTGTACATGCAGTAGCAAAGGATGAGGGCTAGGACTGAGACAGGTCGAGAGCCAGAGGCGAGGGGTCGACGCCTTTTGTGTCCTTTAGGCATTCGATCGAGAGGAGGCGGTGACGTAATGACCTCACGTCCTCGCCAAGGAAGCGTGTACCTACGCGGAACAAGAATGCGAGTGCCGCACGAAGGTGAATTCAATCGCAACCTGCGTCGGGCATGTATAAAATTGGTGCGGTGAGGTGCTTCGATGGAAGGGAACAGACACCGGGGAAAGGTCTGGAAAAACAAATGCCAAGGCAGGCTGGGAGGGACGGCGGGCATGCGTCGCCGCGTGAGACGGGACGTGTCACGCCCCCCATGATTTTTGGCAGAGGAAAATGGGGACCGCCGGCGGACCAAAATTTTGTCCCATCCTTCTTTCTTCTGGTATTTCCCATATCAGGTTGTGGACTCGGACATCCCGCACAGCGCATGGCACATCTTCGCGCTGTGCGTGTCATTGTGGGACAGAGAAAAGCATTTGTCTGCGACCATTTACCTCCCAGTGCCCCCCCGCTTGCCTCCTGCCGTTAAGCTGCTGCGCTCGCTAGAAATCGGCACGAGCCATGCCACGCTTGTATCGTCCCTCCTTCCGCCACGTCCAAGGAATGCGTATACCTTGGCATCGAGCGATAGCACGCTATGCCTCTCTCCCTCGAGGTCTACGTCTGTCTTCTGCCGTCCAGGCAGCACTGGCTGCGCACAAGCCCGTCGTGGCTCTGGAATCCACCATTATCACGCACGGCATGCCATACCCTACCAATCTCCAAACTGCACGAGAGGTAGAAAAAATCGTCTCAGCCGGAGGGGCCACGCCGGCAACCATCGCGGTCATGGACGGCCATTGCTGTGTGGGTCTGTCACCTTCCCAACTGGAGGCTTTGGCCAGGGAGGGGCCCGAGCGCGCCATCGAGTGCTCTCGGAGGGACTTGTCTTGGGCGCTGATGACTCGCTCCTGGGGCGCCACGACCGTGGCCAGTACGCTGCACATCGCTCACCTGGCTGGTATTCGCGTCTTCGTCACGGGCGGGGTCGGAGGCGTGCACCGCGGGGCGGAGGAGACTCTGGATATCTCGGCGGACTTAATGGAGCTGGGGCGCGTGCCGAATATGGCCGTGGTCTGTGCGGGCGTCAAGTCCATACTGGACATCGAAAAGACTCTAGAGGTGCTAGAGACGCAAGGCGTTCCTGTCGTGGGCTACCGGACAGACACTTTTCCTGCCTTTTTCACGCCCGATTCGGGTCTGGGAGCCCCTTGTCGTGTTGATTCGCCCGAGGAAGTCGCGGGCATGCTGGAGGCATCCCTTTCTGCGCGTCTGCCTGGCAGCATCCTGGTAGCAGTGCCGAACCCTGCGCCTGCGGAGGCGTCAGCCACGCAAGGAGCGATCGAGGAGGCGCTGCATGCAGCTGAGACGATGGGATTAAGGGGGCAAGCCGTAACGCCCTTCCTGCTCGAGCGGGTCAATAAAGCCACGGGCGGGGGCTCACTCCGGGCAAACATTGAGCTGGTGAAGAACAATGCCAGAGTGGGTACGGAAATCGCCGTGGCGATCGCGGCACAGGAGGAAGGGGGTATGTCAAGGAATGGAGGAGGGCGGGGTATTGGGGCCATGGAGGGGCGCGAGGGAGGAAGGAAAGCAGGTGGGATGGCTGAACAAAGGCAGTCACTACCTTCTATCCAAGCGTCAAAGCCCACGGCGTCTCCTCCTTCCCGGACGCCCTCCTTTCCCCCCCGTGTCTTGGTGGTGGGCGGCGCCGTCATGGACGTGGTCGGAAGCCCGGGCTCGGACTACGGGGCCTCCTGGACAGGCGGAAGCGAGAAACACCCTCGCTCACTCGACGCCCGCCTTAAGAGGTTGGAGCCTGGCAGCTCCACACCGGGGAGGGTGCGGCAGAAAGAAGGCGGTGTGGCCCGCAATGTGGCGGAGGGCTTGGCTCGCCTGGGGGTGCCCACCGCCTTCCTCTCGGTGGTCGCCCAGGACCCCGCTGGCGCCGCGCTCGCCTCCTCCCTCCGTGCCTTGGCCCCCCCGCTGCTGTTGGAGTGCGGGCACGAGGACGTGCTCCTCTATCAGGCCCCCGGGCCCGGGCACCGGACCGCGAGTTGTCTCGTCGCCTTGGACGGGGGGGGGGAGCTGGTGGCCGCCGTGGCGGACATGGCCATCTTCCGCGATTACCTCACGCCGGAGAGGGTGGTGGCGGGCCTAGAGACAGCGGCGGCCTTGGCCGAGGCCCGGAAAGGAGGGGAAATGGAGCCCCCTGCCGGCGCTCCCCAGGCCTCTCTGGGTCCTCACGCTGCCCCTCTGCTCGTCGTTAGCGACGGAAACCTTTCCATCGCCGCCTTCAGAGCCCTTGCGCACGCCTGCGCCTCGCGGGGGCTACCTCTCCTCTTCGAGCCCACGTCCGTAAGCAAGGCGTGCCTCCCATTGCAGGCAGGCGCCCTCCACCACACGAGCCTGATCACGCCCAACCTGAAGGAGCTCGGGAGGCTTGCACACTCGATCCGGGAGGGAAGAGGGGAGGGTGCGACAGAGGGCGATATGGCGTGGGAAAGGCTCGAGCAGGACGTGGTCGCTATGTTTGGAAAGAGGAGCTCCGGAGAGCGGTTGGAGAGGGAGGTAGTCACACGGCTGCAGGCCGACGTGGAGGTTGTCCTGGTGGCCATGGCGGACGAGGGGGAAAGGA
>Ga0102934_1003447_pt1 | contig 10753 bp, 8 predicted proteins | sample SalPonR2_A_D1_MG_FD_78175 | JGI IMG/M metagenome (GOLD analysis project Ga0102934, IMG submission 78175) | Salt pond soil microbial communities from South San Francisco under conditions of wetland restoration - Salt Pond MetaG R2_A_D1_MG | ecosystem: Environmental > Aquatic > Marine > Intertidal...
AGCTAATAATACCGGCAATTTTCAGGATACGGTTAACAAATACCAGGAGGATATTCATAAAATTTTTGGTAATTTCAATAATTTGTATAAGGAAAAAGAAAAAATATTACAGGAAAAGTTCAAGGAACATATAAAGAGTTATGACAAAAGCAATAAGCAGGCAGACAATGCTTATCAGGATTTTACAGCTGCCCTGAACGCAAAAAAGGATGAGTTTTTTAACGAGCTGGGGCAGCTGCAGGAGAAAACTGATGCGCAAATAAAGGAACTTACAGCACAGAAAGAGGATCAGATTAACAAGAGCGCAGCCGCAAGAATTGATCAGCTAGCTAATAATACCGGCAATTTTCAGGATACGGTTAACAAATACCAGGAGGATATTCATAAAATTTTTGGTAATTTCAATAATTTGTATAAGGAAAAAGAAAAAGTATTACAGGAAAAGTTCAGGGAACATATAAAGAGTTATGACAAAAGCAATAAGCAGGCTGAAAAAGCTTATGATGAATTACTGGTTACCCTGCAGCATAAAAATGACAGTTATGAACAGAAAATTAAGCAGCTGGTTGCCCGGGAGCAGGACAGACTTACAGCTGCCGGCAAACAAAATATTGAACATCTGAATACTACCGCAGCAGATTTAACTTCTCAAATTAAAACTGAGAAAAAAGTGCTTAATGATATATTCGCCGAAGCAAAAAAGGTTAAAAGCTGTAAAAATAAAACTCTGAAAAACATTAACGGTTATGAAGATGAAATTAAAGAGATAACCAATTATCTTAAAAACAAAGCTGACAGCGCGGAGAACAAACTCCAGTCCCAGCTGCAGAATTTTATAAACTACAGGGATGATCAGAAAGACCGTTTATTGCAGCATTCTGAAAATATTTATAATACCTTTAAAAAAGAACTCAGTGAGCAAAAGTTAACTCTGCGTGATGAGGAACAGAAAAGATTAAAAAAACTCTATGCTTCTGTTCAGGATTTTAAAGCCAGCAGTAAAGATGCTGAGGAACAGCTGGCGCAAAAATATCAAAATTTGCTTAATAAATATGATCAGGAGTTTGCTTCCTATCTTAGTAAAAAAGATAAAATTATTAATAAAAAAGAAAAAGAACTGGATAAAGAGTTATACAGCAATAAAAAAATAAAGGAACGCATATATAAGACAATAAATGCAACTAAAAATTCGTTAAAAGAAAAAACCGGCCGCCTGCTTAACAAAGAGTTTGCCAGCGCCAGGAAAGAGATTAAAGCATTTAAAAATGATGAACAGAAAAAACTGAAAAATGAAATAAAAAATATTAATAAAAAATGTATTACCCAGCTTAAAGAAGAACAGCAGCAGCTGCGCACAAATATTCTCGCCAGAGAAAAGGAAGCGCAAAATATTAATGATGATTTTACTTCTAAAATAGAACAATATGAAGAACAGATAACTGCCAATCTGGATAAAATGCTGCAATTTTTTACCGGCAGCGGCAAGAAAAAAAATACGCGTGATATTTTTACCCAGATGGCTCAGTTTAACAACACCAATATTGAACTGGCGGAACAGCTGCAGACTATTAATGACTATAAAAAGAATATTCAAAAGGAGCTTGACCGTATAAATAAAGCAGTCCGGCAAGTGGACATCAAAAAAGATTCGCGTTTTACCTCTCTTTTTAACCAGCTTGACAAAGAATATAATAAAATGGAAAAAAAGATTAATGCATTGAATGTAAAATTTGAAAAAAAGGAGGATAAACTGGCTGCTACCAATGAAAAACAATTGCAGCAAACCGTGAATAAAATTATTGCTGATTATAATTACGGTAATAAACAAATAGAAGAAAACATAAAAAAGGTTGAAAACCTGAGTAATGAAATCGAGAAAAAAATGTCGGAGCTTACTGATGAAAATGAAAACTATCTTGGACAAAGTGCTGCCCTGGCTGATCAGGTGCAAAATGATATAAACAGTATCAAACAGAACTACAAGAGTGATATACAAAAACTGCAAAACAGCCAGCAAAACAAGCTTAACTCCTTTATAAATGAGCTGAAAAACAGGAATGAAAAAGAGCTGCAGGAGTGTAATGAAACTAACCAGGAGGAACTTAAACAAATAAAAGAAAAGATTGCCCGGGACAGCAACAAACTTGAAGATAAAACCGCAGAGCTTGACAGCAAACTTTCCCGTTCCCTTATTGCCAGTGAAAGTAAGCTGGATAATTTTATTGTTGATAAGGAAAATCTTGTTGATCAGTCCCTGAAGGATTTTCAGAAGCAGATAAAATCATCAGAAGATAAAATAATAAATGATTATCTTGATAAATTTAACAATCTTAACGAAAGACTTAATGAAATTGATAATAAAGTATCATCTTTTCTGAGTAAAACCAATCTGTTTAAAAAGATTGAAGAGGTGCAGGGCCAGGCCCATAAAGATATTAAAGCTTTTGCCGGAAAAATACAGGAAGCCAAAAGCAATCTTAAATCTTTGCATAATATTGAAGGTAAAATAGGTGAATTTAAGAAAGCGGAGAAAGATGTTAAAGTTATTCTGGATAAAATAAACATAGAAAAAAAAGATGTTAAAAACCTGGAAAATGATCTTAACAGCGTACTTAAGCTTAATGAAGAAGCAAATAATAAGCTGGAAATGATCGAAGCCCATCGTAATGATATTGAAAGATTTAACAACAACATAACAGAATATAAAAATGATATGCAGAATTTCAAACAGATTTATGCTGAATTAAACGACATGAAAAAGCAGGTTGATCAGCTTAAAGCTAATTTTCAGGAAGCTGTAAAACAAAAAGATAATCTTACAGTTTCCGGCAAAGAACTGGAAGCTAAAATTAACAACAGTGCCAAGATGCAGCAGCAAATTGACCAGACGCTGCAGGAAGTAGATGAAAAAGCCACGATTATTGAAAGTAATCACAAAAAAATACTGGAATTTGCCAGTAAATATGATAATCTTGATATGGCTATTATGGATATGGACAGCAGACAAAAATCACTGGAAAAATTAAAACAGGAATTAACTAAAGATAAAAATGAATTAACTGAACTTAAAAGTGTTTTAAACGAGCAGATAAAACAACTTAAAAACGGCCCTTCCCCTGAAAAGAAAACAAGCAGTAACCACAGACCGGATTATGATTCCCGTCTTACCAAAAAAGAGCTGCAGGATTCCATGGACTCCCTTTTTGCTATTGGCTGGTCCAATGAAGAGATAGCACAGCAGCTGAATATAGATCTGTACGAAGTAGAGTTATACCGTAAAAAAAAAGAAAATAACTAAAGACTGTCCAGTATCAGTTTAATATAATCAGCATTATTTTTATCAGCAGTACTTGTCTGTACAGCATTGCTGGCAGGGAATACTGACCGGTCAATATAGCGTACACTGGTATCCCTTTCCAAAAACAGGGTTTTCTGATCATCATACCAGGATACGCGTTTATAGCTTATCTCATGGGCTGCCCCGTACTTCTCTTTTAACTTGTTATATAATTTTAAATATGAAAAAAACTCGGGAGCAAACAACAGGCGAATTAAATACAGTTTACCGTTATGAAACTGAAAATGAAGGTCATTAATATACCGGTTGGGAACACATTTAACCAGGACACGCTTTTGCTCTCCGGGGAATTCCTGTAAGGCATCATCTTCCAGTCTTAACCATGTATACTCTCTGCTTAATACAGTTTGCAGTTCTTTATAACTAATGCCCAGGGAAATCTCTCCCCAGCCGCTTATAGTAATGTTGGTATTCAGATTGGTAACATTACTGCTGGCTGTAGCAGCTGTAATATCAAGCGTCAGGCAAACAGCAAAAATGAAGCTAAAAAGTAAATATCTCAGCAAAATATTAACTGACTTTAAAACTGTCAAGCCTGCTTTTAAGTTCCTGTAAATGCTGTTGTAACTCTTCATTTCCATTTTGTTGGGCAATTTTTTCCTCCAGTTTAGTAAATGTCTGTTGCATTGCGCCAATTTTTTGCCGGTAGCTTTCCGACATCTCATTTAATCCTGCTGCAAGTGATTTGAGATAGTCTTTTTTGCGTAAATAGGCTTTAACAGTCAGCTTTCCTTCGGTTAAAGCCTGCAGGGTCTTTTCCAGCCGGAAAACCGGACCGGCTATACGGTGGGATATAAATAAAAACACAAAAAAAACAAAGACGGCGGAGATGGTAACCACCATCAGAAAAGTTTTCCACATATTGGACTCCATCTCCCTGAAAGCTTCTTCCGTATCCTGCAGGGCGTCACTTACCTCCCGGCCCATGCGGGTGGCCCGCTGTAACAGGGAAAATTTATTGATATCCTTTTGGCTGGCTGCCAGGGGTGAGAGGGATTTTAAACTGTTTCTTACGATTTCAATGGATTCGTTTAATTTTGTCTGCGGTTTTTGCAAAGATCTGTGATTAAATATAAAAGTAAAAACGGCTAAAAGTGCTACAGCAATAACCACTGTTGAAAAAACCCGGCCGATAAGGCTGTACTGCAAAGATTTGTTAATAATATACTGTTTTCTTTTAAAATTTGCCAAAATCTACCTCCATTATTACGATTTATATATAATTCTATTACTAATAATTCAAAAAAGCAAGCCTTTTTTATTTTAACACAATTGTTGCAATTAACAGTATAAATTAAATAATAATAAAAAGCTGATTTATTCCGAAAATAAAAAGATGAAATTTAAACCAGGCCCCGGTACTATTATTAAAATTATTTATACTCTCTTTTTTATAATACTGATTCCCTATCTTCAGTATTTAGTTCATTGGGAGATAATATCAGCTGCCGTCTCCTACAATATCGCTGTCTGGATGTTTGTTACCGGTATTTTATTATATCTTGATACAGTCATTATCGGTTTTTTTAGCAGAGTTAAAAGCTTAAAAGGAAATATAAAACCTCTGGTTGAATATTACGAAAAAAAATACCAGAACAGCAGCAGTAAAAAAAAAAAATGTTATAAAGAAGAGCTTTTCAAGCTTTATATACAAGCCGGGCGCTATCAGGAAGCTGGCAAACTGCTGAACCGTAAAATACTAAAGCAGAAACCGCAGTACAGCCTGGACCAGAATGATCCGGAAAAACTGGCTTATATAGCCTATCTGGAAAATTACGCGCATAACTGGGATAATCTTCTCTATTTGCTGCAGATACTGGAAAATTTTCTGCAGCAAAAAATAAGAAATAAATCCCTCCGGCTGCTGCTGCATAATACTGTTTACGCTTTATATACTGATTATTATCTGGCGCATTCCCGGCTGCAGCAGGCTTTCAGCACTATTAGCAAGGGTCTTAAACAGTTTACGACTCCCTTTTTACTGCATAAGGCCGGCATTGTTTATTATTACCGCCATCTGCTGGATGATGCTCTTAACTACCTGCATCAAAGTATTGCTCGCAGCCCAAAATATAATATTGATACTTTTATACCGGCGTACTATTATCTGTTTAAAATATATGGCGAACTGGGAAAACTTTTTAAGGCCAAGTACTATTTCGACCAAATGAAAAAATATTTTACTAAATACGACCAATTTAATAAATATAAAAAATTAATCAATAACGGGGAAAAATTACTGACATTTTTTTTCAGTAAAAACAGCTAAAATTTTGCATTTTTGTTAAAACCTGTTATATTATAAAATATAGAATAAAAAGAAAGGAAATATGATGAAAGGAAAGGGATTAACTGCTAAAGCACAAAAAGTTATTAATCAATACGCGCAGGAAGAAGCCCGTAATCTGAATGCCGAAAAAGTGGAACCGGAACATATTTTTCTTGGACTTATTAAAAAAAATGAAAGTATTGCTATTACTGTTTTGCAAAAACTGAATGTTAACATTGATAAAATAAAAATAGAGCTGGAAAATTCTATCAACCGATCAACTTCGACTATGGTTCTCGGCGAGTTGCCAATTTCGGAAAGAGTAAAAAAAGTACTTACCTACAGCACTGAAGAGGCCCAGACTCTGCATCATCACTATATAGGCACTGAACATCTTTTACTGGGATTATTCAGAGAAGAAAACGGAACTATTTACAATATACTGGAAACTAATAATGTCACCCTGGCCAAGCTGCGGCGTACTACTGTAGAGATACTCGGGTTTGGTTCGATCCCCAAGACAGAAGTACCCGGCAAAAATAAAAAAACACCTACAATTGATAATTTCGGACAGGATTTTACTGCTTTAGCCAAAGAAAACAAACTGGATCCGGTCATAGGCAGGGAAAGAGAGATCAGCCGTGTTATACAGATTCTTTCCCGGCGTACCAAAAACAATCCTATACTCATAGGCGAGCCCGGGGTTGGTAAATCCGCCATTGTAGAGGGTCTGGCTAACAGTATTATCAAAAAAGAAACTCCTGATCTGCTGCTTGATAAAAGAGTTATCTGTCTCAATCTTTCCTCATGTGTAGCCGGCACCAAGTACCGCGGCGAGTTTGAGGAAAGGATGAAAAATATTCTTATTGAAATAAAAAGAGCACAAAATATAGTCCTGTTCATAGATGAAATACATACTATTATCGGAGCCGGCGGTGCAGAGGGAGCCATGGATGCCGCCAATATATTAAAACCCTCCCTTAGCCGCGGCGAGATTCAGTGCATAGGCGCTACAACCATGAAGGAATATAAAAAATATATTGAAAAAGATACTGCTCTGGTAAGAAGGTTTCAGTCAATTATAATAAATGAACCGACAACAGCTGATACGGTAGATATTCTTGACGGACTGAAAGAAAAATATGAAGAATTTCACAATATTAAATATGAAAAAAATTCTTTACAGACCGCGGCTTTATATGCCAAACGTTATTTAACAGAAAATTTTTTACCTGACTCGGCTATTGACCTTATAGATGAAGCCGGCGCCAAGGCACGCGTTTCCCATTCCAACCGTCCCGATGAGATAAACCAGCTGGAACTGGAAATAGATAAACTGAACAAGGAAAAAAATAACTCAGTCAACAATCAGGAATTTGAAAAAGCAGCAGCAATACGCGATAAAATTTTAACCAAAAAAGATGAGTTAAACCAAAATCTGAAAGAATGGAATAATAAAAAAAAAGAGATGCTTATCAATATCAACAGTGAGCATATTAAAAAAATAATATCTGAAATGACTGATATACCGCTGCAAAAGCTTGATGAAAATGAATCGCAGAAACTGCTTAAACTGGAAACAGAACTGCATCAGCGCATTATTGCTCAGGATGAAGCGATCAATGCTGTTGCTAAAGCGATCCGCCGTTCCCGTACCGGTTTAAAAAATCCCAACCGTCCTGCCGGCTCTTTTATTTTTTTGGGGCCTACCGGAGTAGGAAAGACTGAACTGGTAAAAGTATTAACCCAGTCTCTTTTCGGTTCTGAGGATGCTCTGATCCGTATAAACATGTCTGAGTTTATGGAAAAACATTCCGCTTCCAGGCTTATAGGTTCTCCTCCGGGCTATGTTGGTTATGAAGAGGGCGGTGATCTGACTGATAAAGTACGCCGGCGTCCCTATTCGATCATTCTTTTTGACGAACTGGAAAAGGCCCACCATGATGTTTTTAATATTCTGCTGCAGGTTTTTGAAGACGGCTATCTGGAAGATAATCTCGGACACAAAGTGGATTTTACCAATACTTTTATTATCATGACCTCAAATCTGGGCGGTAAAGACATAATAAAAGATACCCGTCTGGGATTTAATGTGGAAAACGAAACAAGCCGTTATGAAGATGTAAAAGGCATAGCCCTTGATGAGTTAAAACAACACTTTAACCCTGAATTCCTTAACCGGATTGATGAAACAATTATTTTTCATCCTCTTACTAAAGAACATTTGAGCAGTATTCTGGATCTTATGCTGGCAGAACTTTCAGCCCTGCTGAAAGAAAAACACATTACCCTGACACTGCAGAAATCTGCCAAAAATTTTATTATAAATAAAGGATATGATAAAAAATTCGGCGCCAGACCTTTGCGGCGGGTGTTGCAGGAGGAATTGGAAAATCTTATCTCTCTAAAAATGCTGGAAGGTAATATTAAAAAAGGCGACCATGTTACTGTTTCCTGTAAAAATAAAAATCTGCATATAAAACCTGAAAAAAAAACTGCTTTATAATATAATATAAAGTCAGTTATGCTGCAGTCTATTAAATCCGTTATTCCGGCTCTTAAAAATAATTACCGTCTGTTCCTTGTCATAAATCCATTATGGAGTCTGCTCCATCTGCCGCTCTTATTTTATTTTCTGGATATCAACTATCAAACCGCAGCCGGTATTGATCTGACTGATCAACTTGTTTACTACATTACCAAACTAACAGCTACTACCCAGGCGGAGCGCTATATCCTTTCCGTGCGCAATACCCTTTATATTTTAACCATTCTGTTATACTCTCCTTTTTCTATTGCCGCTTTTAATATAAATAAGGAAGTTTGTCACCACAATTCTAGTCTTACCTTTAAAAAATATTTTTCTTTTTTAAAAAAATATCTTTTTAAATCCCTGGTAATCTTAGCTATTAACCTGTCTATAATATATATAACCTTTAACATATACTGGTATCATATACAACAGTATTACAGGGACAATCTGCTGCTTTTTTATCTGAGTACCTCTTTTTTAATGCTTTTTTATTTTGGTTTTGTAGCTGTAAAACTATATACAATACCAATTTTTCTCAATGAAGAGAAAAGATATATAGCGGCCAGTAAACGCTCCTATAATATCCTGATCTCCAATTTTAGCGCCAGCTTGCTCATAACTGTTCTTTTTTGCGGTTTTTTTTACTGGATAACTTTTCTGCCTAAAATACCGGTTCTTGTTTTTTTATTTATAATTTTACCTACCTTACCGGGACAGCTGCTTTTTGAAAACTATTTTACGGTTACGCAGAAATACGGTAATAAAAAAAAACAGAAATAAAGCCGGAACTTTGAGGTAAATATAAAGATTTAATGTTTTAAACGGCTGAACTCATACAGGATAATTTTTTCTTCACGGTTAAATAACGCTGTTTCTTTTAATGAGTTATTAAGACAATCCCTGCCGCAACTGACATCGACTTTATCCGGCATGATAATATATTCTTCATTTCCTTCAGGGACAATACTTTTTTCCCGGTAGAGATAGTAGCGCTTTAATTTTCCCCTGGAAGCATTGGAAACGGTTAAACTCTCTTCGCCGGATACAGGCCTTTCACTCTTATTATTAAAGATTATTAATAACACAATCATGCCGAAAAGCACTGTGCCGGTTACAATTAACATACGGCCGGGTCCTGTCTGCCAGCGCTGTTTTATTTCCTTTTTAATAGCTGTTAATTGAGAAAACATGATTTTATTATATTATCATTATAACAAACCGATTTCAAGCTGTTAATTATGAATTGTTTTCACCGCAGACTGTAATATTTTTTCCACTATGCAGCGGTGGCAACTGCATCTATTGACATAAATATATAATAAAGGTAAATTTTAATATGCTGATCAGTACATTCGGGGGGGAGTTTGCTCTCATTAACAGTATAAAGAAAAAGGCAAAACAAAAAAAAGTGAAAGCCTCTATCGGCGATGACTGTGCTGTTATAAAAAACGGTTCTGACTATCTTCTCTATACTACTGATATGCTGGTTGAAAATGATCATTTCAGCAGAGATTATTTCACGGCCGGGCAAGTGGGTATAAAAGCGATGGAAAGCAATCTATCCGATATTGCTGCTATGGGAGGTAAACCGCTTTACGTGCTGACAGCTGTAGCCCTGACACAGAATACTCCTGTAGAATGGGTTAAGGATTTTTATGCTGCTGTTTACCGTAAAGCAGATAAATATAATTTTGATCTGATTGGCGGAGATACTACCCATGGACCCTGTATTACTATTTGTATAACTGTTATCGGTACAATAAAAAAACAGTTATTAACTATGCGAAAAGGAGCGCGCAGCGGTGATCTTATCCGGGTAACCGGATATCTCGGAGCTGCTGCTGCCGGTTATAAACTTTTTAAAAATAAAATCCCGGGACATAAATGGGTAAAAAAAAAGCATACCAACCCCGGCTGCCGCCTGGATGTCTGTGCTGCCATAGCCGCAGAAGCCACGGCTATGGCTGATATATCTGACGGGCTCGCAGCTGAGGTTAAAAATATTTGCAGTGCTTCAAAAAAAGGCGCGCTTATATATAATGATAAAATACCGGTTGATAAAAGAGTGCATAAAGCAGCCCGGGAATTAAACGAATCAGCCTTGGAGTATGCCCTTTTCGGAGGTGAAGATTTTGAACTTGTATACACTGTTCCGGCAGACAAGGCTTCCGGCCTTCCCGGGGTAACCGTAGGATATATAACCGGAGGCAGTAAAATCTATTTACAAAAAAAGAACAGGAAACCGGAAGAAATAACAGCCGGTGGTTACAATCATTTCGCTTTATGATAAAATTATATATGAAAAAGTATCCGCTTTATATTATTATGGCTGCTAAAGAGAGGGAATTAAGTTTAAATGCTGTTATGACAGTTACTACAGGATAATAAATGAAATATAAAAGTTTTAAAAAGTTTTTACAAAAAGGAGAAAAATTATTAATTTTTACCCACAATAATCCTGATCCGGATTCTATCTGCAGTGCTGTTTTATTGCAGAAAATTGCCGAAAAATATAAAATTAAAGCCACTATTGTTTACGGCGGCAGACTGGCCCGCTCTGAAAATAAAGCCATGGTAAATCTTTTGGATATCA
>Ga0102934_1003448_pt1 | contig 10752 bp, 4 predicted proteins | sample SalPonR2_A_D1_MG_FD_78175 | JGI IMG/M metagenome (GOLD analysis project Ga0102934, IMG submission 78175) | Salt pond soil microbial communities from South San Francisco under conditions of wetland restoration - Salt Pond MetaG R2_A_D1_MG | ecosystem: Environmental > Aquatic > Marine > Intertidal...
ATCAATACAAATCTTGAAGATTTTAAAGATTATATTTCAAATTCCAATATTGAAGTCAAAGATATGAATATTCAGCCGGTCAACAGCCGACCAGAATATGAAAAAGGTGAAATCGTCGGCCAGCGGATTTTTCAAAAAATTTCTATTTTGACAGAAAGCCTTGATGAAATTGAAGAGCTAGCAATAAACCCGGCTTTTCTCTCCCAAAAAGGCATTAATATAGAAAACAGCCGCCTCAAATATTTTAAAAATGATCTTGATCAGCTCAAAGAAAACTTGCTAGGTAAGGCCACACAAAATGCAAAAGTTCGGGCTAACAAAATTTTAGAACCAACAGATTTAAAAATAGATAAAATGATCTCTGCCAATTCCGGTGTTTTTCAAATCACAGAACAATATTCTACTCGAGTTTCCAGCTATGGAGTTCACAATACTTCCAGTCGTAAAAAAACTATCAAAGTTACAGTCCGGACTTCTTTCAAAGTTCAATAGATTTTACCGTAAAAATTATAAATTCAAACCTGGCAGGTTTAAGAAATCCTGCCAGGTTTTTTGCTTTATCGCTTCAAAACATATTCACAGGCAGAAAGCGCGGCTTTGGCACCATCGCCGGCTGCTGAAATTATCTGTTTATAAGGCACGGAAGTAACATCACCAGCCGCATAGATGCCCTTTTCACTGGTGCGGCAGGCACAATCAATCATTACTTCATCCCATTTGTTCAATTTCAAAGTATCCTTGATAAATTTAGAATTGGGTACCCAACCAATTTCCACAAAGACTCCACCAGCATCTATTCTTTTTTCTTCCATTGTATCGCGATTCTGAACTATGACTCCTTCTAATTTGTCATCGCCCAGCACTTCGGTGACTTCATGTTTGTAGAGAATGTCAAAATTATCAAACTGGTTCATTTTATCGATGAGAACTTGGTCGGCTGTTAACTCATCAAGAAATTGTACCATAGTAATATGGTTAGCAATTTTTGCCAGGTCAATAGTGGCTTCCACACCGGAATTGCCGCCACCAACGACAACAACATCTTTATCTCTGTAAAGAGGAGCGTCACAGATAGCACAAACTGCAACACCTTTTCCCATGAATTTTTTCTCGCCAGGCACGTCCAGCCAGCGTGGTGATTTACCAGTTGCTACTATCAGCGATCGAGCCTGATAGGTGGTACCATTTTCAGTAATCACCTTTTTTATATCTCCTTGTTCTATGTTGGTCGCAGGTGAATTTTCCCGGTATCCAATTTCGAATTGTTTGACCTGATCTTGAAATTTTTTGACAAGGTCGGAACCTTCAATATAACGATAGCCCATATAATTTTCTACAGTAGAAGTTTCACTAACCTGCCCGCCTACATTATCGGTGAGCAAACCAGTCTTCACTCCTTTGCGCATGCAATAAACTGCAGCGGTCATGCCAGCCGGTCCGCCCCCAAGGATCAAAACGTCATAGATTGTATCAGGAGAAAGGGGCTTTGCCTTGTGGTCTTCCTCCATTTCCGAAAGATTGAAATTCATGTTCAAATCCATATTCAAACCTCTTTTTTATTTTCTGTCCAAATATGAAGAATATTTAGCAAATAATCAAACCGGGGGAAAGGCTAGGGATGGGAGGATGGAAACAAACTGGATGAATGGATGGTTAGATTTTGGATGATCAGAATATTGTCACTTTAAGTTTTGAATAATTTTAAGTTTCCCGGTATTCTTGATTTTTATTTTTCTTCAGACGTTTTTTTGACTATCGTCATTACGACTATATTATCGTCTTTTAATTCCACTTTTTTGATAATGATGTCATCAACGGGAACATTCTGGCGACCGGCTTTAGCACCGGTTTTGGTACCTGCTATTTGGTCAACAATGTCCATTCCATCGGTGACTTCACCAAACACACAATAGCCCCAGCCTCTTTTATTTTTTGCAGTAAAATTGAGCTGCTGATTATTTTGCAAATTAATGAAGAACTGAGAAGTGGCTGAATGAGGATCCCGGGTGCGAGCCATAGCAATTGTTCCCCGCTCATTTTTCAATCCATTGTCAGCTTCATTTCGAATCGGATCCTGAGTTGTTTTCTTTTGTAGATCAGGAGTCAATCCGCCACCCTGAATCATGAATCCAGGAATTACTCTATGAAAAACTGTTCCTTCATAATAATCATTGCGACAATAATTTAGAAAATTTTTCACTGTGGCTGGAGCCGCTTCAGCATCGAGTTTAATTACTATTTCACCTAATGATTTTTCCATACTACTCCTTTTAGTTTCTTTAGTTTTTTGCTCTGAGCATTTGTTATTAATAATTGTAAGAGTCATTACAACCATTAAAATTGATAAAAACTTTTGCATTGCTTTCCCCTATTTTTTTATAAATGGTAAATTAATCAGTCATAATTTAAACTATTTTCTTTATATTTAAAAATGGGCTGTTTCTTTGCCCGATATAATAATTATGCTGACGCACAATCAAATCTTAAAACTTTAAGCTAATTAAAAATATGACAGACAGTCTAAAATTTGTGCGCATACACAATATAACAGCCATTTTAAAATAGACTTAAAAGGTGTTCAAAAACTGTTTAAATGATATTTCAGATATTCAGGTGATACACCGGCATAATACAACAAACTTGCTCGAGTTAGCATATTTTTTTTGCAATTGTATTTGAATAATTACATTATTTCGCAAACCGGAACATATGATTATGCTGTGAAAATAATAACATTATAACAGGGAGTCCATTGGTAAGATTTCTGTATAATTATTTCCGCTTTTAGCCCATTATCCAAAACCAGAGAAAAGCTGGAAAACCAGTTCTACTTTGATAGAGCGAGAACGTAAAATTAATTTTTGTACGAAAATTAACATTCCCATTTCTCGACGAGAAATTATTATTTTCATCTATTGTTCAATATGAAACGAAGCCCCCACCAAAATCAAACGCCGCTTCAACCTCCAATTAGGTCTGTACTTTCTGAAGAGAAATAAAGGGAAAAATATTAAAAAATATGAATAAAATTTTTTGTTTCTCAAAAAAATTTGATATATTTGTTAGTGATGACGATTAGGAGGAAAGGGTATTGGTTGGTACTTTTTGATCCACAAAGAAATAAAATCCAAATAATCACTTCAAATATAAGCAGTGTATTAACTTTTTTGCACACGAAAAAATTAACGAAGAAAAACTAGGAGGTGTAGTTAATGGGCAAAGGGTAATTTATTATTTATGGTGGAATCATGATTTTTTTTAACAAGCAGGAGTTAAGACAAGAATCAATTTTTAATCTTTAACAATGGAGGAGTGGTATGGTAAAACGTATTACTTTATTTTTATTGGCAATTATGTTGCCATTTTTTCTCTTTAGTCAGACCACAGGTAAGGTGGCTGGTACAGTGACTAGCGCAGAAACTGGTGAGCCTATTGCAGGTGCCAATGTTGTTATCACTGATGCTGCCTACCCAATTGGTGCGGCGACTGGTTCAGACGGTTACTTCGTTATATTAAACGTACCTCCAGGTGATTACACAATCGAAGTAACATATATGGGTAAAAAAGATGTTATCATGAAAAATGTTGCCATTTCTAGTGGCCGTACTACAGAGCTCAATATTGAGATGGAAAATCGTACTCTGGAAGGTCAGAGTGTGGTAGTCCAGGCTCAAAGAGAACTGGTACGTACTGATGCAACATCCAGTGAGTCTGTATCCAATGCAGAAGACATTGAAGAATTACCTATTCGCGGAGTCGGCAATATCGCAGCCAATGCTGCTGGTGTTATCGCCCAGGATGGTAATCTTTATTTCCGCGGTGGTCGTGAAGATGAGGTCGGCTACTATGTTGACGGTGTTTCTACACGAAACCCTGTTAATAATGAGAATGCCGTTCACGTAATTCACGAAGCAATCCAGGAAGTTAATATTATGACAGGTGGATATACCGCTGCACAGGGTGGCGCAAACTCAGGTATTGTATCCACAAAGATGAAAACTGGTAGTCCTGATTTTCATGGTTCTCTGGAATACAGAACCGATGGTTTCAGAGATCCCGCTGAGGGAGAGAAAGTTCTGGATACCTATAATTATGGGCACCAGGATATTATCGGAACTATTAGTGGACCGCTTTTCACTGAAAAAGCCACTTTTTTCCTTGCTGGCGAATATCAGAATCGCGATGACAATGAAGTTCGTTTCAGTAAAGGATATGACTTTACTGAATACGATCTGGTAGATAAAAATGGTGCTAATGCTATTCATGATACAGTCGATCTTGCATATCCTGATGGATATACTCCCTATCAGAATTATAATAGATATTCACTGAATGGAACAGTTACTCTTGATCTGCCAATTCGTTTAACGTTCTCTGGTATATACTCTCATTCTGAAGCCGAAGTTGGTAATAATTCCATGGTTTCGGTTAATGAAAGAAGACCTTACGATGCCTATGATTATGGTGTTTTTACAGCCAAAGCTACTAAACAGTTCTCCAGTCGTTCCTATTTTGAGGCTCGCGTAAGTAGATTAATTGATAATCATGAACAACGCGATGGCTGGTTTGATGGTGACTGGGAAAAATGGTATGACAGTACTGCTGTTTCTAATTATTTACATAACAATTACGATTCTTCATCCAAGGTTTTTGATCATGCAGAATATGAACACGCCTGGGATCCAAGAGAAGAATATCAGGTCATGGGTTTCCCTATTGAAAGAAATGGTACTCCCCGCTACTGGTATGGAAAATCAGCTCTTGATGGCTGGGAATATGCAGTTGATTTTAAGACTCAGCTCGGGAAACATCATGAAATTACAACAGGTGCTGATCTGAAGACTTATACATACCGTAATTTTGATATTGCTGCACAGGTAATGATGCTTACAGCAGATCCTGAAGCAGAATATTTAGCCGATGTATATCCAGGACGCTATGGAAGTAAAGAGAACGTTCCAGTTGATGACTGGTTCACCTATGGTGGCGTATATGCTACTGGATATGACAGGTTTGGTGAAGAATCAGATAAAAAGATTGCTTATTATAAAGATGCTGGCCAGGACACAATCGCTGGTATTACTGGCGCTCCCAAGCAGCCTATGGAATTCTCGGCCTACATCCAGGATAAAATCGAATATAATGACCTGGTTATCAACGCCGGTTTAAGAATGGATTATTTTGACTCTGATGATAGAAGGCTCAAGAATCCAGGTAATCCTGAATTTCATCAGGCATCATCTTTTATAAAAGACGAAGCCTGGGAAGATGTAGATCCCTTTCTAGAAATCACACCTCGCTTAGGTTTCTCATTCCCAACAGGTCCTGCATCACACTTTTACCTTTATTATGGTAAATTTGTCCAGATGCCACAATATAGTAATGTATATAATAGTGACCAGGACTATAAAGATCAGATCGTGGATCATAGATATTTCTATGATAATCCGATCGGTTTCGGTCTGGAGCCAACTTATACTACCCAGTATGAAATTGGTTACAACAAGGCTTTTCAGAATGCCATTTCCCTTGGTGTAAATGCATTCTATAAAAATCAGAACGGACTAGTACAATCAGAACTTCAGGAACTAACTCCCAATAGTTTACTCAATTCTTCCTACATTAGGTTAAGTAATGGTGATTTTGCCACCACCAAAGGAATTGAACTTCGCGTTAAATTACGCAGAGTAAACAGATTGGCCGGAAGTGTTAATTATACTTATACAGATGCTGAAGGTACTGCATCTAATAGTACTTCCTACCATACAGCTATTTATAGTGGTACTCCTATTTCCAAGGTTGTTAATCCTTTAAGCTATTCAGTTACTCATTCCGGTACAGTAAATCTTGACTACAGGTTTGGCAATAATGATGGTGGTCCTATTCTGGAAAACAGTGGTGCTAATCTACTGCTTTCCTTCACCAGTGGTCATCCTTATACACGCGTAGAGATTGAATCCTGGGGTCAGGCCGATGCCTATGAAAAAGGCGTCAATTATCTGCAAGACAGCAGGGACAGAGTTGCTATCGAACCGTTTGGTGCTTCAAAAACTCCCTGGACTTTCACATTAGACTTGAGATTGTATAAATCCTTTAAAATTGGTCCCTTTACAACAACAGCTTATGCTAATGTAACCAATCTGCTCAATACTAAGAATGTCCGCAACGTCTATCCTTTAACAGGACAGGCTAAGGATGATGGCTTGATTTCTAATCCTGAGCAAGTTGAAAATATGGAATCCTCCTATGGTTATCTCTGGGAAGAGATGTATCGTGCCATCAATATTGAAAATGGACAGGCCTATTGGGATCTTATTGGTCGCGAACTGTGGGGCAATCCCAGACAAATTGATATCGGTATTCGCATAGAATTCTAGATATTAATCAAGGGTCTCATATAAAGGATAATCGATCTTGAAAAAAAGGAGTTAAAATGAGTAAAAAAATATTATCAATTGTTTTGATATTATTTATAGCGTCAGGATTTTCGCTTTATGCAAAAGCTCCTGATGGCTGGAATGCTAATAAAGAAATGACCAATATATTAGCAAAAATGACACAATACGATGAGGTCAAAAGAACGATTTTAAATGTTGGTAACTGGCTTTATTGGGTTGCCAATGATGGAGTAATGGGATACAATGCTGCCACTCAGCAATCCGGTGGATTGTATCCAAAAGGCAAAGGTGCCGTCGTCTATACCGAAGGTTTAGTATATGGCGGTTATGTTGATGAAAATGGAAATGGACAGCTGGATCCGGATGCAGATCGTCTGTCAGTTGGTGGTACTACTTATGGTACTGCTCTCCAATGTGGCTGGATTAATGAAGCTGGAGAGGCTGTTCCACTAAATAAAGTTTGGCGAATCAGAACAGATTGGGAAACACTTACACCTCAGGATGTTGCTTATGAAGCAGAACAACTTGGCATTCCTCCTGAAGAAGTGATTGCCCAATATGAATATGACTGGAAAAATTGGCCAACAGAACTTGGTGCTCCCTACTATGACAACAATAACAATGGTGAGTATGACGAAGGTGATGAACCAGGTGTTGCTAATGCCGACCAGGTTATCTGGTTTGTTGCCAATGACCTAAATAAAGGCCTTATGACCAGTTTCTATGGTTCTGAACCAATTGGTCTTGAAATCCAGAATACACTGTGGGCCTATGCTCAACCGACTACAGAACTTGGACAGATCATATTTAAGAAATATACTGTAATCAATAAATCTGGTAAAGATGTGCTTGATGCATATGTTTCTCAGTTTGTTGATCCTGACGTAGGTAGCGCAGGTAACGACTTTATTGGTTGTGATACCAGTCTAAGTCTGGGATATGGATATAATGGTACTCCAACTGATCCATCTTTCCCTGATATGGCACCTCCTGCAGTTGGCTTTGACTTTTTTCAGGGCCCGATTGTAGAAGCTCCCGGCCATACTGCCAACTGGAATTTTGGCAAAAGAGAAGGTTATAAGAATCTTCCAATGACAACATTTGGCTGGTTTGCTGCTGGTTCCAATATTACTGATCCCACTCTGGGTGGTGATTATGAAGGTACCAAACAGTGGTACAATCTTCTAAAAGGATATAAACCTTTTGAAGATCTTGCAGAACCAGAACCATGGACAGTAGGTAATGTCACTGGTGGACAAGAGACTAAGTTTCCACTGTGTGGTGATCCTGTAAATGATCCCGCCAGCAAACGGATTGATGGCCAGGGTAATTATTTTCAACCTGGTGATAGAAGAATGTCACTAGCAAGTGGGCCTTTTACCCTTGCTGCAGCTGATACCCAGGAAATTGTTCTTGCTGTAGTCGGTGGTAGTGGTGCTAACAGGCTTGCTTCTATTATTCAAGTCAAACAAACTGACGAAATGGCTCAGTTAGTATATAACAATGCTTTTAAAGAAATCCCAGCTCCTCCAGACAGACCGGATGTTAGTTATATAACAGACGAAGATGCTGTTGTTCTGGAATGGGGATCAAATCATGACGCCGTTCAATCTACTGAAACCAAAGTTAAATCTGGTTATGAGTTTGAAGGTTATAATGTTTACCAATTCCCCTCAAGCATGGCCTCTTTAGATGATGCTACCAAAATCGCTACATATGATGTTATTAATAGTGTAACTAAGATAATGGGGACTAAATATATCTCTGAATATGGTGGAGTTTCTCAGATTCCAGTTCAGGTAGGTACAAATACTGGGATAAAAAGACACATTGAGATAACCAAAGATCATATTTCAGGCTACCGTCTTTATGAAGGTAGAACCTATTATTTTGGTGTAACTGCCTATAACTACAATCCTGATGCCGACCAGATCAAACAACTTGAATCTGCACCTGTTATTCTGGAAGTTCGTGTCGAAGAACCTGATCCAGGTACAGAACGGCCTCAGGTTTTCAATGATACTCTCGATGTTGCCCATCCTGTAGGAAAGAGTGATGGCCAGGTTATTGTCAAAGTGATCAATCCGGAAGATGTTACCGGACATGAATATGAGATCACTTTTGAAGAAGACACTGACACAAACTCCACCACTTACGGCGAAGTTCTCTGGAATCTTCAGGATAAGACAACTGGTGAATGGAAAGTAGAAGACGAACTTCAAATCTCTGATATCACTGCTGGCGAAGACTGCCCCATTGTTGATGGTGTACAAGTCAAAGTTGCCGGTCCTGCACCTGGTGTAAAAGGTATCTATGAGACTGATGCCGAAGGCAATGTAGTGGATAACGGTGTTTCCTACATTGAATACAGTCTGGGTTCAACAGGCTTTATTATGACAGGATTAGACGGTGGTAATTTCGACAGATTCGACCTCTTAGGAATTCATGACTATATCATTGATTTTACAGGCGAATCAGTTGCCTGGCAGTATTTTGATGATATTCAGGGCGGAGAGCCAACCTTAGATGAAAAAGTTCCTTTTGCCCTATATCAGAAAGCTTTTCCATCTGGAGATATGTATAGGATGTTTCCTGCCATTTTTGATCGAAACACTGGTATGGATGCAACACAAGCAGCTGGTGCTGGAGTTTGGGATACAACAGGAACCAATTATTTTGGAGTTCCTGCCTATGAACCTATTTTCGGTTATAAATCAGTAAGTGGCCAATATGATCCAGCTGATGAATCTGATTACAACAGTGCAAATGAGATGGGTGAACCTCCTTCCAATACTGGTTGGGGTGATGATGGAAATCCAACTGGATATCCGATCATTAACTACTGGTATTTTGAAGATTATCTTGGTGGAGGATTACCAATAGGTAATAAGGTTTATGTCCAAACTAATAAACCTATCCAGACTAATGAGGTCTATACTTTCAATACTCAGACAATCATGAGTAGTGACTCTCTAGCAAAAGCAGATGTCGAGAAGATCAATGTATTCCCCAATCCCTATTATGCTAACAATGGTAATGCAACTGACAGATTCCAGGAATATGTCACTTTTACGCATTTACCACAGAAAGCAGAAATTAGAATATTCAACCTTAAAGGTGTCCTGGTTGAGTATCTGGAAAAAGATAATAACAATCAGTTTGTAAAATGGGATCTTACCAATACAAGTGACCTACCAGTTGGAAGTGGTATTTATATTGCCAATATTAAGCTTCCCGATCTGGGCATGAGCAAGAATCTCAAGATTGCTGTTATCCAGAAAAAACAGATACTTAAATATTTCTAATTATAATAGAATTGGAGAATGTATATAGTTAATTAATAAAAAGAGGTATATGATGAATAGGTATAAAAACAAATTTTTGGTGTTTATCTTATTAGCCTTATTCACCTTTAGTGCATCCTTTGCTGGAGACCTGGATAGAGTTGGTACTGATTCTGGAGTACAGACTGTTATTCCTGTTGGTTCCCGTGGACTCAGCATGGCAGGTGCCGATATTGCTACCACCAGAGGTGTTGAATCCATCTACTGGAATCCGGCTGGTCTGGCCGCTCTTGAAGGTGGAGAGGCGCTTTTTTCAACAAGAAACATGTTAGCTGATATTAATCTTAATTATTTTGCTGTAGGATATGGTGTTGGTGATAATACTTTTGGTTTTAGTATTAAAGCCTTTGACTTTGGTGAAATCCTGAGAACTACTGTTGAACATATGGATGGTACCGGAGCTACTTTTTCACCAACATTTTCTACTATTTCTTTAGTCTATGGCCGCAAAGTGACAGATCGAATTCATTTTGGTGCCAGACCTAAAGTTATATATGAAAATATTGAAAGAGTTACAGCAACAGCTTTTGCTGCTGACTTTGGTCTGCAGTATGCAAATCTATTTGAAATTAATGGATTAGCACTTGGTATTTTTGTAAAGAATATTGGTACTGATATGCAATATGATGGTTCTGCACTGTACACATATTCAAAAGATCAAGTTAATGACAAACCAACTTCCCACGATGAATACAGAAAGATTGAGACAGAATCTCACAAACTTCCAACTTCCATTAATATGGGTCTAACTTACACCAGAGGTATGAACTTTGGTAACCTGACTGTTGCAGGTACTTATCAGAGAAATAACTACATGAAAGACGATATCAGATTAGGACTAGAACTTGCTATTGCTGATATGCTTTTTATCCGCACTGGTAATAATTTCTATATCGGTGAAGTTGATTCTGATAAATACGCTGATGAAGAAAATGATGCTGTTGATGATAATTATGGATCTGCTGATTACCAATTCACTGTTGGTGCAGGGCTCAAATATAACTTAATGG
>Ga0102934_1003449_pt1 | contig 10751 bp, 12 predicted proteins | sample SalPonR2_A_D1_MG_FD_78175 | JGI IMG/M metagenome (GOLD analysis project Ga0102934, IMG submission 78175) | Salt pond soil microbial communities from South San Francisco under conditions of wetland restoration - Salt Pond MetaG R2_A_D1_MG | ecosystem: Environmental > Aquatic > Marine > Intertidal...
ACGTAGGAGGGAGGGAGGGAGGGAGGGAGGGAGGGAGGTGAAGGAGAAGACGAGGTGCGGCACAAAGGGTGACCCCCTCGGCATCTGAAATCGAGGCGTTATGTCTAAAAGGAGCTTCGGAATAGGAAAAATAATTGGAGGAAGGAAGATAATAGTGAAGGGAAGGAGAGAAGGTGGACGAGGGGAGGGATGGAAGGAGGGAGGGAAGGTGGGAGGGAGGGAAGGAGGGTTAGGGGGAGAGAATGGCGGCAAAGCCGGGATAAAGGGCAAGAGAATACAGACACAGAAATACAAAATGTTGCAAGATAACAGCGCTACAAGGATAACGTTTAGTAAACTCCCACGGGGGGAAAAAGGGCACTCCGACAAGAAGGAACAAGGAAAACTAGAGGGGCCTGCGGGAGTCGACGCGAGGGGCGTACACATCGCCATGCCGCCGAGCTTTTTGGAAAAAAAGCAAAGCGTTTATGCAGGGTCCGTATTTAGGCGCGTTACAGAATAAGAAGGAAAGTTAAGGTGGACACAGACCCCTTCACAACCGAAGGACACGGGGAGGAAGGAGCCGAGCCGTGCAAATTCATGGGGCCACAACTACCTGGACGGGGCCATCCTCGTCTATGGGCCTTGCGGTTCCTTCCAGCTTGCGCAGACGGCGTTGCAGACTTCGGATTTGATTCTTGATGGACGTGTTTTTCCGTTTTCTGGAACCACCTTGATCGCTCCGCGAGGGAGGTCGCTTCACCCGGGGGGGGGCGGAGGGAACCATTGTCAGAGTAATCTGCGTCCGGTATGTGAGAAATGGGACAGATTATTTTTGCGTAAAGACTCTGCTGTACATTTGTGTACTTTTACAAATTGACGTGGTCCGTGCTTTTGGCGCCAGCATGGGGCATAGATTGGATGCCGCCATGGACGTGCCTCCGAGATGGTTTGCGCATGACCATATACGATTTGTACGGTCACAAATAAGATTTTCCACTTCTCCCTCACCAGTACGGTCAAATACATGGTCATGAACATGATACTTTCTCCAAGCCTAAAAAATCTACCTTCTACTTAATACCATGAGTTGCTCTGCCAGAGCACCCTCCTCCCCGCCTCTCTAGGCGAGGAGGTTGCCTGCCCCTCCCAAGGGGAAATGGTACCCTTTTCGTGTTATAAAATATGCAGATGACGTTGTGTGCATCTAGCATCGTAGAGGATTAGAAATTGCGCGGCAACAGCCAATGGGTTTGGTACAAGCATGGGTGGTCAAATTTGTGCACGTCCACAGTCTTCCTCCTCCACGATCCGATCTGTTCATGGCGGCCGAACCTCTGTCAAACGACATTTCTATATTTGTGCACTAGTGTAGACAGGAAGAGGCGCGACAACGAAAATTAAATGCTAATTATCTGAATTTAGGTCCCTTCTGAGACTAAACGAAGTTACCATTCATTGATGCTCAAGAGCCTGCAGCTAAATAACGCCGCTACTCCTCGCCCTCCAGCCATGCTCTCGTGCTTCATAATGCCGACACCATTTCTGAGCGGCAACACCACCGTTTGCACCGCCATTTGCCATGTGAGTCACAGCAAGACCCTTTTGACAACCTTCGACGCACAACTCCGTGGTATTCGGGGCAATTGAAACCTATCGTCTATGTGTGATGGCTACTTTTTTTAAAGGAATGTTTCGTGTTTCAAGAGGTATGAAAAGTGGTAATATCAATTATTAATTTAGCCCTTCTTCTTACAGCGTCACCAAAAAAGCTGTCTTGTTCACCTATTGAGCCGGTCACCTTACATGTAATGTCTAGCACTTTGTTTTTTTCATTCGTGTCCCTTTCGGGGAGAAGATAGCACCCTGTCGACCCCAGAATAAGTTGAGATCATTTCGATAGCTTCACTCGCTCCTCGCACCTACAGGAGAAGAAACTTTTGCCTCTCACCTACCTTACGGGGGCTACGAGTGATTATTACTCGACGACCTGTAGTGCTCTTGCCGTAAAGCCTGAATGTGACGGTGCTTATGCCACCTTTTAAGGTCTGCTGTTTGCTTAAGTATATCAAAGTAAAGATGAGAAGGATCTCCTCGATACAGGAGGAAAGGAAGTTATTCACATCGTCTATGACTATGATATGGTCGACGAAGGTAGCATATCCGGACAAATGAGTGCTCAAAGTTACTTAGGCAAGACAGACCATGAGAAGGTGTTGATAGGATAACGTCGATATCGACATGCACACTTTTCTTTTTCATGACAAAAAGCGTGGGAAAGAGATCACAGGAAAAAAAGATACAGAGCTCGAGGTAGGCCTGCTGTTCACGAGGAACGATTCATCACTCGAACATTAAATTTTTAAAGGGGGTTAACGGACCGTCTCTCAAGTTGATTCGGACGTTGGCCCATGACGCCAGTTCTAAGCTCTGCTGCCATATCCTACGTAAATAAATGTCAGACACACATGATAAAATACAATGGATTCATTTGGCCCACAGAGTCTCCCCCTGGCTCATTTAAATCTTGAACTTTGTTCTTTGCACTTGGTATGCCGGTTCGTTGCCAGTTCAGGGTTTGCAGTTATTACGACAATTATCATTGGCTACTCCCTATCCTTTTTGTTTAAAGTGTCATGTTCGCTAAAAGAAAGCGATTCATGGTTCATGGTAAAGAAAGAGAAAGGCCCAACAGGAGTCGAGCCGATAAAACCATCTATGGAGCAAGAAAGTACCGATAGCATTCCCTACGTGATTGAGAGCGGCAGATTTCCTGCCGGCGGAGGGGAAAAGAACAGTTTTAATATTACTTAATGATGGTCTAATCTGTATTCTTCCTTTCCCCTATGGGTACCGCCGGTTTTCATGGCTCATAACCATGATACTGGGACGGATGGCACGAGAGGGTGGGACTCCTGTCAGTGGTCGATATGACCTTGTAAGTGTATCGGCCGATGTATGCACAATACGTGATCGAAGAAACAAGAACGAGAGAGACATTTACACAGTTCTTGTTCTTTTGTATCTGAATTCTTTCATGAGTTTACACTGGGGATACATTGTACCTCTCCGTCCTCTATTCCCCCTCTACCTCGCTACATCCCTGTCGGTTACCCACATGGGCTACACACTTTTGTCAGCACCAGGCGACCCGGGTGTGTGGGGCGACCAACAGTGTATAGCCCATGTTGGTAACCGGGATGCACTCAGGGGAAGATAGACAATCCCTCGAGGAAGAGGGTGTTCTCATAGTTTTACCTCGTATGGTATTTCTCTGTATATTTCCTTTAATCTGTCTACCTTTAATCTATAACGATTTTCACATATAGCAATGGGACGGGTGGCACGACGGGGTGGGGATCCTGCGGTCACCTACTTTGGCTATGCATCTCTAGTCACCCCACACATCCGGGTCGCCTAATGTTGACATCCTCCGTCTGGCGTAAGAACAGCCGAAGTTGCCATCTTCGTCAATGTGTTTACATTGTGTTTTGCCACGCATCCGAAGTTGATTGTATATTTTTTTTTCCTTACTTGATACTAATATTTCTCACTCTCGCATCGTTCTTGTATCTTGAAGGCGCATAAAGACGCGAAGTCTTTCCCGCGCACGTCATCTTAAAGCGATCGTGAGCGACGGCTGTGTGCGTTTGAAATTTATAGGTGGCCGTCACGATGGCCGATGCTGGCATTGATTTGGAAGTCATTATCTTCCCTTCCAAGCAATAGGTGCAATGTCGTATACCGAATATGACATCGTGACTGCATTTAGCAGCAGCACGACTGCCAGGAGTGGGACGCTGCGCATCCGGACCAAGGCGGGAACGGAGGAAACGGTGGAGATGCCCATGCCACCGACACGTACTTACCAATACTGACCAGCCTCCCCGCCAGCCCCGCGGCTTCGTGTTCGAGAATGATTTACGCTTTCTATGTCATATCGTGCAGTCATAGATAGGAGCGAGTGGGCGGAAGCTGTTGCCCCCTTCCAGCGGGGCCAAGCCCTTATCCGGCGGGCGGCAGAGATAGTCCAGGCGCTGGGCATGGGGGAGTACCTCACCGTCGTAGACAAGGCAGATATTGGAATGCTTCTTTACGTCATGCAGTACATGTATCCGCTGGTGAGCTGAGACAGGACTGGCATTGCGTGTGCGTCATCCCCTTCGCCCCTTACAGCCTGACGATTCGACCCTCTGTTCCATAATATCATCCACCAGGTGCCCGACACAGCCCCCTTTAAAAGGGAACTTCCGTCTAAGGGTAAGGAAGCGGGGACGCCTCACCCAACGGATGATCATCCGTCCTAAGAATGGTGGGGATCTACTCCGCCAGCTGAAGGACGCGCGCTCACTCGAGCAGCTGAACCACCTGGTGGGGAAGTGGACGGGAGGCCAGCGTAGAGACTGTCTGGACGCAAAAAGAAGAATGACAGGAGTCAGGTGATCTTTCCAACTTTCCTGAAGAACAAAGACACCCAGTAATCCTCTTATATGTGTAATGGTCTTCGCTCTATTGTGAGATAATCTGCCAAACTACTCGTTGTGGAGGAGACGGGAGGCCAGCGTAGAGGCTGTCTGGACGCGAAGAGAAGAATGACAGGAGTCTTGTGAATTTCTAACTTGCCTGAAGAACAAAAACCTCCAGCCATCCTCTAATATGTGTAATGTTCTTCGTTCTATTGTGAGATTATCTGCCAAACTATGCCTCCTCTGAACATGAGACGGAGGATATCAACATTAGGCGACCCGGATGTGTGGGGCGACTGCAGAGCCAAAGAAGGTTACCGGGATCCTACTTAAATAGGTCGGTGTGTCCGACCTGGTTCGCTTACCCACGCGCTTGAGGAGGAAACAATCACACGAAAATCGTCCGACCAGTTCATTTGAGTTCCCATGGAATGTCACACCTCTTTCTGGGTTCATTTCCCTCACCCTAGGAGACCTCGCTGCTAATATGCTCCGAGGTGCCGAGCCGACCGGTTTCGCACACTCCCACCGAGCTCCCTCGCTTCGTGGGCCCCGGCCCATCGAAATGCACCAGCAGCCTTCTGTGGCTCTTTGGCGCCCAAGACATGTTTATGTGTCAATCGTATTTTTCCCGCACATTGTTTGCACAGCGACATCCAGTATGCCACTATGCTTTCAGCTTTTCGCGTGCGACCATGCACACCATCTTTCCAGAGTCTTTTCCTCATCCTCCGAGTCGGAGAGCACTCTGCTAAGTCGCGCTGCTGGCGACCCGTACGTTTTAATACTTGTCAATCCTGTTCATCGGCCATTTTTTGGGATATTCATTAAATTTAATTACTTGCTACAATGTTATCTTCAACGATGGTTGCTAAGGCGTGCATTCGCCGCCTTGGACGTGCTCTTCGGCTGCTCTTAACATGATTGGTGCCTCGACTATTAAAAATATGCCTAAGCTTTTTCTCTGCGGATAGAATAGAGCACGTAGAGCCTTGTGTACTTCCATGTTTCTTGTGTGCCATTCCCACATATGCCTGTACTGCAACGTACCATGGCTTTGAGTTATATCATAATACAGCTCCTCAGTCCAGGGAGCCTCCTCGGAGATTCCTCGACATATGGGGTAGGATTAGAAATGATAATTAAGCATGCTTTTCCAGGGGCGTAGGACATCACTACGAGTCGTATCACGACCAGTAACTCAAATAGGCTCTACTTCAATCTTACATTAAATCTCTTTTCATCCTATGAGACTTTACAGGAGACTTCGAAAGAACTTTCGCCGAGCATGCGAGGTCGTGCATTGCTGGCCATAACAATCTTTTGCTATGGTCTGACTTATTTTATTTTGTATAGAGAGGCGCTAATCTCCGTCATTTTCGATCTGCATACGGAGCGACCAAAATACGATCCAATCTTGCAAACAGCACTTCCTGACGCGGCAATGAACAAGTCTTCATGCTTATGGATTAATCTCATAAGTTATGGCCGCTCAGGAAACCGTTTAATAGAGCTTGCACAAGTCAATGAAGTCTTATCTCATTGCTCTGGGGTAGCGACCAGCTCTCCCGAGGTCAACAGGGATTCTGGTGTGGTTTTCCCGCCTGTTTTGATTGCAGCGCGATGCGAAGTCAATTCGAGAATAGAGTCTTTAATGGAATCCGCTGCAATGTCATGCCGTGAAGTCAATTATACCTGGGGTGGTGGAGAAGAACTTCTCCAACAATGCTCCAGTACTCCACTATATCACGTTCATTCAGATATCAAAGCCCACGGACCTGATTTCGTCAATAGTGCGGTCCTAAACGTATATCCAGACAGAAGGAGTTGGAACACAAGCTTAGAAGATATGATGGTGATGTATTTTCGAGGAGGTGATATTTTGCGGGAGAAAGCACATGGTGGTTACAGCCAGGGGCCCTGCTCTCTCTTTCTTGAGGCGTTCAACTTTGTAAATGCCTCAAGACTCATGCTCGTCTTCGACCAAAACGCAGCTTTACATCCATGTATTGATGTAGTCCGGAGTAAGATTCCAAATTCAACCTTTGTTTCGACGCCATGTGATAGCATTGGATGTCACATGACTTTACTTGGACGGGCATCCTACTTAGTGGTATCAGGAGTCACAACGTTTGCGAAAGCATCCCAGTCTCTGTTTCCCTTTAGGAGACGAGTAGTCTTTGAGTACTTTTGTACTCACGAGCCGAGCAAGTATGAATCCTGTATCAAAATCTGTGCAGCGGGTAATACCTCAGCCTTTAGACCATGGAGTTACACAGAGACCACCAAAATTCAGATGCTAACCACGCGTAGCAAGCTTGTGTTGGGCAAGTATAATATGACGTCTATCCGTGGTTTCCTGAATGAAAGTAGACCCCATTAGTGCCACACATCGGACATCAAATCTGTCTTCTCCCTCTTGGGTTTCTTTACTTTGGACGGTCAAGAAACGCACGGAAAGGAAGCTCATTTCTTTTCCGGTAACCAAATGAGCCACGGCTGGGAAGGAAAAAGAGAATGTAGGAAGGTATGCTGTATTCGGACTCAGAATCAGCAAGCAGCATCCGCGGTGAGAGAAGCGAAAGGATTGGCTAACATTTTTGCTAGATGGATCCGAGAATCCTCGAAATAATGTGGAGGTTCCATGACAATTTCTGTCTCCCCCCCCTCCCCCAACCCAATCGCTATTGCCAACAATAGTGTTTTGTTGCATTGCTGAAATATTTGCCCTCATGTGTTCCTTCCGACTCGTGTCATGTTGCTTTAAGAACGCTTGCCCAATTTGCTAAGAAAGGATGCTAATCAGCAAATGTTTCTCGTAGGGGACAGTCCGAGAAAACGCTTCGTGGATGCTTGGAATTGGAGCGGGCTACGATTTCATCACCGACCTGATACCCAAATTGTTTGCTTATATTGCCTGTGCACACTGTGGTGGAAAAGCTTTTAAAGGATGGAAAAAGAGGGACAGGGTAAAGGGGAGGGTAAGGGCGCGGATCCGAGTGGAGACAGGCTGTGGCAGACAGTCCTAGAGGAGCCCGGCCCAAGAAGAAAGAAGCGACCAGCGAGGCGCGGGAAGTGAGCACCGAGACAAACGCTGCCTTTGCCAAAGCACATTAATACCAGGAGGCGGTGGATGTGGTCAAAGGCAAGGTGGGACGGCTCGTCGGAAAGGGGGGGAAAACCCTCGGAGGCATCCAAAACGCGAAGTGGGTGCTTTTCTGGGCTTTGGTCTTGTAAAATTAACGATGTTCCCATGCTCAGAAACTGACCATAAATCATGCTGTCCTGCAAATTCGTTTCAATCGCTTCGTTAGGGTGCGGTGTCCAGGCCTGGTACTCATAATTACCTCCGTGGAGTCAGTTGTGCCTCCTCCTCACTGATTCTCTCCTCTTCTTCCACTTGCAATTTCTACGTGTGGCTCCATCCTACTGGAACTCTAAATCCACCACTCCCTCTTTTTTCGTGCCTTCCTTCCCCCCTTACTTTTCCTTCTTTTTTGGCCCCTCTCTTTCCTTCCTCCTGCGTGCGGTCCACCGCCCTCCCTTTTGCCAGTCGCCAACTCAAGGGAGGGTGATGGTTGCTCCTGGGCGACAAGGGGCAGAGCAAACGGGCTTTCGCTAAACCCCCCCCCTTCCCCCCCTCCCCCCCAGCATAGTCAGGTAGAGTTTGAACCTGCATGGCCCTCCTCCTCTTGTGCCTTCGCTTCCAGGACCGCCGCCAGCTCCGGAAGGGACGCTCCTTCCTTGCCTCCCTCCTCCCTCCGTAGGGCATGAAAGAGCTGGGTGAAGGTGACTTGAGACCAATGGGAAAGTCGCTGAAGGCCTAAGAGGGTGGGGCCCTGACTAAGGCCGTGGTGGAGGGCGGGAGGGAGGGCGGCCGTCGCGGCTGCGAGGAGGGAAGGGTGGGAGGCATGCGTGGACAGAAGCCGGGTCCGTTGCGGCAAGAGAGCAAGATCAGCAGTGTGAATGTGAACAATCCCGCCATTTTCCTCTGTGCGCGCACCGAATGCCCCGTTTGGGACGACATTTCCCTCTCTCCGGCGCTGTCCTTCTCTTCTCACCTCTCTGACTCCAAGGTGAGGAGCAAGTCGCCACTCTCCTCGCTCTGCAGAAAACGACGTAATTCTTTTTTTCCTACTTTCTCCTCATTTTTTTCCTCCTTACTTGTCAATTTTCCATTAAGAGGCAACATGGGAAGATTTAAGTCGATGCATTCCTCCCATTCCATGTCTTCTCCCTCCTCCTCTTCCTCCTCCTCGTCCTCCTCCTCCACATTTTCCTCCTCCTCTCCGTGCCCAGTTGCTTCCCCTCCATCTCTAAATCTTCCGGTATTTTCTGCACTGACACCGGTGCAGGGTCTGGAAGGATCGTAAGGTGACAGAACCATGAAAAGAAGGTCACGGAGGAGTGGAAATGAAAGGGGGGTTGCAGGAGGTTACGAAAATATTATATATATACTACATGGTGCGACTCGGCAGCACCAACCGCAGCAATGCCCTCCAACACTACTCAGCGCATAAGTATTGCTTTGCTTTCCGAAGCACAAAAGCAGCAATATTTCTAGTATGCGAGAGGTGTTTGTCCAATGTTACAGCTGACAAGGGCTTTCCCTGAAATCGCCAAAAGTGTTGAAAAAGTGACAAAAACATGGCCCCAAAGAAAAGAGAGAGAGAGGTATCGAGAGTCGATAGGACACCCTGTGTGATTCCGGCGGTGAAGGAGACCGGCAGAGTTACCTCGAAGGGCATATTTTGCATAACTCCTTTTCCTTGTGGGAACCGCCGGTTTATGTGGCTCATTACCACAGCAATGAAGATGGGTGGCACGACAGGGAGCGACTCCTGTCCATAGCCTTGATGACCTCGTGGGTTTATCGGCATCCGCACGCGCGCTCCGTGACTAGAAGAAATTATGACGAGAGAGGCAATTGGCACAGTTCTTGCCCTGTTGTCTCTTTGATGGGTTCATATTGGGAATGCGCAACGCTTTCCCGGTGTCGTTCTCTCACTCATATAGTGCCTGATGTTGGCAAGCTCTGAGAGCCGATCCCCACGTTGAAACACACGTAGCGCGAAACACAGAACCAGTTTTGTTCCACGGCGACCGGTTACTCGGTTCCGGCATGTTAAGTTGGAAATAAGTTCAGGATGTTCGCAACCAAAGTCTTCTCTTGCGCAGCATCAGTTTTGTTTCCATGAAGATGGCGACAAGTATACTTTCCTGGCAGGTCGTGAATAGAGCCACCGTACCAGGCTGCCTACCACTCCATTAAGGGGCAGCGTACCTCTTTCAAGCATGCTCTGCGCCTTTCTCACTCATTTCTGCTCCCATTGACTGTTCAGACTGTACATGCTGTCGACGCCGCCCCACTCATTGCAAACTTTGCAATTCGCCCATTGGGACGGGGTGTGGTAGCAGGTACGACTTCATTCTCTGCCTCGCCCGTATTTCATTCATGACTGCCCGTCCACCTCTCACTTACATCCCTTTCACTCATTTTTTTTCTATTATTTTGGAAAACGAACTCCTCCAGCCCCATCTCTAGTCGTCTTTCTCATTCTCCTTCTCACAGCTCCCTCGACTTACCTGTCAGCCTTTTTTTCTTCAAGTATGGGAAGTTCCAGTCCTCCCGCGTCCCCGCGCTCCCACTCCTCGTCGTCGTCCTCGGTCGCTGCGGACCTGTCTCCCCACCCTTTCCCTTCCCAGACTGCGTGTGCTACACCGTTACCGGATAGCCGTCCCGCATGGCCCGAGAACTGCCACGACAAGGAGCGAGGGAGGCAGGATGGGAGTGAAGGACCGGGAAAGCGTCCGGTGCCCGCCGGGGTACGGACTCTGCCCCTGTCGACGGCTATCCTCTGCCTGCTTGCCATCCTAGTACAACGGCTCTTCGTGGGGACTGGCACATGCGCGGGTGTGGCGTGGCGGCAGGTGTGGAGAGAGGGTCGGTTCCGGAAGGGAGTGTAACGGTCAGACAGGAAATAGCCGCTCGCCGTCGGTTTCGGCGTTTGTCGGGTATCCCTCCCTGGGGTTGCCTGCCTGTATCATTCCGCGGTCCCTTAGCCCTGAGATGGTTTGCGCCGTTGTCTTGTCTTCTTGTCCAACCTATTTTTTTCCCCCTCCTTCCCTCCCTCCTTCCCTCCCTCCTTCGGTCCTTCCCTCGGCTTCTTCGTCGTTTTTCCCGGCGGCTCAGTCAGGGCGCCCCAGCCAGGAGTCAGGACTGTGTCACGGTCTTTCTCGCTCCTCCTCCTCCTCCCCCTCCCCCACCTCCTCCTCCTCCTCCTCCTCCTCCTCCTTCCCCCCCCC
>Ga0102934_1003450_pt1 | contig 10750 bp, 13 predicted proteins | sample SalPonR2_A_D1_MG_FD_78175 | JGI IMG/M metagenome (GOLD analysis project Ga0102934, IMG submission 78175) | Salt pond soil microbial communities from South San Francisco under conditions of wetland restoration - Salt Pond MetaG R2_A_D1_MG | ecosystem: Environmental > Aquatic > Marine > Intertidal...
CATGCAGGTGTTTCATATGGCAAATATATGTAATTTTTAAGGGCTATGAGTTGGGTCATTCAGAAACAAAAAAGGGCATAAGAGCGAATAAGGACCTGAAAGGTAAGTAGATTTGCGTCTCATGCGATAGCGATGCGCAGGGGGCCGTCGGCGACCGCGGCCGGCATTTCCGGCGCGGGCCGAGCGAATAGCGAGCCCCAAAGCGTAGCGCCCGCCCCAATTTATTGGGGTGGGATCGCCCTTCAAAAGAACATGGATTTAATCGGTCATTTCTACGATCAATAATAGCTCTCGCAATTCGCCTTCTGTCTTTCTATCGCCCTGTTGCTTTGCTACGGCCAGTCCGGCCGTCAATGTTTCCCTGGACTTTTCGATTTGTTTTTCTTCGTAATAGAGTTGTCCGAGGTGAAAATATAAAGCTAAATATTCGGGATCTAGTGATTTGAGTTGCAGATAGTATTTTATTGCCGTTTCTGAATTGTACTTTTCCCATTCCTTGGCGAGAGCAAATAATAAAAAGGAGTCTTTGGGATCCTCATCGAGGAGGGCTTTGAGTTGAGTTCGCTTGTCCATATCTTACTGTTTTTTGACCTCATGATAGAGGGTAGATTTAGGCTTTGTCGTGCACTTTCGCTATCTTTGAGGAGACAAAAATACAAAGCGAATGAATATATTAGTATGTGTAAGTAAGACGCCGGAGACAACGGCTAAAATTTCATTTACGGGTGACAATTCCGAATTTAATACGGATGGAGTCAATTTTATTATGAACCCGTATGATGAATGGTATGCTTTAGTTCGGGCTGTAGAGTTGAAAGAACAATTCGGCGGAGAGGTAACCTTGCTAAACGTCGGGCCTGCGGCGAATGATGCCATAATCCGAAAAGGATTGGCCATAGGTGCTGACAAAGCGGTCCGTATCAATGCGGAGCCGAAGAGTGCGATGGAGACGGCAGGTCATATTGCCAATTATGCCAAAGATCAAGAATTTGACGGCATTTTCTTCGGAAAAGAAACTATTGATTACAATGGTTCAGAAGTGGGTGGTATGGTAGCTGAACTCGTTAGTTTGCCGTTCATCTCATATGCGAGTAAACTGGAAATGGAATCGGAAGATCAAGCGACGGTCACTCGTGATATCGAAGGGGGAATTGAAGTTCTTGAAGTATCTACCCCTTTCTGTTTGAGCGCTGCTAAGGGTCTGGCTGAACAGAAGATTCCCAATATGAGAGGAATTATGATGGCCAAGCGAAAGCCATTAGATGTGGTGGAGCCGGAAAGCGTAGATCAGCCTGTTGAAGTAGTTCGTTTCAGATTGCCTGAGGAAAAAGGTGAGGTGACGCTGATAGACCCAGAAAACATGGATGAGTTGGTTCGTCTATTGCATGAAGAAGCAAAAGTTATATAAAACCTAAAGAAAGAAAAATTATGTCTGTTTTAGTATATGCCGAAGCGCACGATGGCGCATTTAATAAAAAAGCCTTTGAGGTCGTTACCTATGCCCGTAAAACGGCAGATATTTTAGGGACGGAATGTATTGCTGCCACTGTAAATGCCAATAATCCCGAGAAATTGGGGATATATGGCGCACACAAAGTGGTTCAATTGCAATCGGATTCTCTTGAAAAATTTGATACTGGAAGTTACACCCAAGCTTTAGCTTTGGCCGCTGAAAAGGTGGAAGCAGATACGGTCATTTTGCAACATAGCGCGGATGGGAAGTCCTTAATCGGTCGCCTGGCCGCTCGTTGGAAATGTGGGAGTGTTTCTGCTGTAAATCAGTTACCAAGCCATGATGGTGGATTTCACGTTGAGAAACCTGTCTTTTCAGGTAAGGCATTTGCTACCTATTCTATTAGCTCCGATCGTCGGGTTTTAAGTTTAGTTGGAAACAGCCTGCCGCCTGAGGAAATGGGAGATGAGCAAGTCAATGTAGAGACACTTGATTTAGAGGTAGATGCACCCAAAGTAAAAGTGATTAAGGTAGATAAGGTAAAAGGTGAGATTCCTCTTCCCGAAGCGGAACTGGTTGTCTCTGCTGGTCGGGGTATGAAAGGTCCGGAAAACTGGGGCATCATAGAAGAATTAGCTGAAACATTGGGCGCTACTACGGCATGTAGCCGTCCGGTAGCTGATTCAGATTGGCGCCCTCATCACGAGCACGTAGGCCAAACCGGGATTGCGATTCGGCCCAATTTGTATATCGCGATTGGTATTTCAGGTGCGATACAACATCTCGCCGGAGTAAATAATTCCGATACAATCGTTGTGATCAATAAAGATCCCGAAGCGCCATTTTTCAAATCAGCGGATTATGGGGTGGTTGCCGACTTATTCGATGTTGTGCCTCGACTCAATGAATCCCTAAAAAAGTTTAAAGCTTCCTAAATAGCAATTGGGCATGGACCTTTTAGGGTCTTTGCCCTTTTTTTTGCTTTCAGATACTAAAATGACCTCTCCTCAGGTATGGAAAAAATTGAACTGGAAATTGTAGCTCTCTCTCACAGTGTAACCCAATCGCATAATTACGCGGTAGTCTTAGGTGAGAAGTTAGGGCAGCGGCGCCTTCCGATCGTTATTGGAGGTTTTGAAGCTCAAGCCATAGCTGTGGCTATGGAAAACATGAATCCTTCGAGACCTCTGACCCATGATTTATTGAAAAACACCTTGGAGACTTTCGAGATTGATTTGCAAGAAGTTATAATCAATAATTTGCTAGACGGTATTTTTTATGCTCGTCTGGTCTGCAACATCAATGGCAAAACGGTCGAAATAGATTCACGGACATCAGATGCTATAGCTATGGCTGTCCGATTCAAATGCCCGATATACACTTTTGAAGAAATATTAACTAACGCCGGTGTTACGATGGATGACGAGGGAAGTCCCCAACAAGAGTCAACAGGGCGTTCAAAGCCGAAGGCAACAGATAGTTTAGAATCCATGTCTCTGGATGGACTCAACGAGCTGCTGGATAAAATGCTTGCAGAGGAAAACTATGAAAAAGCGGCTGAGATTCGTGATGAACTGAATCGCCGAAAAGGAGAGGGCGGAGAGAATTGAGTTGGAAACTACGCTTTTAATTTCTCAATTACTGTACATACTTTTTTTACTTCTTCGTGACTTACGTCCATATGTGTGACAAAGCGGACCGTTTGAGGCCCAAACGCAGCGCAGAGAACATGATGTTCATTTAGGTTTTCAACAAAATCTGCAGCTGACATATAAGAAGATTCCAGATCAAATATGACAATATTAGATTTACCTGGTTTTATGCGGCTAACACCTTCGTTTTTTGCTAAGGAATTTCTGAGCATATCTGCTTTTTTGTGATCTTCAGACAGTCTGTCTCGATGATGGCGGAGGGCGTGCAAACCTGCTGCAGCGAGAAATCCTATTTGCCTCATACCTCCACCCAATGCTTTCCTTACGCGACGCGCTTCTCTTATGCTTTCATTTGTTCCCACGAGAATGGATCCTACAGGAGCTCCTAACCCTTTGGATAGGCAAAAAGATATGGTATCAAAACAGGGGCCGTACTCCTTAGGGGATTCGCCCGTAATACAAAGTGCATTAAAGAGGCGGGCTCCGTCGAGATGACGCTTCAAGCCCTGGGTTTGAGCAAATGAAGTCAGTTTTCGAATTTGCTCAAGATTATAATGTGTTCCACCCGCCTTATTACAAGTGTTTTCGAGGACCAAAAGGCTGGTTTTTGGCAGCCAATCAAATTGGGGTTGGATAGCCGCACGGATATCATCCACATCAATAATTCCGTCGATTCCTTCGAGTAATTTTATGGATACACCAGAGTGCATGGCCCAGGCACCGGCTTCATAATTATAAATATGAGCTGTTTTATCACAAATCACTTCGTCGAGAGGTTTTGTATGAAGGTGAATGGCAATTTGATTGGCCATGACTCCCGACGGACAAAATAAGCCCGCCTCCATGCCTAACAAATCAGCCGCGTAGGATTCTAACTTTAGGGCGGTCGGATCTTGCTGAAAGACATCATCTCCTACTTCAGCAGAAAACATAGCTTCTCGCATAGCGGGAGTAGGTTTCGTAACGGTGTCGCTCAGTAGATTAATCATAGGGTCGTTATTCATACTATTCCGAATATACGATTTATTTGTTTTTTGTGGGGGTTTTCACTCTACTCTGCCGGTTTAAATTGTCGTGGATTGCCTGTGGATGATTACATTTGCAAAAAAAATATATGCATAAATTGCGCTGGCTACTGTGGGGGACCATCGTTGTGTTGTGGGTCCTGGCTTTAGTGAATCTCGGATGGTCTGTTGAAGCGTATGCTGGGGGAACAGCTCTTTCGATGCAAGAAGACGGTTTTAGCTGGGCTGGGAATGTTTTTATGGAATTGGGGCGGATGAAGGCTTACAATCTGGCTGACAATTCTGTTGCGGAACAGTTTTGGGTGCGGTTTTTATTATTATCAGGTTTGGGTATGACTATACTGCATTTGATGTGGTTATTGAATATGCGCGTTCATCAGGCACGACTATTTGCGGGTGCTGCTTTTTTACTAGTGGCCCTGGGTGCTTTCCATAGTTATGGCCTACGTCTTTATCCATATGATACAGCTTATTCTCAATTTTACGTCTTTTGGGAACGAATGGCGGCAGGCTATGCTTTTGGGGCTATGGCTACGGGCGTCGCGATGAAGATTGAACCAGACTGCAGACAGTTTCATGCCTATGCCTGGTGGGGCGTTGGGATTCTAGCTTTATTTCACTTGTCTTTGGTCAAATGGGGACCAGAGATGTGGAGCGCCCCTGCAATGCTTACGATACATGCACTCCTTGAAAAAATTGTAATTGCTTCCTACATAGGCGTTTGGTTGATGCATTTACGCCTGCGATACAAGAAGTTAAAGGGAAATACCGCTAGCTTTCAGCCCGATTCAGCCTGTTAATTGCTCCTCAGGTCCTTTCTGGGTAAAAGTCGCAGAACCACAAGGGCTCCTCTGCTGTTTGATCATTACTTTTAATATATTTGTAGCTATGAAAATGGATAATATTAGGAATTTTTGTGTGATCGCACATATTGATCATGGAAAGAGCACACTTTCCGATCGCTTATTGGAGTTTACCAAGACGATTACAGAGCGTCAAATGCAAAATCAAGCGCTCGATGATATGGATTTAGAGCGAGAGCGAGGGATTACCATAAAAAGTCACGCCATACAGCTGGACTATAAGCACGATGATGGTGAAATTTATACTTTCAATTTGATCGACACACCGGGGCATGTTGATTTCTCCTATGAAGTTTCGAGGTCAATTAAAGCTTGTGAGGGAGCGCTATTACTGGTTGACGCAGCACAGGGTATACAGGCTCAGACGATTAGTAACCTTTATTTAGCATTGGAGCATGATTTAGAAATTATTCCCATTTTGAATAAGGTCGATATGGAAAGCGCCTTGATAGAAGAGGTGTCAGACCAGATTGTCGATTTATTGGGTTGTTCAGCGGATGAGATTATTCATGCCTCTGGAAAAACGGGCTTAGGCGTAGAAGACATTATGAAATCTATTGTCGACAATATCCCTCCACCCACTGGAAATGCCAAAGAACCCTTGCAAGCGCTTATTTTCGATTCTGTTTTCAACCCTTATCGGGGTGTGGTGGCTTATTTTAGGGTATTCAACGGTACACTGAAGAAGGGACAACTCATCCGCTTTTTTCATGCAGAGAATGAATACGAGGCCAATGAGGTGGGTATATTAAAGATGGGCCAGGTCCCAGTCAAACAGATATCTGCCGGAAATGTCGGCTATGTGATTACAGGAATTAAAGAATCCAAAGAAATAAAGGTGGGGGATACCATCACTGGCGTCGAAGAGCCGTGCAAGGAAGCTATTCAGGGGTACGAGGAGGTAAAGCCCATGGTATATGCGGGTGTGTTTCCTATTGATAATGATGATTTTGAGGATTTGCGAGATAGTTTGGAAAAGTTGCAGCTAAATGATGCTTCTTTGGTGTTTGAGCCAGAGACATCCACTGCTTTAGGGTTTGGATTTCGATGTGGTTTTTTGGGTATGCTTCATTTAGAAATTATTCAGGAGCGACTCAGTCGGGAATTCGGTCAGGAGGTAATCACTACAGTACCCAATGTGAGTTACTTCGCGAAGACAACCCGGGGTGAAGAGCATCGAGTAAACACGCCGGCGGATCTTCCGGAACCGACACAACTTGAATATGTAAAAGAGCCCTATATTGACGCACAGATCATCACAAAGCCAGAGTACATTGGTCCTATCATGACCCTATGTATTGATAAAAGGGGTGAATTAACCAAACAGGTATATCTCACTCAAGAGCGGGTGGAGCTTTCATTTCAATTACCTCTGGCAGAGATCGTATTTGATTTTTATGATCGTCTGAAGTCGATCTCAAGGGGGTATGCATCCTTTGATTATCAACCCTTAAATTACCGGAAGTCGGATCTTGTCAAGCTCGATATGTTGTTGAACGGCGAGTCAGTCGATGCCCTGAGCGCACTTGTTCACCGTACAAAAGCCGAAGATTTAGGGCGGCGTATTTGTAAAAAATTGAAGGAATTATTGCCTCGTCAGCAATTCAAAATTGCTATTCAAGCTGCAGTAGGAGCGAAGGTAATTGCGCGGGAAACGATTTCAGCATTGCGTAAGGACGTCACTGCAAAGTGTTACGGAGGAGATATTTCTCGAAAGCGCAAACTCCTGGAGAAGCAAAAAGAAGGAAAGAAAAAGATGCGTCAGGTAGGGTCAGTAGAAGTGCCTCAGAAAGCTTTTCTACAGGTTCTCAAGCTGGATGATTAGTAAGTAGTCCAATCCAAGGTGCAAAAATTCTATTGTTTGTTTTGAAAGGGATAGCTGTAATCAGCTCTCTTTGGAAAGGAATGGAGTTGAACATATTAGGAATCACTAATTGATTCTTGTTCAAAGAGTTGTTCTACGAAGGCTTTCTTATTGAAGACCTGCAATTTTTCAATTTCTTCTCCGACACCAATGTATTTAATGGGAATTTTAAATTGGTCGCTAATTCCAATAGCCACTCCGCCTTTTGCTGTGCCATCTAATTTCGTGAGTGCTAGGGCAGTTACTTCTGTAGCTTCGGTAAACTTTTTGCATTGCTCAATGGCATTTTGCCCTGTAGTCGCATCGAGAACGAGTAAAACCTCATGAGGAGCTCCTTCCATGCTTTTATTAGCTGATTTTCTCATTTTAGATAGCTCACGCATGAGATGTGTTTTGGTGTGTAATCTCCCTGCGGTATCAATAATAGCTACATCCAAATCTTTTCGTACCGCTTCCTGAACCGTTTCGTATGCTACAGCGGACGGGTCTGTGTTCATTCCCTTGCTGAAAAACTCACATCCGACTCGTTCGGACCAAATTTCGAGCTGGTCAACTGCTGCGGCGCGAAAGGTATCACCTGCGCCAATGATGACTTTTTTACCTTGCTGAGAGAACTGATAAGCTAGTTTTCCTATGGTTGTTGTTTTACCTACGCCATTAACGCCTACAACTAAAATTATATACGGTTTGGGTGCATCTGTGGGTAAGTTAAAGTCTTCAATGCCCGTGGTATTATTTTCTGCCAGCAGTTGAACAATTTCATCTCTCAGTATGGCATTGAGCTCGTTCGTATTCATGTATTTATCCTGTGCGACACGAGCTTCGATCCGGTCAATGATACGAATGGTTGTGTCTAGACCAACATCAGAAGAGATCAGGATTTCTTCGAGTTCGTCGAGGACCTCTTCATCCACGGTTGCTTTCCCTGCAACTGCACGAGATATTTTAGAGAAAAAAGATTTTTTGGTTTTGTCTAGACCTTCATCGAGATCTTTTTTCTTTTCTTTATTGAAAAATTTCGAAAAAAAGCTCATAGTTTATTTCTAAGAAAGTGAAATATAAAAAAACAGGCTTCTCTCTGCAGAGAAAAGCCTGTTTAACTTATGGAAATGGAGTTGGCCATTATTTATTAGCGAAATACTCCTTAACTTTATCTTTATGAATGATCACTTCTTTGTAGGAGTATTTCCCTGTCAAAGGGTTTTTGATACTATCTACAACTTTAACGTGATCTTTTCCAGAACCAGCGTTCGCTGCTCGTTGCGCTACTCTTGCGTTCTTCGATACCTTCTTAGCCATGATTATTTGATTTCTTTATGAACTGTATATTTTTTTAGAATGGGGTTGAATTTTTTCAACTCGATACGTTCAGGAGTATTTTTTCTATTTTTTTGCGTTACATAACGCGAAGTTCCCGGAAGACCGCTTTCTTTCATTTCGGTGCATTCCAGAATTACCTGAATTCGATTTCCTTTACTCTTCTTAGCCATAATACTTCTTTAAACTATTACAATTTTATCTTGGGTGTAGTTCCTTTTTTCTCCAATTTTTTCATGTAAGCATAGATACCCAATTTATTAATGGATTTTAATGCTTTGGTGGAGACTTTCAGGGTAACCCACTGATCTGTTTCCGGGATATAAAATCTTTTCTTTTTCAGGTTAGGCAAGAACCGACGTCTTGTTTTCGCATTGGAAAACGAAACATTATTGCCGCTAACCGGTCTTTTTCCCGTTAAATCACATACACGTGCCATAATTTCCAATTTTGCTGTACTCTTTGCAAATAATTAAAAGTATCGAGTTTTGCCCTTTAGTGACCTCGGCAGGATTCGAACCTGCAACCTCCTGATCCGTAGTCAGGTGCTCTATCCAGTTGAGCTACGAAGCCAAAATCGAGTGGGTTTTCACCTCTCTAAACTTTTGCGAGGGCAAAGATATCACATTTTCTTTGATACACCAATTCTTTTGATAAAAACTCCCTTCTTTTTCGCCTTGCTACGGAATGTAAATGATTTTGGTTCGGTCTCTTGATCCTTCCTGGCTCAGTTCCAGGATATAAGTTCCGCTTGCTAAGCTACGGGGCAGATTAAACTCAAGGTCTTCTGCTTCAAACACCTGAATGGATAGTTGATCCTCCCATGCCAGGCGCCCTACCATATCATATAAGCGGACCTCGACAGGATCAAGGGTAATAGGGGTAAACCTTACCTGTACAGACCCCATGTTTGGATTTGGATATACTTTATTGATTCTTATTGAAGGTCCGAATTGAAGTATAGAATTACTGTCTCTTTGACATAAACTTACATTTGCTTGTTTCATGGCCTCAAAAATATCTAACCTTCCTCCGGTAATCGTGATGGGCTCCAAACTAGGTAAAGGCTTTGTGGTGTTGAGTATAAGCGCCTTTACCTGCAATGCCGTTTCGTAGGGTCGACTAAGTGCTCGCTCTGCAAATTCAACGCATGGCGAACTATACAAGAGGGCAACGGCCCCGCTCACAAATGGAGCTGATGCAGATGTCCCCCCAAACAAGCCATATGTGCCGCTTGATGATGTAGATTGTATTAATTGCCCGGGTGCAGCTAAATGAACAAAGTTTGAGCTATAACCACCCTCAAAAATATCCTTTTCATCCTGCCGCGTGGTCTTGGTGACTGTAATCTGCAGGTCTGTTCCGCATAGCGCCGGCACATCTCCTACAGAATCAATAAGTGATGGTGAATTTGTAGTACTTACAACGGGAATGACCCCCGCTTTCCCCAAGCTATCGAGTAGGTTGCACCAGATGGGGTAGTTTTCCGGAAAAACAAAATCTATACCCAGGGATAGGTTTATGGCAACTACGAAGCTCCCCTCTTGTCCTTGCGAACTATTATATTTTTGGCGTTGATCAAGTGCGTAATTAAGTGCTTTATATATTTCTGGAGTGGGTATACTATTCGCGGCGGCCGTCAAGGGCATGAGTTTAGTATTGTATGCCATGCCAGCAATTCCTTCCGTGTTGTTTGTTGAGGCGCCGATAATACCCGCAACAGGTGTTCCATGTGATCCAGCATTATGGTCTGGCCCATCGTTTAAAAACTCCCAGCCATGAACATCATCTACAAAACCATTATTGTCATCGTCTATACCGTTGTTCGGAATCTCATGCGGGTTGGTCCAAACTTGATTTTCCAAATCGGGATGGTCAACTAAAAAACCATTGTCGAGGACAGCAACCACAATTTCATCTCCCATGGCGGTGCGCGCACCATCTAACTCATTCCAGGCTAAAGGGGCTCCCATCAATGGCAAGGCCCATTGCTCTGAATACAGCTCATCATTGGGCTCTGTATTTCTCAATTGGACTTCCCCCACGTGCTCGACGTGCAATACTCCTGGGGCATTCGAAAGGCGGCGTTTCCACTCCTCGACAGTGTCTTTATGAGTAAATAACTCGTATAGGGAGAAGCTCTTGCCAATCGGCTTCCAGGTGACTCCGGCTTTTTGAAGCTGAGTATTGGCCAGCAAATCATCCCAGGCTTTTTGACTTTTCAGCTGGATGATTAGTGAAGACTCCGCCGGAGATAAATCCCCCTGGGATTGTCCGATTGCCATGGAAAATGAGAAAAAGAGAACTATTAAAACTGAATACTTCATAATGTTGATGTATCGAGCAAAAATAAGGTCTTTATTGTAAATAGGGATAAAGCAGCTGAAATTATCTGAATGTTTCATTTATATTTTTTTTATCAGTTTCGAAACATAATCAAAGCCCATTTTCATACGGGATCCATACCAGGAAAACATCTCGCCATTGATTAACTGAATTTTCGCATTGGGTAGATAATTATTGAGTTCCGAGATGTGTTTATCTTTAAACGGAAAGGGTTCAGAGGACAAGAAAAC
>Ga0102934_1003451_pt1 | contig 10749 bp, 9 predicted proteins | sample SalPonR2_A_D1_MG_FD_78175 | JGI IMG/M metagenome (GOLD analysis project Ga0102934, IMG submission 78175) | Salt pond soil microbial communities from South San Francisco under conditions of wetland restoration - Salt Pond MetaG R2_A_D1_MG | ecosystem: Environmental > Aquatic > Marine > Intertidal...
GGCCGAGTTGATCGCGCTGCACATACTCAACACGTTGGACATCACTCCCGGAATCATCTGCGAGCCATCACCCAAGGGTGGAACGAACGACGAAGTCACCGTCTGGGATTCCATCTCCAACCTCACCGGCAAGCGCTACGCCTACCGGACGGTCACCGACCCCACTGTTTACGTCGTAGATCTGGGCAAGGTCGACTTCACGAAGCCTGCGCGCACCCAGGAGATGTCGTGGAGCGGTGAGTTCGTCGAATTAAACGTGTGAGTGGGTCGCCGGGGACTCGAACCCCGAACCTACGGATTAAAAGTCCGCAGCTCTACCCATTGAGCTAGCGACCCGGACGAGACAGGCTACCGGGAGGCCATCCTCGATCAGCGTGTAGCCGAATCCCATTCGGCTTTCGGCGCTGCCGCATCCAGTTCCTCGAGCGATATTCCCTTCGTCTCCTTCAGGCGAATAACGAACGGGAGTGTCACGATCGAAGCAACGATGAGGAAGTAGGCAGGGGCTACCGGGGTGCCGAAAGCAGTGATCGTCCACGCGGCCACGAGCGGTGCGGTGCCACCGATGATGCCCGATCCGATGTTGTATCCCGTGGCCAAAGCCGAATAGCGGGCACGGGATGGGAACTGTTCACCCACCACCGCCATCAACGGTCCGTAGAAGAGCATCAGGAAGAACAGGGCCACGATGCCTGCGAATACCGCCCAGATCAGCGGGTCGAAGCTGAATACCCATAGCAGCGGGATGGCGAGGAGGATGTAGCCGATGATGCCCGTGATCATCAGGGGTTTTCGGCCGACCTTGTCCGACCACAATCCGAAGAACGGGGTCGCGAAAGCGAACAGCGCCGTCATCAAGGTGACGACCAGGAAGGTCTCCCTGTCATCGATCGGCGAGTATTCCTCGAGGATGTCCGGAACGAAGCCGACGATCACGAAGTACAGCAAGTTGCCGTAGCCGGCGATGATCGCGGTGATGGCGATGGGCTTCGCGAGGTAGCGGAAGGCATAGCGCAGTGGTTGCTTCGGGGCGCTGCCCTCTTCCTGCTCCTTCTCGAAGGCCTCCGATTCCATCATCCGGCGGCGCATGAGGAGTGCGAAAAGCCCGAGCACTCCACCGAAGAGGTACAGGACTCGCCAACCCCAGTCGCTGATTTGCGCCGGATCCAGCACATTTCGCATGATCAGCACGGACACCGACGCGAGAAGGATGCCGATTCCAGAGGTCAGGACTACCGACCCCGTAACGAAGCCTCGTCGTTTGGCCGGTGCCTGCTCGACGAGTTGCACCATCGCGCCGGAATACTCACCGCCAGCCGAGAAGCCTTGGACCATCCGCATCACGGTGAACAGGATCGGCGCCGCGATACCGATGGCGGCGTAGGTCGGCAGCACCGCCATCAACACCATGGGCACTGTCATCAACACGATCGACAGGACTAGCGCACGTTTACGACCCAGGCGGTCACCGATGCTGCCGTAGAAGGCACCTCCGGCTACCCGCAGGACGGATCCAGCGGCGAAGACACCCAGCGTCGCGAGCACCGAGAAGATCGGATCGCTGGACGGGAAGAACAGGGGTGAGACAACCGGAACAAGGTAGAGATAAAGGCCGTAGTCGAACCATTCGATGACGGTTCCCGAAGATCCGTAGATGACGCTGTTGCGGGCTCTGGCCTTTTGCTCGCGATCGAGCGACTCTTCCGCGGCTGTGGTTGCGTCGACTGCTTCGGCTCGATCAGCCATCGTGAATCATCACCTTGTTATCGCCGGTCAGGTTTCGCGGGAAGCACGCCGGCCGATGCTAACTAGCAGGCGGGCGCATTTCAGCCGAAACTAAAGGCGAGTGGTACGGATCACGGCTTTCCCGCGTTCCCCGTTGGCGAAGGGCTAACGGCAGATGCGGTTGATGAGCTTCTTGGGGTTCACCGCAGCCGACTCTCCGCCACTTCTCCAAAACTCGAAATGCAGGTGGACCGCGCCGGGCGAGCCGGTGTCACCCATGGTCGCGATGACCTGGCCGGCGATCACCTTGTCGCCACCGGAGACGAAGACCTCGTCCATGTGGCCGTAGTAGTACTTGCTGCCGCTTTGGCCCTGCAGGACGATCTGCAGTGCGCCGTTGGCCTGCAACTTGGTGCGGTCGATGCGGCCGTCCTCGACCGCGAAGATCGGGGTGCCGCGGTCGGCTGCAAAGTCGATGCCCTTGTGCTTGCGGCTTCCGCGATCGGCGCCCCAGCCGTCACCGATCCAGAAATTTTTGGTCGGGCAGACCTTCGCTCCTACCGGCTTGGGGGCCGCCCAACGGCCGTCCAAAGTCTCCGGGGCGCCGAGGAATCCGCCGCCCTCGGTGGGGTGGTCGGCACTCGCTGCGGGCGCGAAGCCGAGAGCCAGTGCTCCAGCCGCGACCATGGCCACAAGGCCTCCGACACGACTTGCGACATTTCTGCGCATGGGGCGCGACGTTACCGTTCCGTTATGGAAGGCGCATCTCGGGGGTCACAGGCGGGTGCGAATCGCCTCGACGAAGCGGTCCGCTGCTGCCGGGGCGAACGCGAAGAACAGCGAGGGTTCGATCAGTTCTAGTTCGAGCACGATCGGGTTGCCTTCGTCGTCGTCGATCAGATCCACCCGGGCATACAGGGGGATCCCTCCGGGAACCGCGGCGAGCGCTCGCTGCGCAACCTCGCGCTGCGTATCGCTCGCCTCGCGGTGGTCGATGTTCTCCATGACGTAGAGGTCGTCTACCAGCGGACGCTGACCTTCATCGGTGAGCATCGGGCCCTTGGTGATCGAGTGGGAGAAAACGCCATCGAAGTGAATTAGCGCGGTCTCCGATCCCGCATCGACGCTCGGCAGGTAGGGCTGGACCATGGCGGGGCGGCCGGAATCGACGAGTTCCGCGGCGTGCGCTCGCGCTGCATCGAGATCCGCCGAGCGAAATCGACGCGCGCCCATGGATCCGACACCGATGGCGGGCTTGACGACTACTTCGGCGAACCCTTCGGGCATCGGCCAATCGCGGGTCGGGTCCTCAATGATCTGCGTGGGAACGGCCGGGACACCGGCGCTCGCGAGATCGAGCAGATAGCTCTTGTTGCTGTTCCAGCGAACAACCTGCGGCGTGTTGTGGACCGGCACCTGGAGCGCTTCCAGCCATTGGAGGAAGCGCGCGTGATGCTCGGGGTAGTCCCACGGGGATCGCAGGATCAGCAGATCTACGTCCTCGTGCAGCGTTGCCGGATCGGCGCTATTCCATTCCACCCATGCGTACGCAAGACCCATGCGATCGAGCGCCTGCGTGAGATATGCATCGTCCTTGTCGCCACCCGGAAGGGCCGCGCAGGTGGCTAGTCCCACCCGCGCGGCTCCGTGTCCGTTTGACGTCGTCACTCCGTGACGGTGATCGCGATGTCGTAGCTCGTGTTGTCCGGTGTCGTGACCGTGATCGTCGCCTCACCTGGCGCCAACGCCTGGGCTCCCGGGTTGAAGAGGGCATCTCCGTCCTGGCGAGCTTGCGAGATCTCCAGCACCTCCGGGTTGTCGGTGGCGATCGTGGTGCCGATCACTTCGTCGACGACGACGTCGATGAAGTCACCGACCTTCGCAGTGGCCTCGGTCTGACCGGGCTCGACGATCACCGGCGGCAGCATCTGGGTGGATTCTTGCTCCATCGACTCATCGGTGGCCTCCTGGCTCGTGGTCTCCTCAGCGGCCGGCTCATCGGACGATGACGAGCAACCCGCGAGCAAGGTGACGCCGAGCAGCGCGCTGGCGCCGATGGCGGTGGTCTTGCCTACGGAGTTTCTCTTCATGGGGTTTCGCATGGTGCGCATTTTCTCATCCCTTCGTCCCCGTCTGTTCGTTCAGACGAGGTGGTTATACCCGTTCGACGCACGGGTTAAACATCCAGCCTTCGGATGTGGTCTAGGTCTCGTAACAGTTAGATCTCGTCACCGTGATCAAGGGCGCCGAGTTGTTCCACTCGGGGCGTATGCCGCCCGGCCTCGAAATCGGTTGCCATGAAGACGCCGAGCGCGGAAACCGCGGTCGCGGCGTCGGTGACGCGTTCACCGAAACAGGCCATGTTGGCGTCGTTGTGGCGTCGGATCATCTCGGCGTCGAGATCATCGCGGACGACTCCCGCCCTGACCCCGGGCACCTTGTTGGCCGCCATGCAGATGCCTTGGCCACTGCCGCAGACCGCCACACCGCGAACCACTTCCCCGGCCGCGACTAGTCGAGCCACCGCCGCACCGAAGTGCGGGTAGTCCACGCGCTCTTCGGAATCCGTGCCGACGTCGACAACCTCGTAGCCCTGCGCCTCGAGCCAGTGGGCCAACGCCGTCTTGAGGTGAAACCCCGCGTGGTCCGATCCGATCGCCACCTTCTGCGCCATGGGCACGATCCTCCCCCACCCCACTCTTACCGGGGGTTAGACCCGCGGGAGGTGACGTACTCGACTAGGCGACCTCGGCGCTCGGTGAGGATCTCGGTATTGGCCGACGAAGGTTCGACAACCTGGCCACTAGACCCAGCCATCGACCCAGCGACGTGCCCCGGCATCGCAAGCAAGGCCGCACCGATCACGGCGGCGTCGGGCTCCTCCATCGGCAGCAGGGCCCGCCCGGAGATATCGGCGATGAGCTGACGGAACCGCGGGTCGACGGTTCCGCCCCCGATCAGCGGCAACGGCTCGGGAAGATGCGCACCCGCATCGCTGACCGCCTGCATGCCAAGGGCGACCGCGTGCGCCACTCCCTCGATCACGCTGCGCAACATCGCTTGCCGATCGGTGTCCAGCCCGAGACCGAGCCAGGCACCGCGAAGCGACGCATCGACGAAGGGCGTGCGTTCACCGGCTACATAGGGAACGAAGATCGGATCGCTGGCCCGAACTCCGCCCTCGAGGGCTGCATTGGCCTGGTCGGGAGTCGCGCCGAGCCACTGCAGCGCCTTACGCAAGGCGATGCCCGCGTTTTGCACCGCACCGATTCGATACCAGCCGCTACCGGGAGCCCCGGCCGTCGCGAACAGGTGTGTTCCCAGCGCTATTCCGCCTCCGGGTTCGGATACGACGGACACCGATTGCGAACCGGAGCCAACAGCGGTGAAGCCGTCGTCGACGGACAGTCCGAACCCGACGATGGCGGCGGCGGTGTCGGCTGCCCCCGCAACGGATGGCAACTCGCGCCCAGCGAGCCCGATCACACCTGTTGCCGAGCGGGAGTCGACGATCTGCGGAAGCAGTCGAGCATCGATCCCCGTCCAGGACACGGCGCGTTCGTCCCAAGTACCGGTGGCGACGTCTGCCAACAAGGTGCCACTGGCATCGCTGGGTTCGGTGACGACCTCTCCCCCGAGCCGTGCACGCAGCCAATCCTTCGGCTGCAATGCATGCGCCGCCTCCTTCAGCGCGGCCGGCTCATGGCTGCCTACCCAGCGCAAGGACGTGGCGGCGAAACCCGAAACCGCAGGCGATCCCAATCGGGCGAGGACCTCGCCGCCGAGTTCGGCCTGCATCTGCGCCGCTTCGGCGCCGGCGCGGGTGTCGGCCCAGGTGATCGCCGGTCGAACCGGCTCCAAGTGCTCATCGCACAGCACGAGTCCGTGCATCTGACCACTGAACCCGACGCTGGCAGCTCCAGTGATCGCATCGCCAAGTTCGGCGACGGCTTCCTGCGTGGCGCTGAGCCATTCGCGGGGGTCGGCCTCCGCCCACCCCGGATGCGGAGAGGAGAGCGAGTAACTGCGGGAAGCCTTCGCCTGCACTGTCCCGTCCGGGGATACCACGGCCACCTTGACCGATCCTGTGCCCAAGTCCACACCCAGAGTCGCACCATCGTCCCTCACGCGTGGAAGTATCGCCCATATGCACAATCGCATTGCCGTCGTCGGCAGTTTGAACATCGATCTCGTCGTCCAACTCGACCGGATGCCCGCGGCAGGGGAGACCGTGTTCGGCACCACCTTGGAGCGTCATCCGGGCGGGAAGGGCTTGAACCAAGCAGTGGCTGCCGCCCGGCTGGAGTCCGAGGTCCACATGATCGGCGCAGTAGGCGATGACGGCTCGGGGGACTGGCTGCTGGACGTCGTGCGGCGGGAAGGTATCCACTCCGAGGGCATCGCCACGGCGAATGGCACGTCAGGAACCGCGTTGATCGAGGTGGACAGCTCCGGCCAGAACCGCATCATCGTCATCCCCGGCGCCAACGATCTCGTGAAGCCAGCGGACGTCGCTGAGCACTTGACCTCCCTGGCCGCTGTCGATGTCGTTTTGACGCAAGGTGAGGTTCCGGTAGATGTGATGATGGCCGCTGCGCAGACCGGCAAGAAGATCGGCGCGCAGGTCGTCGTAAATCCGGCTCCGGTTCGCGAGTACCCGAAGGAACTGCTGAAGAACGTCGATGTCTTGGTGCCCAACGAGCACGAAGCGCACGAGTTGACGGGTATGTCGGTCGACAACATGGTCGATGCCGTCGAGGCAGCGCAGCAACTCCAAGACCGCGGACCCACGTGCGTGATCATCACCCGAGGAGACAAAGGCGCGGTGTGGACCTCACCCGACGGCTCCGGTCAGACCGCTGCCTTCAGGGTGTCCGCTGTAGATACCGTCGCGGCCGGGGACGCCTTCTGTGGAGCGTTGTCCGCCGGGATGGCACGTGGACTGTCGATGGCCGAGTCCTTGCGCTGGGCGTCGGCGGCGGGTGCGCTCGCGGCAACCGGCAAGGGTGCGGTGCCCTCGCTACCGCCCCTGGCGATGGTGACCGAACTGCTCGAACGCTGAGGCGCGAGCAGCCCTAAACGGCTTCGGTCTGCGCGAGACGCTCGACTCGATCGTTGGCGTTACGCATCGACGGCGACGCCGGACCCAAGGCAAGGGACAAAGCGCCGAGCATCGTCGAGACCGCAGCCCTCGCGACAGTGAGCGGCACCCGTGACAACCGCAAGAGTTTGCGGTGCGAATCCGGGATGGTTGCGACGGCCCCCGCGAACAAAATGCTGTACGGGCCGCGTGCGGGAAGCGGCACCGGGGCTGAACGGATGAAGTCGACGGTCTTCCACGCGGTGTCGTCACCGCGAAGTTCCGGTCCGAAATCGCGGATCTGCTCGTCGAGTTCGGCAACCGATCGCGGTGGATCGTCCACGCCGACTAATTCACCGGCCTTCGCCCATTCACGCACGTAGGCATCCTCACCGCCCGGAATTGGGCCACCCCACACCCGATGCGTGGCGAGGAAGGAATCGGTGAATGCCACGTGCACCCATCGCAGTAGATCGGGATCGTTGGCGGAGTAGGGGCGCTGCTCACCACCGACGGGGTAGGTCCCCTTCACCTTGCGGTGCATGCCGCGCACCCGCGCGCATTCCCGATCGGCCATGACGGTGTCCCCGAAGGTCACGACCGTCAGCCATTGCGTGGTGCCGGACAGCCGGCCCAACGGATCGGCCTCGTAGCGCGAGTGCTCGCTGACGCCGGCCAGCGCCCCGGGGTGCAGGGCTTGCATCAGTAGTGCGCGGACCCCGCCCACCAGGGTCGGCAACGAGCCATGCACCGTCCAGGCGGCCGACCCAGGTCCGAAATAGCCGTCGTCGATGCCGTCTGCGAGCTGACGCACCCAGTCCGGGGTGCCGTCTGGATCACCGGACACGATGCTGCGGAAGCCTTGCGCGATTCGGTCTCGCGCGAGGTCGACAGCGCCGGAGAGTGCGGGCATGCCACAAGAGTGCCAAGTGGCGGACGTTTTCGCATCACCGGGGCTTACGGATACCTGACGCACACGAACGACGGCGCCGGGGCTCGTGGAGGAGTTCGAGCACCCGGCGCCGCCGGTTGAGGGTGTCAGCGCGAGTCGTTGCGTCAGTTCCCGGCTGACACCTCGGGCATCACCGCTGGTTGGCTATTCGGCCGCGGCCAAGGTGACCGTCAAGTCCTGCGTGCGGCCATCGCGCAGGATCGTCAGTTCCACACTGTCGCCGGGCGCATTCGAACGGATCGAGACGATCAGTTCGGTCGATTCCTCGATGACGTCGCCATTGATCGCCGTGATGACGTCGCCGTCTTGGATGCCGGCCTGATCGGCACCCGAACCTGGTGTCACCTGCGCAATGCGAGCGCCCGGTCCGGTGAAGGTGGTGTCGAGTTGGACACCGATCACCGGCGTGGAAGACGAACCGGTCTCGATCAGTTCGTTGACCACTCGCTCGACGGTATCGATCGGGATCGCAAAACCGAGCCCGATGCTGCCCGCGGCACCGCCAACCGCGCTCAGGGAAGCGATCGCGGTGTTCACACCGATCACATCACCGGAGCCGTTGACCAGCGGGCCGCCGGAGTTGCCGGGGTTGATCGCCGCATCGGTCTGGATGGCGTTGATGAAGGAGGTAGCACCTGCGCCACCGGCGGTCACCGGACGCTCCAGCGCGCTGACGATGCCGGAGGTCACCGTGCCCTGCAGTCCCAGGGGCGAGCCGATCGCCACGGCCAGGTCCCCGACGCGCACCGCATCGGAGGAGCCGAGCTCGAGGGTGGGCAAGCCTTCGCGCTCGACCTTCACCACGGCGAGGTCGTAGCCGGCGTCGGCACCGACGAGGGTGCCCGTCGCTGTCGCACCATCGGAGAAGACCACCTCGACGGTTCCGTCTTCACCCGCGGGACCGGCAACGTGGTTGTTCGTCACGATGTAGCCGTCCTCGCTGATGATGAAGCCCGAGCCGCTACCGCCTTGGCCCTCGGAACCGACATTGATCTGGACGACCGCCGGTTGCACGGTTGCAGCGAGATCGGCGATGCCGGTGAGTGCGGGAACCGGGTCGATCGCCGCAGCCGCGGTTCCGGAGTCCTCGGAAGTCACCGCCACGGGGGCCGCAGCCACCGCGTTCTCAGCACCGGCTTGACTATCGGCCACCAAGTAGCCGATAGCCCCGCCGATCCCGCCAGCCACCAAGCTGATCGCGGCAGCGCCGGCGATCACCCCGGTGACCAAGCCGGCTCGGCCCTTGCGGGGCTTTTGGCCAGGGTGCTGCTGACCCGGCGCGCTCGGCGGGCCGTAGGGGTACCCGACGTACGGGTTCGAAGCCCCGGCCGGATTCGGCTGCGGGGACGGGCTCGAAGAGCTGGGTGGGTAGATGGGGACGGACATGGTTCCTCCTGTTCCAGGCGCCCTCGTGGTGGGACGTACTCGTTTCGGTCTTTCACATGCTTTGACCGCCGGGCACCCTGTCTGGTTTCCCCATCACCAGAGTCCTAACGAACCTCTTACATTCCGCCGCCCCTTCCTCCCGCACGCCGCCCCGCCCCGTTGCGGCGGCGGTTATCCCGTTTACCCCCAAAGCAGCGCCGCCGGAGCGGGCATCAGCCCCTAGTGGGATCCTTAGGCCGGGAACCTTGACCGGTCATGACCCGTCAATTCAGCGAGAAGTCAGCCAGGAGGAGCCAGATGACCCGAGGCGGGAGGCGCGCATCCGTCGTCGGGTTTGCTGCCGCTTCCCTGGTGGCCGCCTCCCTTCTATCCGTGCCTGCGGTTGGGGCCGCTGACGACCCCGAGCCCGGATCCACTCCGACCTCCAGCGAGACCAGCCCACCTGAATCGCCCGCCGACCCAGCCCCGAGCGACGAACCCACGCCCACACCGAGCCCGGAGCTATCTCCTTCCCCTGATCCCGCTCCGGCGCCCTCCCCGTCCCTGAGCCCAGGCCCGGATGAGACGGACCCCGAACCGACCGAGACCCCCATCGATCCGTCCGAATCCCCGTCTGAGTCGGCCAGCGCATCCCCCACCGAGACCCCCTCACCGACCGTCACGGCAGATTCAGACGAAGGCGCTGAAGACGACTACATCGTGGTCGTTCGCAACGGCGCCTACATCGACTCGATCAAGAGCAAGGCTGAGGAGATCGGCGGCCGCTCGGACAAGGAATTGCGCGGCGCCGTCGACGGCTTCACCGCCAAACTCACCGAGAAGGATGTCGAGGAACTCGAAGCCGATCCCAACGTCAAGTACGTGGAAAAGGACGAGATCATCCGGCTCAACGGGGCTGTTTCCGGCTATGTGGACTGCGATGCCTCGACGATGGGTGCGCGCGACGACGGCAGCGTAGGTCCCGTCAATCTAGGCTTCGACGTCGACTGGTTCGGCACGACCTATTCCTCCATTTACATCAATAACAACGGTGGATTCGTCTTCAACGATGGCGGTGGATCATTCACTGCGTTTAACGGAATTGATCTGCAGACGGCACCACGTCCGTTCGTGTTGCCCCTGTTCACCGACATCGACACTCGTTACACCGATGGTGCCGTGACCTTCGGTCCGCTCGATGACTCGAACCCGAGCGCCGGCTACTGCATCAATTGGGTGGACGTTGGCGAGTACGGCGGATCGGAAGAGGACTACTCCTTCCAGGTCATCATCACCAACCAGGGCTCCGGTGATGTCGACCTCGAGTTCAACTACGACCGAATCTCTGTCCCCACGAACAACTTCAACGACACCTTCGAGGTTGGCTACACCGCCGGCGACGGCACCAATTACCAGGTTCTCGCAGACAGCACCGACGTTCCGTCTACCGTTGCAAGCCAACTGCTCAGTGGAAAGTACCCGTCGACCTGCACGGTGCCCGGGCGCTACATCTACGAGATTCGTTACTCGGGGACACCCAATCCGGGCCCAAGCCCGACCACTGCGCCAAGCCCCGACCCAACGCCTTCCCCAACGCAATCTCCAGCTACCTGGGGCCTCGATCGAA
>Ga0102934_1003455_pt1 | contig 10741 bp, 10 predicted proteins | sample SalPonR2_A_D1_MG_FD_78175 | JGI IMG/M metagenome (GOLD analysis project Ga0102934, IMG submission 78175) | Salt pond soil microbial communities from South San Francisco under conditions of wetland restoration - Salt Pond MetaG R2_A_D1_MG | ecosystem: Environmental > Aquatic > Marine > Intertidal...
ATTCTGATGTTTGAAGTTTCGAAGGCTCAGGGAATTCCAAGTTTCAGCATCGGGATTGAAGAGACTTCCGATCCGGAACAGGTTGCTGTCGGGCTTCAAATCTTATTTTTATTGACTGTTTTGACAATGGCTCCGGCTATTCTATTGATGACTACTTCCTTTGTCCGAATTGTTGTGGTTTTGTCCTTTGTCCGTCATGCCATGGGCACCCAACAGATGCCTCCCAATCAGATTATTATCGGTCTGTCTATGTTTCTTACCTTTTTTATTATGGCTCCTGTGTTCCAACAGGTAAATACTGAGGCTATTCAGCCATACCTGGATAAGCAGATAAATGAGCAAAGTGCCTTGAAACGAGCAGCCCAGCCTATCCGGGAATTTATGTTTTCTCAGGTTGAAGAGAAAGATCTCAAGTTGATGTTTGAGATCGCTAAAAAAAAACAACCTGAGAATAGACAAGATATCGGCATGTTGACCTTGGTGCCGTCTTTTATGCTCTCTGAACTGAAGAAGGCCTTCCAAATAGGTTTTATGCTCTTTGTCCCTTTTCTGGTCGTGGATATGATAGTCGCATCTGTACTTATGAGCATGGGAATGCTTATGTTGCCGCCTATCATTATCTCCCTGCCTTTCAAGATTCTCCTTTTTGTTCTGGTTGATGGCTGGCATCTAGTCGTTGGTTCATTGGTGCAAGGCTTCTATTAATTCTAATTTGTGAATCAAATGGTAACTGTTTAGTTGTTTGTAGCTAATTGAAACAGGCTTGATAAAGTAAGTTCAAAAGAGAATCCCTGTTTCATGAGACTAAACTAATTCCTTAATTCTTATTTTTTCGGTCAACGGTAAACGGACAACGAACAATGAAAAGTTGCCAATAACATTCTAAAATTATTATTATAAATTTGCATTCTTCTTTTCGTGTGTTTCGTGGGCTAAATTCTTTTCATGTTAATCTTAAATGTAAGTGAAGGGAGCTATGTCACCTGAGTTGGTTATAGATTTGGGGCGAAATGCGGTGGAAACTGTATTTCTTACTGCTTCGCCCATGATGGTTTCCGGGGTGGTTATCGGTCTAATTGTCAGTATATTTCAAGCAGCTACCCAGATTCAGGAACAGACACTTTCCTTTATACCCAAGATTGTGGCTGTTTTGGGGGCCCTTATACTTTTTGCACCCTGGATTATGGATGTAATGCTCTCTTTTACCAAACAGGTCCTGACTTCAATGCTTATTTCCGGGGCTGGGGGTTAAAATTTGTCGTGGAACTTCTGGGGTTTTCTTCGGAACAACTGCTTGTCTTTTTTGTCTGTTTGGCCAGAATTAGTGGTCTTATCGGTGGGATGCCGATATTTAGCGGAATTCAAACTCCTCTGCGGGTTAGGGCTGGTTTGGCTCTTACATTGTCCCTTATTATTGTCCCCGGTGTAGCTTCAAGTATTTCCTCTCTTCCTCATCACCCTCTCCTTTTTGGGATTATTGTGGTTAGTGAGGCCATTTTGGGTTATCTTCTTGGCTTTACTGCTAAGTTGATTGTTTTTGCCGCTCAATTCGGTGGTACTGTAGTCGGTTACTTGATGGGCTTTGCCGCAGCCAATATTATGGACCCCCAGAATCAGCAGCAGACCCCATTAATCTCGCAGTTTCAAAATGTTATCGCCTTGCTCCTCTTTTTGGCCCTGAATATTCACCATCTTTTCATCCGTGCTATTGTCAAATCTTTCGAATTGTTGCCAGTCGCCCCACTGGATTTTTCAGGTGATGTCATTCCCTATCTTATGAATATGACCAGTGATATGTTTGTATTGGGCATCCGACTCTGTGCCCCTTTGTTGGCCTTATTGCTCTTGTCTGATCTGGTTATGGCTATAATGTCCAGGGTTTTCCCTCAATTAAATGTCTTTTTGCTCAAGTTCCCGGTCAATATCGGATTAGGCATGATCGTTATGGGGCTTACCCTGGATTTGGTAGTCAGTGTCCTTGGAAATGAATTTCAATCACTGAGTGAGCGATTTATAAACATCTTCCAACTCATGTAAGGAAGAATATGGCTGAGGAATCCCAGGAAGAACGCACCGAAGAGCCAACAGAAAAAAGACGTCGAGAATCTCGGGAAAAGGGGCAGGTGGCTCAAAGTAAAGAGATCAATACCGCCCTTTTGTTTTTGGCTAGTTTATTGCTTTGGTATTTTTATATGCCAAGCTTTTGGCATGATCTGCAGGCCTTTATAACACATATCTGGCGTGGGTCGAGTGAATTTGCTGCTTACGATCCTCGGGCGATCAGTTATCTTCTCAATTTTATCGTCAAATATTTTTTCCATTTGTTTTGGCCTATTTTTCTGACTGGGGCAGTGATCGGTATACTGGCCAGTTTTGTGCAATTTGGCTGGCTCTTTACCTTTAAGCCAATGGAACCTGATCTGACCAAGCTTGATCCGATAAAGGGGGCGGCCAAGTTTGTCTCCAAGAGGTCTTTTGTGGAGATAATCAAGTCCTTGGCCAAAGTGATAATTGTTGCTTTAATCGCTTATTTGACTATACAAAGCAAGATTGAAAAGGCCTTGCGTCTTGTTGATTCCGACTTGTCCATAACTATCGTGTTTATCGCCAACACCTTTTTTTCAATTATGACTATGTCCTGTATTGTCCTGCTAATCTTGGCGGTATTGGACTACCTTTTTGTTCGTTGGGAGACGGAAGAAAAGATGAAAATGACCAAGCAAGAGGTCAAAGAGGAGCATAAAGAGACAGAAGGTGATCCACAGGTCAAACAAAGGATCAAATCTTTGCAGCGTCAGATGGCCAAACAGAGGATGATGAGTGAAGTACCTAAGTCTGATGTGGTTATTACCAATCCAACCCACATTGCTGTGGCCCTGAAATATGATCGGCAGGACATGAGTGCCCCACAAGTAACGGCTAAGGGAAGCGGCTTTTTGGCTTCCCGGATTAAGGAGCTTGCCCGGGATAATCAGGTGCCGATAGTGGAGAATCCTTCCTTGGCCCGGGTCTTGAATAAGATAGATATAGGGAAGGAAATCCCTGAGAATCTTTTTAAGGCTGTAGCTGAGATACTGGCTTATGTTTATAGAATTAAAGGAAATCAGAGATCATGATTGACATAGGTGTCTTAGCAGATAGGTGGACCAAGGTTTTTGTCCGCAGTGATGTGATGGTTTCTTTGGGGCTGGTGATCATCTTAATGGTCATGATCATTCCCATGCCCCCTTTTATATTGGATGTTTTTCTCTCTTTGAACATTACGGTCGCCTTGCTCATTCTTATTATTACCCTTTATACTCAAACATCTCTTGAATTCAGTATATTTCCGACATTGTTGCTGGCAACCACATTATTCCGTTTGTCTTTGAATGTTGCCTCGACTCGTCTTATTCTTTTAAAGGGTGATTCCGGGGCTTATGCTGCTGGGAAGGTAATCCAGTCCTTTGGACAATTTGTTGTTGGTGGTGATTATGTCGTTGGATTTGTGATCTTTATCATTTTGGTGGTTATCAATTTTATTGTCATTACCAAAGGTGCCGGCAGAGTGGCGGAAGTATCGGCTAGATTTACTCTGGATGCTATGCCAGGTAAGCAGATGGCCATTGACGCTGATCTCAATGCTGGCCTCATTGATGAACAAGAGGCCAAGAGGCGACGCGAGGAAATAAACAATGAATCTGATTTCTTCGGGGCCATGGATGGGGCTAGTAAGTTTGTCCGGGGAGATGCAATAGCCGGAATTATTATTACTATGGTCAATATTTGTGCTGGTCTTGTCATAGGCATCCTACAAATGGGTATGCCGCTTATGGAAGCTGTTCATAATTACACCATTTTGACTATAGGTGACGGTTTGGTCACCCAAATACCTGCTTTGATCATTTCGACTGCAGCCGGGATATTGGTCTCTCGGACCGGTGGAACATCTGACTTTGGTTCGGAGTTGAAGAAACAATTTACCTTCAATCCCAGGGCTATTTGGGTTGTCTCAGGTATCCTTTTCGGTTTTGCTCTCATACCGGGATTGCCATTTATTCCCTTTTTGATCATGTCTGGCTTATTGTTTGCCTTGGCTTTTAGCCTGAACAAAGAGGTTTTCAAGAAAAAAGAAGAGAGCATTGTCCCTGTGGAAGAGCAACCGACTGAAAGCCCTCAAGAGGAAGGATATGAGGACTATCTGTCTGTGGACATGCTGGAACTGGAAGTCGGTTATGGTCTTATCCCTTTGGTTGATGCTTCCCAGGACGGGGAACTCCTCAACAGGATAAGGTCTATTCGAAAGCAGTTTGTTATGTCCCATGGTTTTATAGTTCCCCCCATTCATATTAAGGACAATTTGCAGCTTCAGGCCAATGAGTATGTACTGCTCTTAAAGGGGGTTCGAATTGCTTCTGCCGAGGTTATGCCCGGCCATTATCTGGCCATGAATCCCGGTGCTGCTAGTGAATCTATTCAGGGGGTGTCAACAAAGGAACCGGCTTTTGGTATGCCGGCGATCTGGATTGGGGAAGAAAAGAAGGAAAGGGCTCAGATAGCTGGTTATACAGTAGTGGATTGCACAACCGTGGTAGCTACGCATTTAAGCGAGGAAATCAAGGCCCATGCCCATGAATTGGTAGGACGGCAAGAGGCACAGAACTTGCTTGATAATATTGCCAAGCATTATCCTAAATTGGTTGAGGAGTTAGTCCCCAACACATTGACTCTGGGAGTAGTACTTAAGGTGTTACAGAATTTGTTAAAAGAAAACGTCTCTATCCGTGATATGAGAACAATCTTAGAGACCCTGGCTGATTATGGTCCGGCCGTGCAAGACCCGGATTTACTAACAGAGTATGTCCGTCAGGCCCTGGCTAGACATATCAGTAGTCAGTACGCTGGTAAAGACGACATACTTTGGGTTATTACCCTGGAACATTCTCTTGAGGAAATGATTCAGAAGTCGATCCAGCGAACACCTCAAGGTGATTACCTAGCTATGGACCCTCAAAAAGCCCAGGCTTTGTTGAACAATCTAAGCAAACAAGTCTCTTCTCAGACTGAAGATGTACAACCGGTTTTATTGTGTCCGCCAAATATTCGACTCCATGTCAGGAGATTGACAGAGCGATATATACCGCAATTGGCTGTCATTTCGCATAATGAGTTGTCTCCAAACTTAAAAATACAATCATTAGGGACAATCAAGCTCCATGAAAGTTAAAGTCTTTGAAGCTGACACCATGTCCTTGGCCTTACGGAAAGTAAAAGAGCAACTTGGATCAGAGGCCTTGATCTTGTCGACAAGGACGCTGCGAAGGAACAAAAGATTTGGGTTTCCGGGCAAGTCCTATGTTGAGGTAACGGCTGCGGTTGATAAAAACAGTCCAGAAGATAAGACAGGGAAGGCCTCTTTTGGGCAAGAATTAGATTCCAAGAGTCAAAAAAAGGGCTCTGCTACTGATGATTTTTTAGTCTATAACCGATCCGGTCAGGTCAATAACAGTAAGAAGGACATGAAGAGTACAGAACAACCTCAGGCATCTTCCAAGCAGCCTTTATCAGATGATTTTATGCAGCTGCAATCTGAGATTTATGAGCTAAAGCAAACAGTTCAAGAGATAAAAAGTCAGAAAGATGAAGTAAAGAAACAAGGAATCAATACCCAATTCTCTTACCAATCTAACTTGCCTTCCCAGACAGGCTCCTTATATGACAGGCATCCCATCTTGGAAGAATTAGGATTGCACAGTGATTTTTCGCATCAGCTAATAAGGCTTGCCTCTTTGTCTCTTTCAGAAACAGAGATAGGGGATTATCAGACTGTTTTTCATTTTTTTCAAGACAGGATATCGGAATGGGTAAGTGTAAATGATGCTGTTTTTAACGGAGGTATGGGCAAAAAAAGGATAGCCATGGTTGGTCCGACCGGAGTAGGCAAAACAACTACTTTAGCCAAATTGGCGGCTCAATATATGCTATATAGAAACAAAGATGTAGCCATGGTCACTATAGATAATTACAGGATAGCTGCTGTCGAGCAGCTAAAAGTTTATGGTCAGATCATGAACATACCTGTAGAGGTTGCTTTTACCTCGGAAGAGCTGGGCAAGATTCTGGATCAATATCAAGACAAGGACTTGGTTTTGATAGATACTGCCGGACGCAGCCCCAGGAATGATGAAGAGATGCATGACCTGAAAGCTGTCCTGGATCCATTTAAGGATATAGAGGCACATCTTGTTTTGTCTGCAACAACAAGAGAAGAGGAGCTTTTTGATATCATAAAGTCCTTTGATATATTATCCCCTAAGAGTACTATTTTTACCAAAGTTGATGAATGTGATTTTTTGGGTTCGATATTAAACGTCCATTTTTGTCATGAATATCCAATTTCTTACTTGGCAAAAGGTCAAAGAGTTCCTGAGGATCTGCTTTTTGCAGAACCAAAGTTGATTGCAGAACTTGTCATGAAGAATAGCAAGGGAAAGAGATTATGAGGGAAGAACAGGAATATGTAGATCAGGCGATGACCTTGAGGAGGCTATCAGCACCACAGGAAGACAGCCATGGTGAAACCACAGAAAAGTCTCATATGACCAGGGTCATTTCAGTCACTAGCGGTAAAGGTGGGGTGGGGAAGACCTCGGTCGTATCCAATATGGCTTATGAAATGGCTAAGCAAGGTTTCAAAGTTTTGATCATAGACGCTGATCTGGGTTTGGCCAATATCGACCTCCATTTCGGTTTGACCCCACAGCACAACCTGAACCATTTTTTTGACGGAAGTTTGGACCTGGAGACAATTGTTTTGGATGGTCCCCAGGGGATTAAGATCTTACCTGCCGGATCGGGGATTCAGACTTATACAAATCTTAACCAAGATCAAAAAAGGAATTTTCTGACCAATCTGGAACTCTTAAATGGTGAATTTGATATTGTCTTTATCGATACTGAAGCAGGTATTTCAGAGAATGTGACCTACTTTAATGTAGCTGCCCATGATATACTGGTAGTCACAACTTCCGATTTGACGGCAATTTCTGATGCCTATGCCTTGATGAAGCTCTTGTTCCTCAAGTACCATGAGAGGGATTTTCATTTGCTTGTCAATTGCACCTCCAAGAGAAATGAGGCCTTGGATATATATAAAAAATTGACTTTGGTTAGTGGTCAATTCCTTGATATCTCACTAAATTTTTTAGGAGATATCCCGTATGACAAACATATGTCCGAATCTATTCGTAAGCAGAAGACCATAGTTGAATTGGAACCAAGTTCCAGGACCAGCAATGCCTTTAGGTCGATTATTGGTCGATTGACTGAGAATGCACTTAATACCAAGCCAAAAGGGACATTGCAGTTTTTTTGGGAGAGATTTTTCTCTTATAAGGGAGTGGTTTCATGAATCCCTGCGGTTCCTATAATTGCTCATCTAGTGAAAAGGAACAAGTGAATCTGCTTATCAAGTCACATGTTTCTTTGGTTGATTTTTTGGTGGAGAGGATGTCCTTTCAGATACCTCATTTTATGAGTCGAGAGGAAGTAACAAGTGCAGCTATGACTGGTCTTATTGATGCTGCTCAGAGATTTGATCCTTCAAAAGGGTTTCAGTTCAGGACATTTGCAGAATGGCGTATTCGTGGGGCCGTATATGATGAAGTCCGTAAGATGGACTGGTGTTCACGTTCGGCCAGGCAAAAACAGACCAGATTAAATCAAACTATCCATGATCTGGAGAACAAGCTTGGCCGTGAACCGGGAGAAGTTGAGATTGCTGAGGCTTTGGGTATGAGCCTAGATGATTATTATTCTTTACTGAGCCAGATATCACATCTTGGATGTGTCAGTCTTCATGAGTTTATATCCGAGTCATTCGATGACATGACCTTTCAGGATATCCTAGAAGATCCTCAGGGTGTAGTCCCTGAAAACCGTATAGAAATGCTGGAATTGACCGATAGTTTGGCTCAGTCTATAAAAAAATTGAATGAAAAGGAACAACTAATTATCTCTTTGTTCTATTATGAAGAATTGACCCAGAAAGAGATAGCCGAAGTCTTGGAATTAACGGAAGGTCGTATTTCTCAATTGCATAGCCAAGCCCTGCACAAACTCAAAGTCAAGATGGGTAAAAGATTACATAATTATTCCAGCAATCCTGTTTCACCGGCCTGAATATATTCATCCAAGCTAAATGTAAGTAAACAAGTGGCTAAAAATGTCCGTTATTCCTAGAGAAGCAATCCGGAGCGGTGCATTTTGATAGTCTTTAACTCCTCGTATATTTACAATTAAGATAATATAATCGAAACAGAGTGGATTAGTATATGATTTATGTCTTATTTGCAGTGGCGATGTTGAGTTTGGCTACTGGTGGTGTTTTCAGTATCCTCTGGTTGCGATTGAGGACACAGCATTCGAGTCTTCAAGAGCTGGAAAGGAATTATTCAAAACTGGATTTACGTATTCAGGAGATTGAAGCCCATAGGGATACATATAAACAGGATTTTGAATCCAGTCTGGAACAAGCGGGAATAACCAATCGTATCAAGGTTTTTGATGCCGGTTTTAGTTCCCCTCAGAGATATAAGTATGTGAACAGCTTAGTGGAACAAGGTCTGACTAGTTTACAAATAGCTGAGATTCTCAAGGTTTCATCTCAAGAGGCTGACCAGTTAGTCAGGTTGTCCCAAATAGCACTAGAGGATAGGGATATAGAGGCTACCGAGGACTGATATTTTGGAGCTAAAGAAAGTGGTTTTAATGTCGATTTATTGAATATGTGGTTAAAAGACTGAACACTAAGGGGGTAAAAAGTGGGATCTGGTATGTATAGTGCCCTTTCCGGGGCTCTGGCGCAAAGAAATACTTTGAGGGTGACGATGAATAATCTAGCCAATGTCGGTGATGCCGGCTATAAGACAAATAAGAATATTTTTGAGTCATATCTAAGCGCCTCAGATCAAATTGAGCGTTCAAAAGGTATTAATTATGTTAATGTTTCTGATAAAGCCACTGATTTTTCTCAAGGAAAATTGAAAGAAACCAGCAGGTCTCTGGATTTCGGTATTCAAGGGCAGGGTTTTTTCAAGGTGGCCGGTGATGAAGGTTTTTTGTATACTAGAAAAGGGAATTTCCATCTGGATCAAAACAGTAACCTGGTCACTCTTGATGGTTATCAGGTAGTTGGCGAGAATGGTCCAATAAACTTGCCTACAGACAATGTTGAAGTAGATAGTCAAGGTCGAATTTGGGGTCAGGACAATAATCAATTAGGCACATTAACTGTTTACGACTTTGATAATCTCAAAAATATCCAAAGAGATGGTTATGGTTACTGGACTAAAAAGGACGAAGCCGAGGAGACTATTCAAGACTCTTCATCGATTTCTCAGGGAGTACTTGAGGAAGCCAATTTTAGTCCTTTACTGGTGACAAAGGATCTAATTTCTTTGCAAAGGTCATTCGGGGCCTTGATTAAGACCTTGCAGTCCTACGGGGAAGTCTCAAAACAGGCCAATGAAATCGGTAAAATAAGTTGATAAGGAGTAAGTTGTTATGTTGACTTCGCTCTCCAGTGCAGCCACGGGTATGGAAGCCCAACAGACAAATATTGATGTTATTGCCAATAATTTGGCCAATGTAAATACAACAGGATTTAAAAGGAGCCGGGCAGCTTTTCAAGATCTCCTTTATGAGAGTCGGAGGACTGTTGGCAGTGCTTCGACCGGAACTACGGATGTCCCTACTGGTATTCAGGTCGGTCTGGGTGTACGCACAGCTGCAGTAGAGCGTTTACATACCATGGGATCAATAGAAAAGACCGGCAATGAGCTTGATCTGGCTATTGAAGGTGATGGTTTTTTCCAAGTCGAACTACCCAACGGGGAGATCGCCTATACCAGGGATGGGAGCTTTCAAAAAGACAGTCAAGGCAGGATGGTCACTGTTGATGGCTACCCAGTTGATCCTGGTATAACTATACCTGAAGATACTACGGAAATAGCTATTGGTGAGGATGGAACAGTACAAGTATTTCAGGCCGGTGAGACAGAAGGGACTGAGGTCGGAATGATTGAGATTGCCCGATTTAGTAACCCCTCTGGATTGAAGAGTCTTGGGGGTAATCTTTATCAGGAGACGCTCACTTCAGGTGATCCTATACTTGGAACAGCAGGTGAAGAAGGCTTGGGTGAGATTGCTCAGGGGTATTTAGAGAGCTCAAATGTAAGTGTTATGAAACAAATGGTATATCTTATATCCAGTCAAAGGGCCTATGAAGTCAATTCCAAAGCTATCAAGACCTCTGATGAAATGCTTCAAATGGTCAATCAATTGGCTTAATTCTCTTTGTTTTTGCTCTTGCAATCCGCATTCTTAATGCCAATTTTCCCCCACGGTCATACCCTCAAGGTGAGTTTACTTATGCTATATACTTGTTTTTCAAAATATAAAATTAATTATCTACTAATCTTATTACTTTCTATATCTTTTCTCTTGCTTTTTGCCAACACATTGTTAGGGCTTACTTTTGATTTTAAAGACTTGGTTGAGGTGAGAGGGGAAAAACTCACAGTAGGGGATCTAGCTAATATCAGTCCTGAGCATAAGGCAAAAGAATTTAAAGATAAGTGCCTTTTTCATGCTCCTGATCCGGGACAAACCAGGCAATACAAGGCACAGACCTTAATGGCTTATGTGCAGGAAGCTGTCCATGAAGCAGAGAAACTACAGTGGACTGGTGCTGATGTTGTTA
>Ga0102934_1003456_pt1 | contig 10740 bp, 11 predicted proteins | sample SalPonR2_A_D1_MG_FD_78175 | JGI IMG/M metagenome (GOLD analysis project Ga0102934, IMG submission 78175) | Salt pond soil microbial communities from South San Francisco under conditions of wetland restoration - Salt Pond MetaG R2_A_D1_MG | ecosystem: Environmental > Aquatic > Marine > Intertidal...
CCTATAATCAATTACAAAAAGATCAGAAAATATCTTTTCTAATTCACTTTTGAAAAACTCAGAAACCTGTTTATCAATAGCTAAAATAGTTATTTTTTTCTGCAAAAGATCACCTTCTCAATAAATTAATGGGATATTTATCTATACTTTTTTTTATTATCCCATTATATAGTTTATATATTAAACATTAAAGCTGTAATTCCTTTATTAATAGGACTTGATATTAAATCTTTTTTGGCATAAATTATGCAATATTATATAGACGCAAATACTTATTATTACTTAGGGGGAATATTTATGTTTAATAGTTATGAAGAATTAGAAAATTATATTAATGAAAATGATATTATGACCCTTGATTTTAAAATACCACAGCTAAAAGGTAATTGGAAACATCTTTCTGTACCTGCTAGTAAAATAAAAAAAGAGATCTTTACTGAAGGATTTGGTTTTGATGGTTCCAACTATGGTTATGCTAATGTAGAAGCCAGTGATATGGTATTTATACCAGACTATACTACTGCATTTGTAGACCCTTTTTGGAAAGAAAATACATTAGCATTTTTAGGTAGAATTTATGAAGTAGGACCTGATGGAGATAAACCTTTCAAAGATGAATCACGTAATGTATTATTACGTTCATTAGAATATATGCAGGAAAATAATTATGCTGATAAACTTATCTTAGGACCAGAGTTTGAATACTACATATTTGATGAAGTATATTATAATAATCAAAGTCATAATAGTGGATTTAGTATCTATTCTCAGCAAGCAGAATGGACTCAAGACAACTATGATGGATTTAAAGTTAGACATAAAAAGGGTTATCATTTAGATGCACCTCATGATAGAGACCGTGATTTTAGAGCTGCAGTAGCATCTCTCTTAGAAGATACAGGTATTGAAGTTAAGTATCATCATCATGAAGTAGGTGCATCTGGTCAACATGAAATAGAAACTGAAAGAACTGAAGCTGCAAAAATTGCTGATGATACTATGAAGATAAAATATATAATTAAAAATCTAGCTGTAAAATGGGGAAAAACTGCGACCTTTATGCCTAAGCCACTTTATGGTGAAGCAGGTAATGGATTCCATATCCATATGCAACTATTTAAAGATGATCAATCAATATTTGATAGTCAAGAAAGTCAATATGCAGGTCTTTCCGAACAAGCAATGCATTTTATGGGTGGCATTTTAAAACACACTCCAGCATTAATGGGACTTACTGCACCTTCAACCAATTCATATCGTAGATTAGTTAGCGGATATGAAGCACCAGTTTCAATCTGTTTTTCTAAAGCAAATCGGTCAGCCGTTATTAGAATACCCGGATATGCAACTTCTCCTAAAGATAGAAGATTTGAATTTAGACCAGCTGACGCTTCTGGTAATTCATACTTAACCTATGCTGCACTTCTAATGGCAGGTCTAGATGGATTAGAAAATAGCATAGATCCAATTGAACAAGGCTTTGGACCTATTGATAAAAATATATATGAATTAAGCAAAGAAGAACAAGCATCTCTTGAGTTTTTACCTAGAAATCTTTCTGAAGCAATTAATGAATTAAAAAATGATCATGACTTTTTATTAAAAGGCAATGTTTTTTCTGAGAATCTAATCAAAACCTGGATAGAAGAAAAAGCAAAAGAAGTTGAATATATTAATAATAGACCTACTGCTGAAGAATTTGAACTTTATTATGATGTATAGAAATATACTTTTAACTTAAATATTTTATATCTAAATATATTCTGATAAGCACAATGAAAAGGTTCCGGTGTTTTTAAACCGGAACCTTTTTATTATATATTAACTTATCTAACATGATCTAGTAAATATAGTTTTTGTTTTGAAGGTATTTCATCAAACTCTACTTCTGGACCATTAATGATTTCTACACTTTTCTTTTCAAAATATGATAAGAATTCATCAACACCTGTTATTGGGAAGTCTAATATGTCTGTTTTATAATGCATTGGTATAACTATTTTGGGGTCTATTTCATCAACAATTTTTTTTGCTCTTTTAGCATCTATTGTGTAGTTTCCACCTACTGGTATTAATAGAATATCTACATTCTTTAATTTTGATAACTGTTTATTATTTAAATCATGACCTAGATCACCAAGATGTGCTATTTTAAAATCATCTGTATCGATTACAAAAATAATATTTTCCCCTCTTTTATCACCTTCAGCATCATCATGGTATACTGATATTCCTTCTACACTAATATTGTCATCTTCAAATCCCGAGCTCTTTTTAATTACTTCAGGACTGCCTTCTAATAACTCTACAGCATTATGATCGAAGTGGTCATGACTTACTGTAACATAATCTGGCTTGTCAGTAATCTTATTATAGGGGAGTTCTTCATTATATGGATCTGTTAAGATCATCTTGTTTTTTGAAGTTGTGATAAGAAAGCTAGCATGTCCCCACCATTTAATTTTCACTATACCAACCTCCTTTTCTTTTATTGTATTTTAATTATAATACATCTTAAAAGAAATTTTAAGTGATTATTTTTTACTTTCTTCATATATATCAATAAACTTTTTAACTGAAATTCTTTTTATTAATTCACCAATAGCTTTTAAAGGCAGATCATCAATTTTTTTAAATCTTAAACATGATTTGCCCATATCAATTTTTTTATTATCTTTTTCGAACTGTTTTAAAAGCCAACGTTTAAGTGCTTCACTTTGATAAACTGGAGTTAAGTAAAGTGAATAATGATTTTTTTGTGCAGCTAAAGCTGCAAACATTAAAGGTTGATTATTATATGTATCTGGATATGTTTCTAAAGGGATCTCATAGCTTATCATTCCCCAGTTCATAGTTTCTTGATATCCTTCAGGTAAATTTTCTAAGATTTTCGCTCTTATCTTAGATATCACTTTGCGTTTTTCTTCATCAAGTTCTTTTAAGTAATCTTTTACATTTTTTGCATCGCTTTGTACCATTTTAGATCACTCCTTGCTTAAAACGAAATCATCAGTATTTGATTTAATTTTATGATAATAACAAACGAAATTATACTAATAAAAGATAATTTAAGATGTTGATTAAATCCTATTTTATACTTTTTGTTTGCTATAAAACAGTTGAAAAATAAGATCATTATTATTATAAATGGAATTATATATAAATTTATGTTTAATATATTTCCGATTTTAATTTCATCCTGTAAAACTAATCGATTTGGATAAATAATACTTAAAAGGTATGGTATTAATCTGTATAGAAATGGTGTTAAAATTAAGTAATATAGTCTTTTATAATTTAATTTTTTCATCAAATAATACGCAATAAATGATTGAATTAATGTAAAAAATACTCCTGATATGACTATTAATAAAAGATCTGTATTATCTAAAATTGCTCCACCAATTGGTCTAGAACCATTAAAATCAAATCCCATATTATAACCTAAAATAGTTCCCATTATAAAATGTCCATATTCATGTATGATTACTGTTAATAGTGAAGCTAAAAACAAAAATATAAATATCCTAGATTTTTTAATAATCTGCATTATTTATCACCTTTTTTTGTTTTGATTTAAAAAGCTAATATTTTAAAAATATTTATGTATAGTTTCTCATAATTTCTATATATCTAATTTTAAATTATCGAAGTTCTAAAAATTTTTCATTTCAAGATAAAAACAATGATTATCTATATCTTTTGTTAATACTGTTAAATTATTTCTATCAGCTAAATGAACAAATTCATCAAATTTTTGACTGTTTTCTTCCCAGTAAGTCCCATAAGCAGTATTTATCTTCTTATTATCAAACTGAACCTCTAGTTTTACTGCATAGAAATCTTTATCTTTTCTATCTTTTTCTGGAATAGAAAGATCCCAGATTATAAATTTGCCTTCTGGTTTTAATACTCTTTTTACTTCTTTAAAAACTTTTTCATAATCTGATTTTTCCAAGTACATAAATGTAAAAAATGAAGTACATAAATCAAACTGATTATCTAGAAAATCCATATCCCTTGCATCCATTAGTATTTTTAATGCTTCATTATCTTCTGCTTCAAGTAGTTCTTCTTTACTTAGATCAATGGATACAACTTTATTTCCATAAAGATGAGCAATTATTGATTCTCCTCCACCACCTATATCAAGAACTTTATCAATTCCTTGTTGTTTTTTAATATTAATTATTTGTTTTTCTGTAAAAAATATTTTATTTTCATCTATTTCACTCAATATCACCCCTCCTTTTTAGATCTTTGATTTTTTTGCTGTATTTTTAATCTTTTGTTCAGTTAAAGAAATTATAATTACAGATACAATAATAAAAATACTACCAACAAAATGATACCAGGCTAAGTATTCATTAAAAATTACAATACCAATAATTAAACTTGTAATTGGCTCAAATGTACTTAAAATTGAAGATGCAGTTGCGGTTATAAATTTTAATCCGGTTTGAAAAGCTACCATTCCAAAAAGATTACAGACTAATGCCACTAAAATAGTACTTGTTAATCCAGTGTAATTGTAATTTAAACTTAAGTTATTTGTTATTAAAGATACTATAAATAAAATATATGTATTAAATAATGAAAGATAAAAAGTAATTACAAATGCGCTTAAATTTTTGATATTACTATTTGAAACCATTAAGATATAGTACCCATAAAAAACTCCTGATATTAATGCTAACCAGAAACCCAGCATGTTTATAGTTTCAAATGATCCAAATCCCATTAAAAAATATATGCCTGAAACTGATAAAATTAAAGCAAAAACTCTTTTTGAACCTATCTTTTCTTTATAAAAAAAGACTGAAGCTAACATTACCACCACTGGATATATAAAATGTAAAGTCATTGCTAAGCCTGAAGACATATATAAAAAAGACATATTAAGAAATAACATCATCAGTGAATAACCAAACAAACTTATTTTAATAAGAGTAAGATACTGTGCTTTTGTTGCTTTATAGTCTATACCATATATTTTTATAAAAATGAATAATGCTATTGAAGCAAATAGTGATCTATATAGACTAAACGAATAAGGATTAAATCCATTTGCATAAGCAGTTTTTGCAAATAAAGGTATTAGACCAAAACTCATTGTTGCAAATATTGTTATAATAATTCCTTTAGTTTTATTCATCTATTTCACCTAATTTATTAATTTAAATTTTATTGCTTTCAATTTTCTAATTCTCTATATGTTAATGTTTTCCTTTATAAGATTCAATTAGATTAAAAAATAAGGGCTATTTAAAAATATTTCTTTAAATAACCCATTAATTAGTAATTATTTTATTGAATTTAATTCTTTTGATCTTAAAGCCGCTTCTTTAACTGCATCAATTAAAATACCTCTTACTCCATGTTTTTCTAAAACCTCAATACCTCTAATTGAAGTACCACCTGGAGACGTTACCATATCCTTTAATTCTCCAGGATGTTTATCAGTATTTAACACCATTTTCGCTGATCCTAACATGGTCTGAGCTGTTAATTTAGTTGCAAGTTCTCTTGGTATTCCAGTTAATACTCCACCATCTGATAAAGCTTCTATCATTATATATATAAATGCAGGTCCACTACCACTCAAACCTGTTATTGCATCCATTAAGTCTTCTTTTACCTCAACTACTTCTCCAACACCAGAAAATATTTTATTAACTAACTTTACATCTTCTTTAGTTGCATTTCTACCTGCAGCAATAGCAGATATTCCTGACTTAACTAAAACTGGTGTATTTGGCATTACACGGATTGTTCTAACATCAAGTGGTAATTTTTCCTTAAGGTGAGAGTTGCTAATACCTGCAGCTATTGATATAACTAATTTACCCTTAACATCCTCACTTATCTCTTCTAGTACATAATCAATTACCTGAGGTTTTACTGCTAAAAGTACTGCATCTGCTCTTTTAACCCCTTTTATGTTATCACTAGTTGTTTCTATTCCTCCATACTTATTATTCTTTTTTATATTATCAACACTAATATCACAACCAATAAGTTCATCTTTTTTATATAGATTTGAATTTAAAATCCCTTGAACCATAGCTGTACCTATTTTACCTAATCCTATAATACATAGTTTCATAAATACTCACCTACTCCCTTATTTGGCCTTGACCATAAATTACATATTTATTTGTAGTTAACTCTTTTAATCCCATAGGACCTCTTGCATGCATCTTTTGTGTACTGATTCCAATCTCTGCACCCATTCCAAACTGTCCACCATCTGTAAAGCGAGTTGATGCATTAACATATACTGCTGCTGCATCAACTTCATTTAAAAATTTCTGGCTATTAGTATAATTTTCAGTAATTATTGCTTCAGAGTGTTTTGTGCCATATTTATTGATATGTTCTACTGCTTCTTCAACACTTTTTACAGTTTTTAAAGAGATGATATAATCCAAATATTCTTTACCCCAGTCAGATGTATTAGCTTCAACAATACTATCTACAAATTCTACAGCTACATTATCTCCTCTTATTTCCACATCTAAATCATTTAATATATCTGCTATCATTGGTATAAAGTTTTTTGCAATATCTTGATGAATTAATAGGCTCTCAGCTGCATTACATACAGCAGGTCTAGTTGTTTTTGCATTAACAATAATATTAACTGCTTTTTTTAGATTAGCTGTCTTATCAACAAAGATATGGCAGTTACCCACACCAGTTTGAATTACAGGAATTTTGGACTCATTTACTACTCTATTAATCAGTTCTGCACCACCACGTGGAATTAACAAATCTAAATATTGATTTAAGGTCATTAGTTCTTTAACCGCTTCTCTATCTGTTGTTTGAATCAATTGTACAGATCCTTCTGGCAAACCTGCCTTAATTAAGTTTTTATTAATTATCTTTTGTAAAACTTTATTTGAATTAATTGCACTTGATCCACCTCTTAAAATTACAGAATTACCCGACTTTAAACAAAGTACTGCTGCATCAACAGTAACATTTGGTCTTGCTTCATAGATTATACCAATAACACCAATTGGTACTCGCATTTTTCCTATTTTTAGTCCATTAGGCCTGTTTTTCATCTCAATAATATCTCCAACTGGGTCATCTAAATCTGCAACTTCCCTTACTCCATTTGCCATTTGTTCTATTCTTTTTCTACTTAGACTTAACCGATCAATAAATGCTTTTGACATATTTTGTTCTTTTGCTTTTTTTAGATCTTTTTCATTCTCTTTTAATATTAATTCAACATTACTCTCAAGTCCTTCAGCAACCATGTATAATGCTCTATTTTTGTCATTAGTATATATATTTGCTAATTGATATGAAGCTTTTTTAGCTTTCTCTGCTTGTTTTATAATCTCTTCTCTAATACTCATTATTTTATCCCCCTTTTATTTAATCTCTTCTTTTTTACATTTATTTATATTAGGTAAAAACGTTGTACCAATATTATATTCTTTATTTAGTTCTAACATATCAACTATTTGAGAAATAACATTTTCTTTATATGCTGGACCAATTACCATTGGAATATTATTATCATTTACAATTTTTGCTGCTTCAACTTTTGTTTGCATTCCACCTGTTCCAACAATACTACCTTGACCACCTGCACAACCTTTTATTTCATCTGTAATATTATCAACCTTACTAATTAACTTTAAATCATCATTTTCTTTACAAGGAATTTTATTATATAAACCTTCAACATCTGTAAGTATAATTAATAGATCAGCATTGATTAAATTGGTTACTCTAGCTGATAATGTATCATTATCACCAAACTTTATTTCATCAGTTGCTACTGAATCATTTTCATTAATAATTGGGATAATTCCATTTTTAATTAAAACCTCTAAAGTATTATATATATTATTTGACCTATTATATTCTTGTATATCACTTGCGGTAAGTAGAATTTGTCCTCCGAGTTCCCCAAACTGTCTTAAAATTTTGTTATAAAATGAGATCAATAATCCTTGACCTATTGCAGCCAATCCCTGTTTTTTTGCCATTGTAACCGGTAAATTAAATTTTAATTCACCCATTCCGGCTCCAACTGCCCCTGATGAAACTAAAATTATTTCTTTTCCTTTGTTTTTTAAATCGACTATTTGTTTTATGTATTGTTCGATTGCTGTATAGTTTAATTTACCATTTTGATGTGTTAAACAACTACTTCCAATTTTAATTACAATTCTTAAATATTTACTTTTATCCATTGTATCACCTCCGAAATTGATATATAAAATAAAAAAACCCCGTTCCTATAATTAAAGTAGGAACGAGGGTATACTCGCGGTACCATCCTGGTTGACTAATAAATAGTCCACTCGATTAATAGTTACAAAAGTAATTACTTACTTTTATAACCTGTCATGATAACGGTTGACTTCCGGCAAAGCTTACTGTTTTCAGCTTCCAACTCCCAGGTGGGGTTCATTAAAATAAATATTATTGGGCTTCCACCAACCCCAACTCGCTTAAAATATCATTTTAATTACTATTCCTGTTCACTGTCAATGTTTGTTATTTAATTCTAATTACTAATAATAATACACAAATATTATATATATGTCAAGAACTATTTTTAACTACAACAGCTTCCTGAACTACTGATTGGTTCTTTGCCTAATTCTTTTAAAACTTCATTTACTAGTTTATTAAAGTTATCAGAACAACATTCACCTGTTGGATTTAACCTCTCACACATACAAATCGCCTTTTTCTTATAATTTAATATAATGTCCTTCCAATTAGTTAAGCCATCTTCTTTAACTGCTTTTTCAACTTGGTCATATGTAATATTGTTACAATAACAGGCAATTTTGGGCTGAGAATTATTTTTAAACCAAATTGGTTTATTTAATTGATCTAAATTAAATTTATTTTGTTTAGTTTCATCAATATATACTGTATCACAATCTGGTCCTTCACAAATATAATATTCATGGTCAATTATTTGATCTTTATATTCTTTTTTTACAATAGTTTCTAAAACATCATGAGGAACATTTTTTGCATTTGAACCACAATTTGGACATTTTATATATTTAAATTCTTTTGTTTCATTACAATTACTGTCTGAACATCCACAACCACATCCCATTACTATCTTCCCTCCTTAATAATCTCAAATAATTTTTTATTTAAATGCTCAATATGTTTTGGAGTTGTTCCACAACAACCTCCAACTATTGAAGCACCATTGTCAATACAGGATAATATTCCTTCGGTAAATTCTTCAGGTGTCATATCATAAAAAGTTTCATCACCTTTTAATTTGGGTTGTCCTGCATTAGGTTTTACCATGATTGGTAAATCAGTATTTTCTTTCATGATTTTAACAACTTCAGCTATTTGCATTGGACTTAATGAACCACAGTTTGTTCCAATAATATTTGCTTTATTTTCTTCTAATTTTTGGACACATTCTTGAACTGAATTTCCCATGATAGTTCTACCACCGTTTTTTAGTGTATCAAATGAAATTGATACAATTACTGGTAAATTAGATACCTCTTTACAAGCTTTTAGTGCACAAACTGCTTCTCTTAAATCAACCATTGTTTCTATAATAAAAGCATCTACACCAGCTTCGTTAAGATATGATACTTTTTCTTTAAATACTTCAATAAATTCCTCTTCTTCATATTCTCCATATGGTTTTAAGAGTTTCCCTGTGGAACTAATATCTCCTAGTACAAAAACATTATCTTGAGCAACTTCTTTAGCTATTAACACACCTTCTTTATTTAACAACTCTAAATCAAAATCTATATCTTTATTTTCTAAATATAGTCTATTCATCGAAAATGTATTTGTTATAATTGCTTTACTTCCCGCATTAATATAACTTTTATGAATATCTCTAATAATTTCTTTGTTTTTAATGTTATTTTCAGGATCACCCATTACATTTCTTTTTTTTAATTCTGTGCCCATTGCACCATCTAAAAGTGTTACTTTATTATTGTTTACATAATCTAAAAATTTCATTATTTCACCTTCTAAAAGTTATTAGATTGGAAACTCTGCATTAATTGAAGTTCCTTTTTGTATTTGTGACTTAATTTCAAAGTTTCCTCCTACCTGTTTTGTTCTTAATTCCATATTGTTAAGTCCGTTTCCTCTTTTTATCTTATTTATATTAAATCCTTTTCCATTATCTTTAATATTTAAGTTTACTTTGTTATTATCATTTTCTTTTTGTAAAGATATATCTACATTATCTGCCTCAGAATGTTTTTGAATATTATTACAAGCTTCTTGAACAATTCTATAAATCGAATATTCATGTTCTGGACTAAGTTCTTGAATGTTTTCAATATTTGTTTTAACCTTTATATTCTGTCTTGCAGAAAAAAGTTCACAGTGAGTTATTAAGGCATCTTTAAGACTATTTTTTTCTAAAGCTGCTGGTTTTAGTTCTTTGATCATATACTTTAGTTCCTCAGATGTATTTTCTGCAGTTTTTTCAAGATGACTTATGATCTTATTTATTTTTTCATCATCTATTTCTAACTTTTTTATCTGATTTTTTAAAGAAGAAAGCCCATAAGAAATACCATGTATATCCTGAGATATTGAATCATGTAGTTCTCTTGCCATCTTGTTTCTCTCTTTAGAAACCAATAGATTTTTAGTTGCTTCCTTTAACATAGTATCTTTAGCAGCAAGATCTTCTAAATACTTATTTTCTAACTCAAGAATTTTCATCTTTTGTTCTACTTTCCAGTTATA
>Ga0102934_1003458_pt1 | contig 10736 bp, 12 predicted proteins | sample SalPonR2_A_D1_MG_FD_78175 | JGI IMG/M metagenome (GOLD analysis project Ga0102934, IMG submission 78175) | Salt pond soil microbial communities from South San Francisco under conditions of wetland restoration - Salt Pond MetaG R2_A_D1_MG | ecosystem: Environmental > Aquatic > Marine > Intertidal...
AACAGAAACGTTTAGGAATGAGATATTTGCTTTTCTTTTTGTGCCGTCTCCATAGTCGATTACGGCTTGGTTTTTTTCTTTGTCGATTTCAATGATTTTTCCCGGTACGGCAAGGCACATACTCGATAGGTAAACCTGGTTATTATTAAGGTTTTTTGGGGGTACTCAGATTTATAAAAATTAACAATTGAATATTTTTCAGCGGTCTCTACAAAAGAGTTAAATATTGATTAATTCTATAAAATAGATACTTGGGGATTAAAATATATGAACCGGATAATAGCTAGTTTACTTTCAACATTTACTCTTTGTATTTTGCTTTTTTCTAATGGGTCAATTGGGATGCTCCCGATTCAAGAATCACAGTTAGTTTACTCAGATGATCCTGATTCGTATGAATATCATACGTATGATTCAATGACTCAACATTTACATAATATTTCTGAAAATTATTCAAATATTTTTCATTTAGAATCAATTGGAACAACATATGAAGGTAGATCGATTTGGAGAATGAAAGTATCTGATAACCCCGGTCAAAAAGAAAACGAACCAGCAGTTCTTCTGATGGGTGCTCATCATGGAAATGAAAAACCCTCTTATGAATCTCTTATTTTCTTTTTGAATTATATTGCTGAAGCATATTACGCAGAATATCATGATTCAGATGGCGATGGACTGGTAGATGAGGATGATTTTGATGGTGTTGATAATGATAATGATGGATTAGTAGATGAAGATCCTTCAGAAGATCGAATTAGATCTATTGTCGATTCTACTGAGATTTATGTTATTCCTATGGTAAATCCTGATGGCGTGGAATATAATTGGCGAAAGAACCGCGCGCCCAACTATGGGTCTTTTGGTACTGCTGATGAAATCACTTCATATGGAGTTGATTTAAATCGGAATTATGATTATTTATGGTTTTTACCATATCTGTTACCGTTGAATTATATGCTACCATTTATTATTTCAGATCAAAGCTGGAATTATCGAGGAGAGTATAGTTTTTCAGAACTGGAAACTCAAGCTATTCGTGATTTTGTCTTAGATCATAATAATATCGAGATTTCTTTGTCATATCATACATATAGTGAGATTATTTTTTATCCATGGATGCATACTAGTCTTGAGACGCCAGATGAGGAAACATTCATTTCTATTGGGTCTAATATCTCTCAAATTGATGGATATGATTTGCGGATCCATGGATGGGGCGATCGTGATTATTTGATTCCTCGTTTTGGTGGGACGATTGGTACTAGTGAGAATTGGTTATATGGAACACAAGGGATATACTCATTTACCATGGAGTTATGTAAAACCAGAGCACCAACTGATCCGGAGGTGGTGTATGAGTATTGTTGGGAACATGTTGGTGTGAATCTTTATGTTGCTCAACGGGCTTATGATGTGTAATTGATTTTTACCTGCTTTTCTTGCTCTTTTTTCATTTTAAAAATCACAATATTATTCGGTACACCTAAATTAATTAGGCTTACAAAAAAAATATAAATAGTACTTGTCCATACAACTTAATATACAACAAGAAAAATTCAGGTGAACGATGACCGCAGATTCAATCGAACTAGACAAAATTCCGCCAAAATCTAGTGCAAAAATTCAACAAATAAAAGGTGGACATGGTCTCATACAAAAATTACAAGTAATGGGCATCAGAACCGGACAAATTATTACCTTGTCATCAAAACAACCTTTCAGAGGACCAATCACCATTAAAATAAACGACAGAGAACTCACACTCGGCCGGGGTATGGCTAAAAAAATAATGGTGGAAGTGATTAGATAAAACGAATCGTTCTCATGGGTAATCCCAACGTGGGAAAAAGTGTTGTTTTCTCACGACTGACCGGAGCAAACGTTATCGCCTCGAATTACCCAGGGACCACTGTTGATTTTTCAAAAGGAAGACTTAGACTAAAAGATGAGACCGTTGAAATTGTTGATGCACCAGGAACATACTCACTTGAAGCCTCAAATAAAGCTGAAGAAGTAGCTACCAAAATGCTTGATACTGCAGATGTGGTCATCAATGTTATAGATGCAACGAACCTGGAAAGAAACCTGTATCTAACCTTAGAACTTCTTGAACAACAAATCCCCATGGTCATTGTTTTAAATCTATGGGATGAAACGAAACATATTGGAATTCATATTGATCATGAGAAACTACAATCATTACTCAACATCCCAGTTATACCCACAGTAGCGCTTACCGGCGAAGGTATAAAACAACTTGTCAACTCTTTAAAAAATGCAACAGTAAACCCAGAGATAAAACCAACTAGTCATGAAGGCCGATGGATAGAAATTGGAACGCTAATCAAAAAAGTGGAAAAAGTAGAACGTAAAAAACACACGTTCCGAGACCATCTTGCCGACCTTACCATGAATCCGATCACTGGAATACCATTTTCAATACTGGTTATCCTTGCTGCATTCTGGATGGTACGATTAATTGGAGAAAACCTGATAAATTACATTTTTAATCCGTTATTCGAACAATATTATCGGCCACTTGTCTCGTCACTTAGTCAAATACTAGGAGATAGCATATGGCATACCATACTTATTGGAGAATATGGACAAGAAATCATTTTTGAAGAATCTCTAGGTATGCTAACCACTGGACTGTATGTTCCAATCGCTATGGTTCTACCGTATATTATCGCATTTTATTTCATGCTTTCAGTGCTTGAAGACACTGGCTACATGCCACGGCTTGCCACCCTCGTTGATAACATCTTTCATAAATTAGGAATGCATGGACATGGGATCATTTCAGTGTTCCTCGGCCTAGGTTGTAACGTTCCAGGCGCATTATCCACTCGTTCACTTGAAACTAGAAAACAACGGTTCATTTCAGCTACACTACTTTCTATCGCAGTGCCTTGTATGGCACAAACCGCGATGGTGTTTGGCGTGCTTGGACAGTTTGGCGTTATCTATCTTGCATTGGTTTTTTTTGTTCTTGTCACTCTTTACATTCTTCTTGGAATCATCATGAATCATTTTGTGAAAGGAAGTTCTCCAGAGATCTTTTTGGAAGTGCCACCATACCGCCGCCCATCATTAAGCGCATTATTAAAAAAAACCTGGATGCGTATCCGTTGGTTTCTTAAAGAAGCAATACCCTTTTTGTTCTTTGGAGTTTTACTCATTAACATTCTTTATCATGTTGGAATCATGCAAGTAATCTCTCAGACATTGACACCATTTATGAATACGTTGTTTGGACTTCCTGGAGAAGCAACTACGGCTCTTGTCGTTGGATTCTTACGAAAAGATCTTGCAGTAGGAACACTCATCCCCCTGCAATTATCTGCATTTCAACTGGTAATCGCAGTGACGATGCTAACCATTTATTTTCCCTGTGTAGCAACCTTTGCTGTGTTACTTCGTGAACTTGGAGTAAAAGATTTGATTAAATCAACGATGATTATGATCGCAACAGCAGGAAGTGTTGGCTTTATTCTACGCTTAGTTTTACTAGGTTTACCATAATTTTTATTTGAAAAGAGAGAAGGATAACAAAAAGACTCTTAAGAAGAAAGTTCTTTTCCGGTTGTGTTCTATGTTAGATATTAAGCTCATCCGGGAAAACCCTGATCTTGTCCGAAGTAACCTTGAACGAAGAAAAAAACCAAAGTTTTTGAACATGCTTGATGAAGTCATCGCCGTTGATGAACAATGGCGACAGTTCAAATCTGAAGAAGACTTGCTTCGTCAAAAACGTAATGAACTAACAAATTCAATTAAAAAATTAAAAAAAGATGAAAAATCCGATCAGATTCCTCAAGTGATTGCTGAAGCAAAAAAAATCCCTGATCAAATTAAAGAACTTGAGGAAAAAAGAGATCAAGCTAAACAAAAACGTGATCAATTATTACTGCAAATTCCAAATTTATTGCATGAATCAGTTCCATATGGTGAAGATGATGAAGGAAATGTAACTGTTGAAACCTGGGGTGAAAAACCAACATTTTCTTTTGAACCGTTATCTCATGTCGATCTTGTTGAATCATTACAATTAGCTGATATTGAACGAGCCGCAAAAACATCAGGAGCCCGTTTCTATTTCTTACAAGATGATCTCGTCAGTTTAGAACTAGCGATTATTCAACATGCACAACAATTACTTCGAAAAAGAGGATATCGATTGATTATTCCACCCACGTTAGTAAAAGGATTTGTTATGGAAGGTGGAGGATTTCTTCCAACATATAGGGATGATGTGTATAAGATCGAAGAGGAGGATTTGTTTTTAGTAGGAACCAGTGAAGCACCTCTTGTTGGTATGCATGCAGATGAAATATTATATGAAGATGATTTTCCACTTCGATATGCTGGTTTTTCCACTTGTTTTCGAACTGAAGCCGGAGCTCATGGAAAAGATACAAAAGGTATCTTCCGGACACATCATTTCGAAAAAATCGAACAAATCTCCATTACTAGTCCTGAAAAAAGTTGGGAAGAACATGAGTATTTATTTGAAACCGCTGAACTCTTTTGGCAATCACTAAAAATCCCTTATCGAAAAGTGAATATTTGCACTGGTGATCTTGGCATCGTTGCTTCTAAAAAGTTTGATCTGGAAGGATGGTATCCATCTCAAAAAACGTATAGAGAGTTAGTATCAACCAGTAATTGTACAGATTATCAAACTCGTCGGTTAAAGATCCGATATCGAGAAAAGGACGGTATGCCTACCCAAATGGCACATTCTTTGAATTCAACGTTGATAGCTATTGAACGTGGATTAACCTGTATTTTAGAGAATTATCAACAGGATGATGGAAGTGTAAAGGTTCCTGAAGTATTGCAAAAATATACTGGTTTCTCTGAAATTGTTGGTCAGAAAAAAAGAAAAGAAAAATAAATGAATTTTGTTGTTTTTTTAGTTTTTTTTATAAAGATATTGCATCAACAGGGCATTCATCAACACAGGCACCGCAATCAGTGCAAGTATCTGGGTCAACTTTTGCCTTATCATCTAATGTGATGGCGTCGACAGGACAAGCATCAACGCAAACACCACATGAAATACAAGTATCCTCATCAACTTCAGCTGGCATGGTTGGCAGTATTATCAAGGGGTTTTTAACTTTTTCTCCATTTTTCCTAGTATAGAAATGGTTTTTTTAAACGAAAGATTTATATTAACAAAAAATAGTAGTTAGTATAGTTGGTAATGCAGCCTACTAGGGTATTACCAGCCTAAACCGCCAACCACCATTGGCTGACGGCCCCTATTTAAAAACACAATGGCGATCATATGAAACAAGTGAGTAGTGGGCATTGTCAAAAATTCCTTTTTTCAAAGGTTATTTTTTTTGAACTGTTGAACAGAGTTACAGTTAGTAATATTAATTTGGAGGCAGAACATGAGCACATTTGATAGACTAGAAAAAAAGATAGATAGGCTGGAGCATTCCATTGAAAAAAACCGCGAAAAAATCGATGATTTAAAACATAAATGTGAAGATCATAAGATTAGTGAACTTAAATTTGAATCGAAGAAAAGACATTTACAATCTAAGATTCGAAATTTAGATTCTCAATTAAGGGTGTTAAAAGGAAGTCTTGTTAAAAAGAAACACAAAACAGCAGAATAATTAATAATTCAAGTTATTCAAGTCTGGAATATACGTTATTTTAAGAGAAATTAAATGGAGGAATAAAAGTGAAAAATAAGATTATGGATTGTTTAAAATCGTTAGGTTTTACTTTAGTAAGTGATGATACTGCAGCACGCAAGATCTTTGTGTATGATAATGTGTTAGTATCAGTAGAAGAACAACCTGTTAAGAAAAAATAAAGAGTAAAAAATTGAAACGTATTTTTTTCTTTATACTATTGGTTTTTTCAGTATTAAAACAGGACAAATACGTCTAATAAATCTAAAGATTTATCGTTATCTTCATCGTATGCTATGGTTTTTATTATGTGAAGTCCTTTTGGTAGGGATGCTTTCCATTCGAATGGTGCTTTTTCATCTGTTGTTTTAAGTTCATCGTCAACGTAAATTTCTAGTTTTTCCGTGTTTTCAGCAGTAATTGTGATGTCTATTGGTCCGATGATTCGTGGTGCTGCTTTTTGAATTGAAGGAATATTTCTGAAAAGTTGTGTAATCTCAGTACCTTGGATATAGGTGTGAAAGATTTGAGGTGAAGTGATATACACTTTTGGCACATCAGGATTGGTATTTCCATATGCTCCATCGATATACATTACGCCAGTGCCTCCCCCATACCATTCAGCAAACCATGTTGAATCATAATGCATTCTGATGTATCCCTCTTCCCCCCATTCTGGACCACCACTGTTTTTTATGATCCAACATTGATTCTCATCATCATAACCAAAGATAGTCATCACATGTCCCCCTCTCCTTGGCCCAAAGGTGTGTTTGTAGACACCACCAGAATAATAGTTAAAATCTGTATATAAATTGAAACAAGCAGGAAGCGGGCCATATTCGATTAATGCTTCTTTTATGGCTTGTTCATCTCGATCTACCCATCCCCATTCTGTGATTTTGACGGTTCTGTTTTCCCATCCTTCTAGGCTGGTATAAGGATAATCGAAGGGACGGTGTGGATCAGGATAACATCCTTCATCTGGTACTCCATGTTCAATGAGATAGTCGGCAGCATCTTCAATGTTGACGTATCCAGCTCTATAGGTTCCATTTGCATAAAAATACAAGTGTGTTTCTGAAAGATCTGGAGTATACAGTTTACCAGATTCATACTGCAGTTTAGTTTCTAATGCTGCGCATAATGCATATGCTTCGCAGGTTGGAGCTGGTGCTTGATTTTTAACTGGTGTTGAGTAATCGATACCATCGATATTTCTCCAGCTAAAAAAGGAGGGAAGATCAAAAGCAGATTCTGATTCTGAAATGATGGTTGGTTGAAATGAAGATATTAGAATGAATAACGTAGTGATGAGTAGTATTTTTTTCATGTTGATCATTAATATATTATATTTCACATATTAAAGTATGTGGGCTATTTCTTAGGAGTACTAAGTTGAATATTGTTACGTTTTATAAAAGGACAAAAACATCGACGATATCTCTGGAAATCTCTCCATCTGAATCATATGCGAGAGTTTCTATGGTATGAAGTCCTGTAGGAAGGGTTGCTTCCCATTCGAATGGAGCTTGTTCATCTGTTATTTTGAGTTCATCGTCAACGTAAAATTCTATTTTTTCTGTGTTTTCAGCAGTAATTGTGATGTCTATTGGTCCGATGATTCGTGGTGCTGCTTTTTGGATGCCAGGCATTCCTCTAATAAGCTGCGTGAATTCGAAATTGAAGATGTATGAATGAAAAATCGTTGGTTTGTCGATGGTTATTTTTGGAACGTCAGGTTGAAAGTTTCCATATACTCCGTCAACATAGATAATGCCGGTTTCTCCACCGTAGCATCCATCGATGAACATTTCTTGATCATAACCCATATGGAACCATCCATCATCGCCCCATTGCGATCCCCAGCTGTTTTTCACCAACCAACTTTGAGTGGTATCGTTATATCCTACTAATGCGACGAGATGCCCGCCGACGATTTCATCTGTTGATCGATGGTATATCCCACCGTTATAATCGTACATGTCAGCATAAACAAAAATACAGATGGTGAGTGGGCCATATTCGATTAATGCTTCTTTTATGGATTCCTGATCATGAGGAACCCATCCCCATTCTGTGATTTTGACAGTTCTGTTTTCCCATCCTTCTAGACTGGTATAAGGATAATCGAATGGTCGGTGTGGATCAGGATAACATCCTTCATCTGGTACTCCATATTCAACTAAGTAGTCTGCTGCATCATGAACATTCACTCCTCCTTGTTCATAGGTTCCGCCAGCGTAAAAGTAAAGATGAGTTTCAGATAGATCAGGTTGGAAGAGTTCACCATTTTCATATTGCATAATGGTTTCAAGTGCGGCACATAAAGCATAAGCTTCACATGTTGGCGCTGGGCTTTGGTCTTTAATGGGTGTAGTGTAATCAATACCATTGATATCTGTCCATGAAAAAGAGGTTGGAAGATCATTAGTTTGCTGCTGCATCGGTGTTGAACTAGGGATGGTTACTGCAAGAATAAGTAGGGTTAAAAAGATAATAATGATTTTTTTCATGATTTGTCCCCGTGTTATTATCGCAGTAATTATATTTAAGCTGTTTGCTAGGTGGGATGATTTTGCTTTTTTTTAAGTTCTCTGTGTATTTTTCTGAATCTTAAATAGATATAGTCCCTCAACCGTATTTTAGGAGTTTTAGAATTATTCTCATAAAGCCCATAGTGAAGTAACTAATAAAAACAGATTTATGGAGAGGAGAGAGTTCAAATAAATGGTCGATTTTTTAAGGAACGAATCGTTAAGATTGGTCTGTCATTATTCAAAATATAATAGTTTTCATTTATTTCTTCAACGAAATGATATAATGTTTAAAAATTATGGTATATCGTAAAAAAATTGAAAAGAAAATTTCTTTTTTAAAGATATGAAACAAAGGCGTGAGAAAGAAATTCTTTTGCTTGTTTAGGATTAACGCTAGAAAATGAAAAGACGAATTTTCCATTATTAGATTTGATTTTTAATTGATGTGGATTAGATTTTTCTTGATGTTCATCGAAATATCCATTTTTAATGGATATCTTCTTGATCATCGAAGGATCCAAATAAAAATTCTCAGTATTCTCAGATAGTATGTCCTCAGGTGTCATCTCAAAATATTTTTCATGATAATGATAACCTGAAAAAGCAGTAGATGCCATCCTTTTTAATAATCCTTCACCTTTTTCTTTACTTTCTGCTGCTTGCTTTTTTGCTGCATCCGACAACATTTTACTTGTAACAATTGCAGCGATTAGTCGCTTATCAGTCACAATGAGATTATATGCTTTCTGACCTAGAAGACCTGTGCGAACGTTTGATATAATTCCAATAATAGATTCATCCATGTTTCGTTCAACCTACTTTTTTTGTAACAAAATCAAATAACACCTATATTATCTTAATCTAAAGAAGTAACCTCCGCCCCCTCTTTGGTTTTGATATCTTCAGTAAAATTTTATGTCCCTAACATATTTAGGCTAGCCAAATATATGATGTTGATATGCCATCTGAACGAACGGAGGATTATCTTGAAGCACTTTCCCTTGTCATTGATGAAAAAGGTTTTGCAAAAGTTAAAGACATCGCGGAATATTTTAATATATCTCCATCAAGTGTCACGGAAATGTTTCAAAAATTAAAAGAATATGGTTATATTAATTATGAAAAGTATCGTGGAGTAACCTTAACAGATAAAGGGCTTGATATTGCTGAGAAAACAAAGAAAAAACATGAAACATTAAGAGAGTTCCTCTGTATATTAGGAGTTCCAGATCATATTGCTAATGAGGATGCTTGTCGAATTGAACATGTGGTAAATGTAGAAACCATGAAACGACTAACTAAGTTTGTTTCGTTCGTTCAAGATTTTGATGAAAGCCCACGTTGGCTAAATCATTTCAAACATTATTATGCAACTGGAAAGCATTTTTCTTGTAAAAAGTTTGGAAAAAAAACATCAAATGAAACGGTTCAAACTTAAAATTAAATGAATATTTTTTTTCTTGCACTATAATGAAAACGAGGTTAATGGTAAATGTTTATTTACGATGAATGGATGTAATCTGGCAACGTGTCAGGAAATAATGGATTGATGACGTATGACTATATTAGAAAAAACAGAATCTATTTGTCCGGGATGTTATCAAGAAGGGAAGATTAACAAGATTGATGCTGAAATCATCGAAGAGGATGGCAAAGTATGGATTCAGAAAACCTGTGACAAACATGGAACGTTTAAAGATATCTATTTTAATGATGCAGCGCTTTATAAAAAATGGATTAAATTCAAGGTCACGGGTATTGATTCTCCTGATGTAAAGACTCAAGTGCTTGATTTTCCAGCGTTGTATGATATTCATAAATCTCAAAGTGTTTTAACCAATTTACTCGTTACTAATCGATGTAATCTTCGCTGTAGCTATTGTTTTATGAATGCTGGTGCCTCTGGATCAGTGTATGAGCCTACACTTGATCAACTAAAGGATCTTATGATTCAAGCAAGAAATGAGCATCCAATGGGTTCTAAAGCTATTCAAATAACCGGTGGAGAACCGACCATTAGAGAAGATTTGCTTGATATTGTGAAGATGGCTAAAGAAGTTGGTTTTTCCCATATTCAAGTGAATACTAATGGGTTGAAACTTGCTGATAGTGTTGAGTATTGTAAGCAGTTAAAGGATGCCAAGGTGAACACCATATACATGAGTTTTGATGGTGTCACAGAGGAAACGAATCCTTGGATTGAAAAGAATAAACAGGCTATTGAAAATTTACGTGAAGCGAATTTAAAAGTGGTTCTTGTCCCTGTTTTAATTGGTGGACAAAATCTTTCTGAAACTGGTAAGATTGTTCGATTTGCATTAGATAATATGGACATTGTGAGAGGTGTGAATTTTCAGCCGATCTCATTTTGTGGTCGTATTAAAAAATTAAAAGATAAAAAACGGGAACAGCAACGTGTTGATTATGTTGATATGATGAAAGCAATGGAGGATGAGTTTGATGGTCATATATCTCAAGAGGATTTTTATCCGGTTCCTTTCGTCTTCCCGGTTTCAAAGTTAATTGAAATGTTAAA